>ENA-OQEX01000862-OQEX01000862.1-human-gut-metagenome-genome-assembly--contig:-NODE-862-length-13537-cov-2.195451_pt1 | contig 13537 bp, 21 predicted proteins | sample MGYA00242802_ERZ504649 | MGnify/ENA primary metagenome ERZ504649 (study PRJEB26092, sample SAMD00036194) | human gut metagenome | host: Homo sapiens | study: EMG produced TPA metagenomics assembly of... | reverse complement strand
GGAAACCTCTTCCCATTGCTTGTAACGCCCGGATAGACCGCCGTGACCGGCCTCGACCTCAATCTTGGCCACCGCGTCCACGCCGGCGGACTGCAGACGGGCCAGCCATTGAGCGGCTCGACGTACAGCACGCGGGTGTCGTTCATCGAGGTGGTAATGAAGATTCTCGGGAATTGCGCGGCGGCGACCGCGCCGGTGGCAGCCCCATCAGCACTGCCGTCACCGGCAGCCTCGTCGTTGCCGCCCTCGAGCACGGCGACCGGCACATTCTCGTATGGCGTGTACGATTCATGTACTGATACACCTCAGGGTCATGCAACGGGTCTCCCCATTCGTCCCATTCGGTGACGGTCAACGGCAAGTCCGGGTCAAGAATGGAGGTCAACGCGTCCACGAACGGCACATCCGCCTCAACACCGGCGTAGCATTCGGGCGCCATATTGGCAATCGCGCCCATCAGCAGGCCGCCAGCGGATCCGCCGTTGGCCACGGTGCGCCAAGCATCAGCCAAATGCGCCTTCTGCAGCGCGCGTGTGGCGTCCACGAAGTCCTCAAAGGAATGCTTCTTGTTCAGTCTGCGCCCCTGCTCATACCAGGCGCGTCCCATTTCGCCGCCGCCACGAATATGCGGCACGGCGTACAGCACACCGCGATCCAACATGCTCAGACGAGAGACCGAGAACCCCGGATCGGAGGAAATCTCGTATGCACCATATCCGGTAATGAACATCGGCGAATCCTGCGCCGGGCAATCGCGGTGCCAGACGAGGGAAACAGGAATGCGTTCGCCGTCGCGCGCGGTAATCCACACACGGCGTTCCATGTAATCGCGTGGATTGAAGTTGCCCAACACGATGGCTCGCTTCAGCAGCGCATCTTCACCGGTGGCGGGATCGATTTCGTGCAACTCGCCCGGGCGGGTGTAGCTGGCGAACGAGTAGCGCATGCGCGGCGCTCATACGAGGGTTGCCGCCGACGCGATGGTGTACAAGCGCCGGGTCTCACCGGGCAGGTGGTCGTCGCTAGCACCATCGGAAGATGACGTGTGATCCGTGGGGGCTCATCTTCGGTCCACAAGATTTCGCCATGATCGCCGGTGAAGTTTTCGCGATCGTCGGCAACCATGTCCCAGTCGTCCTCCAGGGCAGGCGGCAGCAGTTCCGTAAACCGCCACGGCCGTCCGGCCAGGAAGTCGGCGGCGGCCGCGCTCTTGGTCATGTATGCCACGTGCGGCTGGCCGTCGGCACGGTAGCTCAGGGACACAAAGTTGCGATGCAACGCGATGCCTTCGATGCCCAGACCGTGGGCACCCTGCAATATCGCCGGATTGACGGCGTTGAAGTATGCCTCGGTAATCGGCTTATCCGGCTCACCATGTTCGCAGCCGTACGGCGACCCGGCGGCAATGCACACGCCTTCGCCGAGTCGGTACGGCGGCTCATGGACACGCATGTCAATGACGTCGATTTCGAAATTCGGATTGGCAGCGTTGTGATAGACCACGGCGAGCGGCACATCCGCACCGTTCTCCCCCGCGCCTTCAAAACAGGCAAAGCTCACATCATATTCAATATCGTTCTGACGTGGAATGAAAGCTTGGAATTCGCCTTCAGGCGTGGCCACCGGCAGCATCAGCACTTCGGTGGTGGTTTTGGAACCGGTGCCGATCACGATATTGCGCTCATCAAAACTGATGCCAACGCCCACCCAGAACCGTTCATCGGTTTCTCGGTACACGCACACATCCGATTCGACCGCCGTGCCAACACGATGACGCCACACAGCGAGCGGCCGCCAGGAATCGTCCAATTCCACCCAGAACACCCATTGGCCGTCCGGCGTGAAGCATGCGCTGCCAATGCCGGTGAACTGTTCGGGCAGTTCGCTGACCGGCTCCCCGGTCTCCAGCCCGGCAAGGTCGCGAATGCGGAAATCATATCGTTCGTCTCCCGCAACATCCACGCCGTACAGCATCCAACGGCCGTCCTTGCTCAGATCCAAGCCGCCGAGCCGGAAGAAGTCATGTCCCTCGGATTCCTTGTTCGCATCAAAAACGACCTGTTCACCGGGCATGGAGCCGGGCGCGCCTTGCGGATCCACGACCGGCGGGTCCCAGTCATCGGCATCGCGCACGGGGATGCGGCATTGCACGCCATACTGTTTGCCCTGCTGCGTGCGGGTGAAGTACCAGTAATCATTGACGCGCGTGGGAACCGACATATCAGTCTCTTCCACATGCGATTTCAGCTCTTCAAACAACGTATGCCGGAAATCCGCCAGATGCGCCATGCGACGCTCGCAGTACTGGTTTTCGGCAGCTACGTAGCTGCGCACATCATCGGAGTCTTTGTCTCGCATCCACTCGTAATCGTCTTCGAAAACGTCACCGTGGAATTCGCGGCGCTTCGGCTCGCGCTTGGCGTAAGGCGGCATCGCGGCCGCGGCGTTTGTGCTCTCGTCAGTCATACCACGCGATTATAGGCGAGGCACCGCACCGGGACGCATTCAGTGTTCATCACGCCGCGCCTATCGCAACACCGTCTTCAGATACGGCAGCATGGTCTTCAGAATGTTCGAGCCGGTGGTGCCGGTGAATACTGGCACATCGGTTACCGGAGTCGGCTGGGTCGAGGTGAGCCCCGTCACCGACGCCAATCCGGTTGATTCGCGCGGGCTCAACTCACGAATGACGATCGCCAGTACACGTCCGGGATATCTGCGGGCGATGGTGGCGTACGTGGTCGGGTCTTTCTGCCCGTCATCGCCCACCAGAATGAACTTCATGTCTGGGAAGTCGGCCATAAGTTGTTCGGCAAACTCAAGTTTGTGCTGGGGGCCGGTGGGTACGAAGGTCTTGGGCCTCGGGTCGAGGTCGCGCAGCAGCAGCGGGCCTTCGGGAAAACCATGGTCAGTGATGAAGTTGCGAATCGAACTCTCCACATTCCAGGGCGATGTCGAAAGATAGAAGAACGGTGCGCCGGGGAACAAGTCGGCGATGCGGGTGAACAGCACGCTCATGCCCGGCACGGAGGCTTTCTTCTTGGGGTCGAGGAACAGCAGGTTGTACGCGGCCTTCCATGGCACCGGGGCCTGCGTGATCATGATGGTGTCGTCCACATCGGAGATGATGCCGACTTTGGCACTGGCGGGGATGGTGTACAGGTTGGCGCTCACGGGTTTGCGGTTGGCCACGCTGTAGGAGACGCGATGGATGCCGGGCACCAGACGATGCTCGGCCACGAGGTCGAGATATCCGGCGGAATCGGAGATGGCGTATTCGCTGCCGAGATCGCGCGTGCGGTCCACCTTGTCATAGACCTCGGAGACGCCGATCTGCACGGTGTTGAGCGGCATGTCATCAATGCTGGCCTGCACGTGGGTGCGCGGCGCGGGTATGGCAAGCATGCCGCGGATGCCGCGGATCAGTTCGCCGGATTGCGCGTGCCTGGGGGCGTATACCGTGCGGCAGATCAGACGCGAGTAATCGCCGGTGCCATAACCCACATAGGGTTCCACTCGCGGATACCAGTCCCATTGGCGCACCACCTGAGTGGAGATGCGTGACCATACGCCGAACACGCGGGTGACGGCACGACGTATGAATCGGGTGATCGGCGGCTTGACTTCGATGCGCTCACGCTTGGAGGGGGTGTCGAACGTCGTGGCAGCCTTGCGTGCGGGAATCGGCACGGTGGGCATGTCATCGGAATGTTCAGCGTTGCTGGCATTGTCGGCACCATTGGCGGATGCCTTGACGTCAGAGACTGGCGCGGTGGCGGACAGCGCTGCACTGCGAGCAGCAGCATCCCAAGCAGTCGCTTGCCTGCCGCCTCAAAATCCTCGCGTGGGCTTCTCATAGACACCAATATAGCCATACGCCTCATTTTCTTGGCTCCCTCAGAGAGGGGAGCTCAAAAGGAACTACCGCACGACCTTCGCGTATTCGTCGGCGCTCAGCAGCTCCGGCTCATCGTCGTCAAGCTCAACCTTCAGCAGCCAGCCTTCGCCGTACGGATCGCCGTTGACCACGGACGGGTCGTCCGCCACGTCACGGTTCACATACTTGACCGTACCCGCCACGGGGCTGATCAGCGGCTGGACGGCCTTGGAGGATTCAAGCTCCACGATCTCGTCGCCGGCCTCCACACGGGCGCCAGGCTCAGGCAGATCCACAAACACAAGTTCGCCAAGCTGGTCGGCGGCGTATTCGGTAATGCCGATGATTGCGGGGTCGACCGAACGGTCCACCCATGCATGTTCCTCGGAGTATTCGAGGTGGTCGGGAATGTCGAGATTCAGCGGCTGTTCGTTTTCGTTGTCATCACTCATAGTCATAAGCCTAACCTATCTTCGCGGTCCGTCACAGCTCGCGACCGAGCCATTCCTCAATCATGTAGCGGGCGATGGTGGCGCGGCCCGGCGCCGCCATACGGCCGGCGATGAGCTCGGCCGTGTATTCGTCGCGTGTGACCCATCGCGCGGTCATGGTCTCCTCGCCGTCCACACGCACGTCGGTGGTGATCGCATGTGCCTTGAACGCCATCATCAGCGAAGCCGGGAACGGCCACGGCTGCGAACCCAGGTACCGCACCTCGCCAAGCTTGATGCCGGTCTCTTCCATGGCCTCGCGGCGGCAGGCGTGTTCAAGGTTCTCCCCCGCCTCCACAAATCCGGCGGACACCGAATACAGCCTCGAATCCTTCCATGCCGCGTTGTGTTGCAGCAGCAGACGGTCGTGCCCGTCCACGATGCGGTAATGACCGCCGGCTCACGCGTGGGAACAGCACACGGTTGCCGTCCGCCTCGTTGGTGCATCGCTGCGCCCATCCGGCGAGCGCCGGCCGGACCGCCGCGCCACAGGTGGGACAGAACCGCTGGCGGCTGTGCCAGATGCTTAAGGTGATGGCACTGGTGGCTTGCCCGGCCTCGCGCGCGTTGGAGTGAGGGGCAAATCCGCGCAGGTCCACCCAGTCGAACCGGGTCACGGCCTGTTGCAGCAGCGTGGGCTTCGGGGCCAAGGGCTGTACGGGCGCGCGACCGAATCATCGAAGGCATCGTCCGCACCTTGCCCGGCCGAATCCGGTACACCGAGCGGCCCGGCGATTTTGGCTGCGGCTACGCCGCCATTACCCTTGGCGTTTCCCGGCTGCCGTATTCCGGCGGCAGCACCTCCGCTGATGCCGTTCTTGCCAGCGCGCCGTCCACAGTGCCGGAATCCTGGGTGCCGAGCACGCCGCCGACGGCACCGCCAACACCGGCAATCCCGCCAACACCGGGAACGCCGGCTTCCGGCACGCGCGTGATATCCACGGCGACCACGGATTCGCCGCGCGCCCCGACATAGGACCAAGGAACATGGCGACCGCTTCAGGGTAGCGTGCCAGTTCGGCGGACACATAGGCGCCCGGCAACGTGGCGAGCCGCATTTTCACGTTCTCATAGTCCACAAGCTCGCCTTGGCCGCGCGGTACGGCGACAAGTCCGCCGCGCGTAAGCACGACTTTGGTGGTCGGCTCGGCCAGCAGCTCGTCGATCAGGCCGGGTTCGCTTCGCCGGTCCACCTGATAGTCGATGTCGCCTTGTGCGAGCGGCAGGAACGGCAGCGCATGGGTCAGTGCCAGAGGCGAGAAATGAATGTCAGCGGTCATCGAGGTCTCCTATGCGTTCTTCTGCGCGCTCTGCACGCGCTTGACGAGCGAGAGCAGTGCTCGCGCCACGGTATCCGGATGTTCGACGGCACTGAAATGGCCGCAGTCCGGAATATCGATGAATTCAGCGCCGGTGATTCGTTCGGCGAGCGGCCGCATCACACTCGGATTGCTGGAGGGGTCCAGTTCGCCGGATACCACCAGGCTCGGTGCGCTGATCGTTTCCGGCACCGCCCCAGTTCAGGCCGTCCGTAGGTCATGCGCTGACGCCAAGCCAGACCAGCCGGGTTCTGTTCGTTGATCCAGCCGGTCATGGTCGCGATGAATTCAGGAGTCTTCTTGACGGTGGAATCGCCATCGGCCGGTTGCGCGAAGTGCATCACCGGTTCGACCGAGTTCGTCTGTTCGGCGGCGTCCGCCATCTTCAGTCGGTTCTCTCCGCCCACGCCGTCGGACGCGGCCATCGTGTCACACAAGGCCAGTCCGGCCACCGTTTCGGGGTACAGGCGCTGGATGTCCATCGCCACGTAGCCGCCCATCGACAGTCCGACCAGATCGCCTGCTCGTAGCCGGCGCTTGATCAGTCCACGTAGCTCCGGCCAGGCGATCCAGCGCCTCGCTGTACGCGCCGTTCGCCATGCGGGGGCCCGAATCGGCGTCGCTCGGCACCGGAGATGCGCCGGAGCCGGCCATGTCCGGAGCCCAAATCGGGAAGTCCGGCACATCGTTCAGGTCGGCGAAATCGGCGAGCGCCTTCGCGCACACGTCCCACATGCGGTGGTCCACCGGGTAGGCGTTCATCAGCACCACCGGCACGCCTTCGCCGTCGCGGTAGATATGATTGGCCAATTCGATTGCCATGAATTACTCCTTCACATTCACGTCCCACCAGCGGGAAGCAAAACAACTGTCAGATTCCGGCCCAGGCCAACGCCTGCCGCACGATGCGCCCGTGGCCGTTGACCATCTGCGCCACGAACGTGTTCATTACGTCGCTCTTGGGATCCACCCATTCCACGTCCAGCGTCTCATCCTGCGGCTTGCAGTCGCCGGCGATAGGCACCACGTAGCACAGTGCGATGGCGTGCTGGCGCGGATCGTAGTATTCGCTTAGTCCCGGCGTGGGGAAGAATTCGGCCACGGTGAACGGCTGGAGCCCGATCGGCAGCAGCGGCAAGGCGATATCGCCCAAATCCTTGGCCACATTGCGGGCGATGGCCTCGCGCAACGTCTCGTGGTACAGCACACGGCCGGTGATCAGCGTACGCTCGATCGACCCGTCCTCGGATACGCGCAGCAGCGAGCCCACCTGGGAGATGCGGCCCATCTCATCGGTGCGTACGGGCACGATCTCCACATACGCGATGGGCATCTGATGGCGCGCCCGGTTGATGTCGGCCGGTCCCAGCCAGCCCGGCGGGTTGCCGTGACCGGAACCGCCTCCGTGGATGAAGTCCTCGGGCGCGATGTTGTCGAATTCGCCGCGGCCACGGCCGGCATCATAATCGCCCTCGTCGGGCACTTCATCATTCATGACTGGCATGCATCCCATTATTGCGCGCAAAATCACGCCACGCGTCACCTTACGGCGAAATCTTGGGAAACGTTTGGCCGGCGGCGGAAAATACGACACAAATGTTGGGTGGTGCTGGGAAGCTGGTAGCCAGCAGGGAGCCGACGGCCACGAACCGCACGGCCCCAAGCGCCAAGACGTATTGCATGAATAAGGCAATCGCCCGGCGGCCACGCATGAGGGCCGTACGGCGATGCAAGGAAAACACAAAAGAAGGAACATCATGGCAACCACCGCCATCACCTCCGCCGATTTCGAGAAGACCATCACCGACAACGAAATCGTGTTCGTTGACTTCTGGGCCACCTGGTGCGGCCCGTGCCGCGCGTTCGGCCCGATTTTCGAGGCGGCCTCCAACGAGCCGGAGAACGCGAACATCGCCTTCGTCAAGGTTGATATCGACGCCAACCAGGATCTGGCCCAGGCCGCCGGCATCCAGGCGGTGCCCACGCTGATGATCGCCAAGCAGGGCGAGGTCATCTTCCAGCAGGCCGGCGCGCTGCAGGCGCCGATCTCGACGATCTGATCGCCCAGGCCAAGGCACTCGATCTGGCCGCCGCCAAGGCGCCCAGTCCGGTGCCGACCAGCAGGCCTGAGCCTGATTTTCCTTCATCCACTGCGCCGCCTATCATGGTGGTCAGTGTGAAATCCGATCAAGGAGCGCAATGACGAGACATGCCAAGCCGACCCGTATGCTCAGACCGTTGAACAAGCGCCAGTGGATGAAGATCGCGGCTGTGGTGGCCGCGGCAGGTCTGCTCGGCACGGCGGGATTGGTGTCGCGCAGTTTCTACCATGCTGATGATGTGAAGCCGATTTCCACCATCACTTCGTTCTCCGCTACCGATTCGGCCGCATCCCGTTCTGCCACTCGTGGCGCAATCAACAGCGCCGACAAGAACACCACGTTCGTTACGGTGAAGATTAATGGCGATTCGCGCGTAGTACTTGGCGAAAAGCAACATGACCACCGTCAAGGACGTGCTGGAGACGGGTGACATCACGCTTGACCCGGATGATGCCGTATCTCCCTCGCTGAAATCCAAGGTCACCGAGGCCACCGTGGTCACCATTAATCGCGCGGATGCCGATGTGGAGACCAACGATACCGAGATCGCCTTCAATGAAGTGCGCAAGGAGACCAGCAGCCTGCCAAGGGGCAGGAAAAGGTCGAGACCGAGGGCCAGAAGGGCATTATGGAGACCACCTCGCTGGTCAAGCGAGCCGGCGACAAGGTCGTCTCTTCCAACGTATTCGCCTCATGGGTCAAGAAGGCCCCGGTGGATAAGGTGATCCTAGTGGGCACTGGTTCCACCGAGTCGCCGTCGACGTCGTCATCATCGTCGGCCGATCTCGGCACCACTGTTCCGGCTGGAGAAGTGCAGTCCTGGGCGCATCAGTATCTGTTGGACAACGGGTATAGCGAAGCGGACTTCACCGCTGCGAACTACATCATCAACCACGAGTCCGGTTGGAGCCCCACCGCCACCAACCCCACGTCTGGTGCTTATGGCTTGGGTCAGGCCTACCCCGGTAGCAAGATGGCTTCCTTCGGCGCGGACTGGCAGACCAACTACAAGACCCAGTTCAAGTGGTTCATCAGCTACTGCGAGCAGCGCTACGGCGGCATCGTCGCAGCGTACAACTACTGGATCGCCCATAACAATTACTGATTGCGATTATTCTCGGTCTACGCAAAGAGCCTCCGCCGGTTGGCCTAACCACCACACAAGGGGTTACCCCCCTAACTTTATAATTGCGTATGCAATTCAATATCGCTCGCATAATTCACGGAGACGGCCATGACCTTTAATCGGTATATTTGCTTTCGTGCCATCCTTGAATCCATAGGTGCCATTGCCTGCATGCTGATGGCTCTTATTGGCAATAACCTGCTCGGAGTAATCGTGGCAGCGATCGCGGCGCTGTTGTGGATCGGCGGCGAAGTATGGGGCATGACTGCATTCCGACGGCAGAACCCGCGACGCGACGAGCTTTCCGATATGCATCAAGCTCGGCCATGCAATTCGCGCTGGTCAGTTTGGTGGGCATTCTGGTAATTGTCGGCTTTATCTACACCACACTGAATCTGATTGACCGCTCGATAGTTCACATTATTCCGCCAATGCTGTTGCCCGCATTGGCCATGTGCGCCCTGGCCATTTCCGATATTCGATATCTATGGCTGGAACACGATGCCGGCACCGAGGGCGACGATGAAGACTAGCCTGAAACTTCACCGACTCCAACGCGGTATGAAGCAATCCGACCTCGCCGATCTGGTCAACGTGCGACGTGAGACCATAGGAAGGCTGGAACAGGGGCAATACTGCCCGTCATTGCGTCTGGCCATGGATTTGGCGCGGGTGTTCGGCACCACCGTAGAGGACCTGTTCAGTTTTGACGACGAGTACAAATCAGAATCCGAGTAGCCCGTCGGCGTGTCGCAGAAAAAATTTCCCTGTTGTTTGCCATGCACGTATCGCCAATCAGCGCAATCGTTGGAATAACAACGTTTTCAGAATGTCAGAAGACCCCGCTGCAACGGTAATGCGGCGACAATATGTTCGAACGTTGTCACATGGTGTGACCACGTTGTCACACCCCCTTACCCGTTAACATAATTACCCCTTATATACCGACAAAGGGGGGTGTATGGTTGGGGGTTGTAATTGAAGGAAGACCGATTTTCTATTGATAAGAACCGATTTTTTATCGGTAGTAACCGGTTCTATTGTGGAGGTTCGAAGTTATGAAGAAGAAGATTATGGCCGTGCTGGCCACTATCGCCGCAGTTCTGGGCTTTGGTTTTGCAACGAATACCGCTATGGCTGATGATTACGGTGCAACGGTTACTTACGGCGGCACCACCGCTACCGTGACGTTCCCTGCAGGCACATTCCAGCCGAACGAATCCGTCACCGTGTACTACGATGATGCCATCGTCGCCGACGTCCAGCAGATCGCTGAAGTATCCAAGACGTTCACTGCCAAGCAGATGGTTCCTTGACTTTGCTGTACACGTTCAAGGCCAGCCAGGCTGGCAAGACCATCGCGGTCAAGGCTGTTGGCGCTGTATCCGGTACCAAGACCGCCACCATTCAGGTTCCGGCAACCGGAACCGGTGACCAGTCCGGTACCACGACTGCTACCACCGCCAACACCGGTGCGGCCATCGCACCGTACGGTGTGGCCGTTGTGCTGCTTGCCGCCGCGGGCATCGCCCTGTTCGCCGTCCGCAAGAACACCACTCGTCGCTGACGTGACTGACATAATAAACAGTAGACGCTGAAACATAGTTCGCGAATACCACTGAACCGGGAGTCGATGATTCCCGGTTTTTTCATGTTATTGCTACGGTACATAACGCACGCATATTCGCGAGGAATGCTCACTGGAATATATGAGGGAATGCTCACAACACTTGAGAAGGGACGTTGTTATGCAAATCATGTATGTATGCACCGGCAATCAATGCCGTTCCGTGATGGCCGAATACTACACCCGAGCCAAGCTTGCCGACCGAGGAATTGGCTTGCAGAACGACAATATCACCGTGCGCAGCGCGGGTACTCTGCACTATCCCCCGCATCCCGCTGATCCGATGGTTATCGATTTGCTGAAGAACGACGGCATTGACGCGAATTCCCATTCTTCCACCCCTCTCACCACCGATATCAGCCGGCAAGCCGACCTGATTCTGTGTTTTGAGCGTGAGCAAATTTCCGATTTGCTTGAACAGAATCCACTGGCTATTCGCAAAGTATTTCTGTTCAATGACTTCGTGAACGCTTGCAAACATATGCATGCCGAGGGTCCGATTGCCGGCGATACCGCCGCAGACAGGCTCATCGAAATCATGGATTGCGTACCTATGCTGCGGCCGTTTTTGCCTACGGCACTCGAAACCGAAGACCCTCATCGTCAATCACGCGAGGTGTTTGAACGCGTGTATGCGGAAATCAAGCACGGCGTCGATATTATGCTCGGTGCTGTGGCCTGAATGCGATATCGGCGAATAGAGCCAGCAAAAAGACCGTCAGTTATTGCGATGTTGAAATTGCATATTTCTATATTCAATACGGCTGATATTGCGGGTTCTTGTTTCCTCTTTTCTTGGTATTGGTTAAATCAGTGCTATTCGGGGAGCGCAATACGTAGGTCAAATGTTCTTCAATTATGCAATCATGCATGCATATGGTTTGTATAATGCGAAATTAGCTGGTTACAATTAGTGGCGTAAATAAAAACACGTTACCAATGCAATAAGGAGAGCAATTATGGCTTCATTGCTTCAGGGATTCGAAGAGGTTCAGCTGGTCAAGCCGGTGGGCAAGACCGTTCTGACCGTCACCGATTCCGCCATTCGTTTCAACAAAGCCACCGCTGAAGTGCTCGGATTCCCGGCGTACGTCAAGGTGCTGATTAACGACAAGACCAAGCAGATCGCCGTAACCCCGACCACCGCCAAGGCCGACAACGCCATTAAGTTCAGCAAGCCCGAAGGCAAGCAGGCTGCTTCGGTAAGCGTCAAGGAAGCCACGCTCATTGAAGCAGTGAAGGCATACTTCACTCTGCCTGAGCTCCGGAAGGCGAAATCGCCTACCAGTCCGTCAACGGTACCGCCTACCCCGAAAGCAAGACCGTGATCTTCGATGTGGCCAACGCCACCGCTGGCACCATGAAGCGCCGCGGTCGCAAGAAGGCCGCCTGATTCTTCTGCCTTGAATGGTGCCTGATTGAAGACGAGGGGCCGGAACCCGTAAAAGATTCCGGCTGTTCCGCTGACAAGTCAGCGGCCTCGTCTGAGACTTAATCCAAGCAGTACCAGTGTGGCGATGATGATAGCCGTCGACCATCCCTGTCCAACTTGGTTGGCCAGAGCGATCAACAGGCCCGTCATCAGGCCTTCCCGGTATTGTCGGTCCAGATCTCGGACGGTTGTCATGGTCGTTGCCTTCCATGAGAACCTCCTCTTTAGTTGTAACCAGTCACCTATGCCTGCTGGCACAATGACACCGTGCCAAGGTGCCACGCTAGTAGTTCCTTGGTTTGGTCTGTCCAGTGTACGGGGAAGGTTCGATGGATGCTGGTATGCTGTGTTGTAGCAGAAAGGTCGCGCTAGCTTCGGGGCAATCTTCTCGGCGGCGCCACAGACTTTCGCCCCGTTGGACCCAACTGCCGAGGTTTCCTCAACCTCAGTTGTTACCAAAAAGGTCTCTGGCTGGTGAACAGCCAGGGACCTTTTACTTTTTCAAATTCCGGGTTAAGGGCCAGTTTCCTTACCTCGATTTGCAAGGAAAGCCCGACGCCATAAGGCACCACCACTAAGAATCGTGCCGCAACCGCGCTTTGCGACCCACCCAAGCAAATACCAGGCAAATAAAATTTTGGCGGAATTCCAACGTTTCGCACATGTGGAGTGCAGAATACGCAGTAACGAAGCAAATAAAAAAGTCCATTAGAGCTACGGCAGCACTATCACCGAATCAGCATAAACGATTGCTCATTCTCCTACCCATGCCGGTATATACCGCATCTTCTTATTGGCGGCATCCGCATCCACCGGGCGAATCAACCTGTCAGATATGGCGTCAGCCAATCAGCCTTGAAGATTTGAGAGCTGGATGATGTGGGTAGTCCGAACCTCTCACGCAAAGACGCATTACGTCAGCGCATTACCATTGGCGTACTGCAGACAAGCATGCCAATAGCATGCCTGCAATCTTTCATCAACCGTAAGATCCCGATATGGGCGCCGCTGCATTAAACGGACCCGCATACTCGGCGCATCACCGCGAGACTCCTGAATCTCTGTCGCAGGCAACTGCATCAGTCACAGGAACGAATAATCTTATCCCAGCCAGACCCGGCTTCTTCACATATATGCAGCCGACGAGCCAATTTTGCCAGTCGCGGATTGCGTGACTGAGGAGGATCATTAACCAGCCTCGGCACCTGAATCAGGGATGCACCTGGATTAGAAAATTCAACACGATCATCAAAAACCTCCACGAGAGGGCCACCGCCTCGTATCGTAAGATCCTGATGAATGAGCATATTGCCCACGAGTTCACGGATCGCCAATTCAGGATAACCGTTCATGGTTACACGCCCCGGCTGGCACCACTCTATGACATTGCATCCCTGTTCGCCTACGACACGCAACACAAAGCACACGTATCCTGCAACGGTTCACTGATGCCGAGTAATGGTCAATGGCATCCATAATCCGTAGAAAAACATACAAAAGAAGACGGCGGGACAAGACAGCTAGCCTGGGTCGGGTCTCATGCGTACAACCACGGTCCAACAC
>ENA-OQEX01000861-OQEX01000861.1-human-gut-metagenome-genome-assembly--contig:-NODE-861-length-13559-cov-2.081820_pt1 | contig 13559 bp, 15 predicted proteins | sample MGYA00242802_ERZ504649 | MGnify/ENA primary metagenome ERZ504649 (study PRJEB26092, sample SAMD00036194) | human gut metagenome | host: Homo sapiens | study: EMG produced TPA metagenomics assembly of... | reverse complement strand
GGAAGATCTCAAAGAGTATCCGTATCTGTCATTTGATCAGGGGGAACATAATTCTTTCTATTATTCTGAAGAGATGTTCAGTACGGAAGTGCGTTCAAAGAACATTCGAGTGAGAGACAGGGCAACTCTGTTTAACTTGCTGATCGGATTAAATGGATATACGATCAGCAGCGGTGTGATCGATAAGGAATTAAATGGAGAGAATATTATCGCAGTTCCGCTTGCAGAAGAAGGCGAGATGCATATTGGGTATGTAACACATAAGAAGACGAAACCTAGCAGATTAGGGGCGATTTACTTGGAAGCGTTGAAGAGGCATACACAATAATTTTATATACGCATAAAGAAAGGTAGAAAACAATGGAACAACAGCAGCCAGAAAAGAAGCACAAACGAAGAGTCAGATATAAAGGGACTCATCCAAGAAGATTCGAAGAGAAATACAAAGAATTAAACCCAGAAAAATATGGAGATACAATTCAAAAGGTCATCAGTAAAGGAAGTACACCGGCAGGAATGCACATTTCCATCTGTGTAAAAGAAATTCTTGAATTGACATCCAGCCGGGACAAAAAGGATTGGATGCAACCTTAGGATATGGCGGACATACAAAAAGATGTTAGAAAAGTTACAGGGCAAAGGTCATATCTACGCATTAGATGTAGATCCGATCGAATCTGTAAAGACAGAGAAACGTCTGCATGATGCAGGGTTTGGAGAAGATATCTTAACGATCAAGCATATTAATTTTGCTAATATTGATCAGGTAGCCGAAGAAGTTGGACCATTCGATTTCATTTTAGCCGACCTTGGCGTATCCTCCATGCAGATTGATAATCCAGAAAGAGGATTTTCTTATAAATTTGAAGGAGCATTAGATTTAAGACTGAATCCAGAAAAAGGAATTTCAGCGGCAGAGCGTTTAGAAGATATTACGAAGGCTGAATTTGAAGGGATGCTCATTGAAAATGCAGATGAGCCATATGCAAAACAGATTGCAAAAGAAACCGTTGCAACGATGAAACGAGGAAAGAAGATCAAGACAACAACAGATCTTAAAGATGTCATTGAAAGAGCATTAAACTTCTTGCCGGAAAAAGAGCGAAAAGAAGCAGTTAAAAAATCCTGCCAGAGAACATTTCAGGCTTTGCGTATTGATGTAAACAGCGAGTTTGAAGTATTAGAAGAACTATTGGAGAAACTTCCAGACGCATTAGCACCGGTGGAAAGGTTGCGATCCTTACATTCCACTCTGGAGAAGATCGACTTGTAAAACACGCGTTTAAGTATGGGAAGAAGTAGGAATCTACAGTGATATAGCCAAAGATGTTATTCGTCCATCAAAAGAGGAATGTGCCCAGAACGGAAGAGCAAAATCAACAAAGATGCGCTGGGCGATCAAAGTGAAATAAAAATTAAAAGGAAGGGAAATATTAAAAAGAGGTATGCTTTTTTAATATTTCCTTTTTTCAAAAATATGAAAGAAAATGGTTTAAAATGATTGACTTGACTGAAACTGTGTTATAATGAAGAAAAAAAGAAACAAATGATTGATTTGACGTTTTTAATTTTGGAAAAGGAGGATAACCTGGTATGAGAATTACAGAGCTGTTGCAGGATGCAACAATTGACCTTGGTGTGAAGGTTAACAGCAAAGAAGAAGCAATTGATCATCTGGTTGATTTAATGGTCAAGGGCGGAAACATCACAGATCGCGAAGAATACAAGAAGGGCATTTTAGCAAGAGAAGCTAATGGAACAACTGGTATCGGAGGAGGGATTGCAATTCCTCATTCTAAGAACAAAGCAGTAACTAAGGCTGGTTTGGCTTCTATGACAGTACCAGACGGAGTCGATTATGAAGCAATGGATGGAGAACCATCTGACGTATTTTTTATGATCGCAGCACCAGCAGAAGGAAGCGACGTGCATTTAGAGGCATTGTCAAGATTATCTGTGATCTTAATGGATCCAGTATTTAAGGACAGCTTATTGAAGGCAACAAGCAAGGAAGAATATCTTGCATTGATCGACAAGAAAGAAACAGAAAAATTCCCAGAAGAGGCGGCGAAGGAAGAAGAGAAACCTGCTGTACAAGAAGAGAAAGCAGACGATGGAACGATCAGAGTTCTTGCAGTTACAGCATGCCCAACAGGAATCGCTCATACATTCATGGCAGCAGAATCTCTTGAGAATAAAGCAAAAGAGATGGGAATTACATTAAAAGCTGAGACAAATGGTTCAGGTGGAGCAAAGAATGTCTTAACAAAAGAAGAGATTGAAAATTGTGATGGAATCATCGTAGCAGCAGATAAGAACGTTGAGATGGTACGTTTTGATGGAAAACAGGTTCTTCAGACAAAAGTAGCGGACGGAATTAATAAACCAGAAGAACTGATCCAGACAATTTTAGATAAGAAAGCGCCAACATATCATCATTCAGGAGCAGCAGCACAAGAAGATAGTGCAGAAGGTGAAAGCGTTGGACGTCAGATTTATAAACATCTGATGAATGGTGTATCTCATATGCTTCCATTCGTAATTGGTGGTGGTATTTTAATCGCTTTAGCGTTCTTAGTAGATAATCAGGCAATCAACCCGGCAAACTTCGGTAAGAATACACCACTAGCAGCTTTACTAAAGACGATCGGTGAACAGGCATTTGGATTTATGCTTCCAATCTTAGCAGGATTTATCGCAATGAGTATTGCAGACAGACCAGGTTTAGCTGTAGGTTTCGTAGGTGGAGCTTTAGCAAACGGTGGTTATACATTTGCTAATATTATGGCATATGATTCTGCCAAAGCTGTTTCCTCTGGATTTATAGGAGCATTATTTGCAGGTTTCGTTGGTGGATATATCATGGTTTTATTAAGAAAACTATTTGATAAATTGCCAAGTGCATTAGAAGGATTAAAACCAATCTTACTATTCCCAGTTTGTGGTATTTTAGTCATGGGAGTTGTTATGATCGCAGTTAATCCAGTAGTAGGAGCGATCAATACAGGACTGAATAACTTCTTATCATCTATGAGTGGAACAAGTTCCATCCTTTTAGGAGCAGTTCTTGGTGGAATGATGTCCATTGATATGGGTGGTCCATTTAATAAAGCAGCTTACGTATTTGGTACTGCACAGTTAACAGTAGCCAATGCAGGACCAGAACAGTATGCGATCATGGCAGCTGTTATGGCCGGAGGAATGGTACCTCCACTTGCGATCGCACTTTGTACAACATTCTTCAAGAATCGTTTTACAGAGAGTGAAAGAAAATCTGGTGTTGTAAATTACATCATGGGATTATCATTCATTACAGAAGGAGCTATCCCGTTTGCAGCAGGAGATCCAATCCATATCCTGCCACCATGTATCGTAGGATCTGCAGTAGCAGGTGCGTTATCCATGGCATTTAAATGTGGACTTCCAGCACCACACGGTGGAATCTTTGTTATCGGAGTCATCACGAATCCAGTACAATACTTAATTTCTGTAGCAGTTGGTGCAGTTATTGGAATGATCGTTATGTCATTTACAAAGAAACCATTAAATAAATAAGATTGTAAATAACCATTTACAATAAATTAATTCCTCATATTTTCATAAGCAATATTTATAATAAGTAAACAGAGATTGTGAAATTTTGCAATCTCTGTTTGCTATTTTGATAAAACAATGATATACTAGATAAGATTTTAGAAATCAAAGACAGTTCATTCGTACCATCCTGTCTATAAACAAAACTAGGACTGAGAAGAAGATTTTCAGGATACAGGTACGCGTGCTTGTATCCTTTTTTGATTGAAAATATATGTAGAAGGGAAAGAAGAAAATGTATCAGTTAACAACACATGCATCCTTTGATTCAGCTCATTTTTTATCGGGTTATGAAGGAAAATGCAGCAATATCCACGGTCACCGCTGGAAATTAGAAGTTACCGTACAAAGTGAAACATTAGAACAGACAGGGCAGATTCGAGGAATGGTTGTCGATTTTGGACAGTTAAAAGATGATATTAAAAAATTAGCAGATGAGTTTGATCATAGTCTGATCATAGAAGATGGAACATTAAAAGAGAAATGGGAGATTAAGACAAGAACTGAGGAAAATGGAAAGAATATCCTGCCAGATATTGCACAGGCAGTGATGATCACAGCAAAGCAAATGGTTTTGATAAGGAAGATGTGATCGGACTCGGAGTTGGAGTTCCAGGAGCTGTTCTTGAGTTTTCAAAAGTTAATGAATGTGTGAACCTTGGATGGGGAAGCGTGGATGTGGCAGGAGAATTGTCAAAGCTTACAGGATGTAAGGTAAAGGCAACGAATGATGCCAATGCAGCAGCCTTAGGAGAGATCTGGATGGGAGCAGCAGCAGATTATAACAGCGCGGTGATGATCACTCTTGGAACAGGAGTCGGAGGCGGTATCATCGTTGATGGAAAGATTATTGATGGAAGCCGTGGATATGGTGGAGAGATTGGTCATATGACTGTGGATCCTTTTGATGATCGTGTATGTAATTGTGGAAAGACAGGATGTCTGGAACTTATGCATCTGCAACGGGAATTGTATATGAGACAAAGAAAGCATTAAAGGATTTTAAAGAAGCGACTACACTAAGAGACCTTGATGAAGTAACTGCAAAAGACATTTTGATGCTGCTAAAGAAGGAGATACATTTGCCAAAGAACGGTAGAGGATCTTGGACAGAAATTGGCACTTGCAGCAGGGAATATTGCATTGATGGTTGACCCAGAAGTGTTTGTTATCGGCGGAGGCGTATCAAGAGCCGGACAGATCCTTTTAGATGCGGTCAATGCACATTTTAAGAAGTATACATTTGGAAAAGCACAGGAGACAGGATTTGTACTTGCGACTCTTGGAAATGATGCTGGAATTTATGGTGCAGCTAGTCTGATGCTTTCATAAGATGAAGAGATTTGGAATCCTGTGATATACAGGATTCCATCTTGCATTAATATTAAGAATGGAGAAATTATGGATACAAAGATTGATCAGTTAAAACAGATCATACCAGAAAAATATATTTTAAGACAGGAACCGATGAAAAATCATACAACATTCCGTATTGGGGGACCCGCTGATATTTTTGTGGCACCAGAGAATATGGAAGAGATCAAAGCGGTCAGTTGTTTTGCAAAAGAAGAGGGAATTCCATTATTTGTTTTAGGAAATGGGAGTAATCTTTTGGTTGCAGATGATGGAATGGACGGAATTGTTCTTCAGATTTACAAAAACTACAGTGGAATTGAAGTCCGTGGTAATGAACTTATCGTCAAAGCAGGAACTTTATTAAGTTCTACATCCAGAGCAGCGCTCAATGAAGAATTAACTGGATTTGAGTTTGCAGGTGGAATTCCTGGAACATTTGGCGGAGCTGTCGTTATGAATGCTGGTGCATACGGTGGTGAGATGGTGCAGGTACTAAAAGAAGTGACAGTTCTTACAAAGAAGGAGAGATCAAAACTCTGAAAGCAGAAGAATTAGAGCTTGGTTACCGTACAAGTAACGTTTTAAAGAATGAATACGTTGTCTTAGAAGGTGTGATTGCACTTAAGAAAGGAAATAAAGAAGAAATCAAAGCAAAAATGGATGAGTACGCATTGGCGAGAAAAACAAAGCAGCCATTAGAATATCCAAGTGCCGGAAGTACATTTAAACGTCCAGAAGGATATTTTGCCGGAAAATTGATTCAGGATGCAGGATTAAAGGGATATCAGGTGGGAGATGCACAGGTATCTGAAAAACACAGTGGTTTTGTGATCAACCGTGGAAATGCTACAGCATCCGATGTTATGCAGTTGATCAGTGACGTGAAAGATAAAGTAAAAGAACAGTTTGGAGTTACGATGGAGCCAGAAGTCAAACGTGTTGGAAGGTTCTAAAAAGGAGCAGTACAGATGAGATTTGTAATTGTAACAGGAATGTCAGGAGCAGGAAAAAGCAGTGCATTAAAGACATTAGAAGATGCTGGATATTTTGTGTTGATAATCTTCCAGTGGCTTTACTTGATAAATTTGCAGACATGTTGTTAGATGAAACTGCCAAGATTGAAAATGTTGCTCTTGGGATTGATATCCGTAATGGAAGAGGAATTGGCGAGTTAGCACACAAATTAAAAGAAATCGAGGCAGCGGGGATCAAGTATGAGATTCTCTATCTGAATGCAAGTAATCGTATTTTATTAAAACGCTATAAAGAGACAAGAAGAAATCATCCTCTGTCAAGAGATGGAAGAGTTGAGGATGGAATTGCAAAAGAGCGGGAGATCATGAAATTTCTGCAAGATCAGGCAACGTATGTGATCGATACTAGCCAGCTTCTGACAAGGGAGTTAAAAGAAGAGATCGATCGTATTTTTGTAGACGGAGAAGAAGGGGAACGATTCCAGATTGCAGTTGTTTCTTTTGGATTTAAACATGGGATCCTGCGGATGTAGATCTGGTATTTGATGTCAGATTTCTTCCAAATCCATACTATGATCTGAATCTGCGACCATTAACTGGAAATGACAAACCAATTCAGGATTTTGTGATGAAGCATGAAGAATCTGTGGAATTTCTTGATAAGTTAGATGATATGATGAGATTTTTGATCCCAAATTATATTAAAGAAGGCAAGTATAATCTTGTGATCGGAATCGGATGTACTGGAGGAAAGCATCGATCTGTTACGATCACCAATAAATTGGCAGAGCGATTAAAACAACTGCCATATTCTGTCAAAGTAGAGCATAGAGATATTATGAGGTAGGCAATGTCATTTTCAAGTAATATTAAAGAGGAATTATCAAGAAATGAAACCGGTGCCAGACACTGTAAGATTGCGGAAATCGCAGGATTCTTACGTTTTGGAGGGAATATCAGTCTAGAGCCAGAACATTATAAGATTCAGATCCAGACGGAGACGGTATCTGCCGCGAAACGTTTTTATACACTTATCAAAGATGTGTTTGATATTCATGCGAAGATTGATGTTGGACGAAACGAATTTTTAAAAAGAAGTCGAAATTATACGATAAGTGTTGACAAGCATAAGGATTGTGTTTTAATATTGAAAGCAGTGAAACTTTTAGATTCCAAAGAGTTTGGACTTGTTTTACAGAACACATGTTGTAAGCGGGCATATATTCGAGGGGCTTTTCAGGCAGCTGGTTCCATGAGTGATCCAGAGAAGAATTACCATTTTGAAGTTGTATCTACTAATGTACAGACAGCAGAACAATTAAAAGAGGTCTTGAATTTTTTTGATTTAGATGCTAAAATTGTCTTGCGTAAAAAGTACTACGTGGTATACATGAAAGAAGGATCAAAGATTGTAGATGTGTTGAATATTATGGAAGCACACGTCGCATTGATGGAGCTGGAGAATGTAAGAATCCTGAAAGATATGCGTAATAAAGTAAACCGTCGTGTCAATTGCGAGACAGCGAATATTAATAAGACGGTTTCAGCCGCAGTCAAGCAGGTGGAAGACATTGAATATATTGATAAGCACAAAGGCCTCCGTTTTTAGATCAAGGGTTGCAGGATATTGCAAGATTACGTCTGGAACACCCGGAAGCTACACTGAAAGAACTTGGAGATATGCTAGAACCGCCAGTAGGCAAGTCTGGTGTGAACCACCGGTTAAAGAAGATCGGCCGAATTGCGGAAGAGATAAGATTGGGAGGACAGGAATGATTTCAAAGAACGTCAAAGTGGAAGTAGCCTTAAGAGAAGAAGACAGACCAATAGCTTTTCTTGTACAGATGGCGAGCCAGTTTGAGAGCAAGATTTTATTCGAGACAGGGAATAAGCAAGTCAATGTAAAGAGTATGATGGGAATGATGAGTCTTGGATTAGACTTAGATCGTTTAGAGGATTTAACAGTCGTAGCTGACGGAGTCGATGAAGAAGAAGCAATCAGCAAGATTGAATATTATCTTACAAAAGGAGCATAGATACACATATCTGTGCTTTCATATATGCCGAAATAGCTCAGTTGGTAGAGCACTTCACTCGTAATGAAGGGGTCGCCGGTTCAAGTCCGGTTTTCGGCTTACATAACAAAGGATCAGGCAAATGCCTGATCCTTTGTTTGGTTTGTATTAACCACCAAAATAAGAAAAATGCATATAATCTCTGCGGGATCCCCATAATCCACGATGAAACCAATACTTTCTTCGAGGATTTTAACCAATTTACAGTTCAAAGGAATTGAATAACGATTCTTCTTAGGTTTCCAGAAGGAACCAGCCAATACCTTTTTACCCTGGATCATATAGTTTTCATTGGAGTTAATATCAAAAGCTAATCCCTCACAATGTTCAGAACTGGAATTCTTACCACGCCAGCTGTAGCACCCGATCTCATGGATAGGGAAACGTTCTTTGCTCTTGTAGATTTCCTTAAACATTTCTTTGATAGAAGGTGCAAGCCCTTTGTTTACAGTGATACGGAATTTTCTTGTATATTTTTTCTTACCTTTCTTATCCCATACTTTTACTGTGATCGTTTTCATATGTTTCTTTGCCTGCTTAGCACTCTTATAGTCAGCATAATAAGACTTCCCAAAAGCACGGCGGCAGCGACTTTCATAAGATTCGTCTGCATAAGAATAGTAATCACAGTATTTTAGAAAAGGTGTCATTGGACCATACAGTTTACCGCCATTAAAGTTCTTATATGCCTGAATTTTGTAGTAATAAGCAGTTCCATTTGTTAATTTCGTATGAGTATAAGATAAGTTGTTTCGACTTGTGAAAGTCTTTAATTTTGTGTAATTTCCATCTTCCTTTTTGGAATAATATACGATATACCATCAGCCTCATCATTTTTTGCCCATGTGATCGTATTGATCTTTTTTTTCTTGGAAGAAGCACTTTTTACTTTCGTACCATTGATCGTAACCTGACAAGAAATATAATTAGAAAAATCCCCATAAAATGTTTCATCAATATATGTAGTGTATGGACGGATCTTGTAATAATATATTTTCCCTAGTTCAAGATTTTTTTGCGTATATGTTTGGAAAGATTCGTCATCATCATCGTACCACCAAGAACTTCTACTTTCATTAGATACAGTTTGGACTAACTCATAATTTCCATCAGGAGAAACACTTCGATAAATTTGATAACCATCACAATCATCGGATGCTTTCCATTTAACAGTAATACTATGCGAATTTCCAGTGCTGGCTTCCAAAGAAGAAGGAGCTGGCAATGGATTAATAATACATTTGCCTGCATAAGTGGTTACAGTTTTATATCCCTCATTATCTTCATAAGAAGCTTCTAATTTGTAATAATAAGGAACACCTTTTGCAACATAGGTGTTTGTATAGGAATTGCCAGATACGGTATTTTCATAGCGATAAGAACCGTTTGGGGAAGTCGCTGAATAAATATCTACTTTAGAATAAGAAACTCCATCAGGTGCCTTCCATTGTATGGTTATATCATTACCATTTAATCCATAATAAGTAATAATTGGTGCAGCATTTTGATTTTCATTGGCAGAAACCTTCTTACCAAAGACAAAAAAATAGCTAAACATTAAAATAAATACCAAAAATCTGCATAGATTCCTAAAAATTTGTTTTTTCAATTTATATTCCCCTTTCTTCATATATATTCTATACGGTTTCATTATAACATAAAAAAACCACAGTAATGCAAAAATCAATGAAAAATGCATACTGTGGTTTTTAATATTCTATTTTAGCTTACAAGTGTCGATACAGTAAATAGCATCTACTAAATCTCAAATAAATCACTATAAGCTTTCAGTGCTCCTTCAGTTTCATGTGCAAGTACACGTTTTGCAAGTACTTTACCAAGCTGAACACCTTCCTGGTCAAAGCTGTTTACATTCCAGATGAATCCCTGGAACATGATCTTGTTCTCGAAATGAGCTAACAGAGATCCAAGTGATTCAGGTGTTAACTGATCTCCGATGATGATACTTGATGGACGTCCACCTTCGAATTTCTTGTTGTTGTTTTCATCATCTTTACCACATGCGAAAGCAACGATCTGAGCTGCAACGTTAGCACATAACTTCTTCTGGCTTGTGCTTCCTTCGATCACAACATCTGTAGCAAGCTGGCTGTCTTTGAATCCAACGAACTGTAAAGGAACGATGTCAGTTCCCTGATGTAATAACTGATAGAAAGAATGCTGTCCATTTGTACCAGGTTCTCCAAAGATGATAGGTCCTGTTACATAATCTACTGGTTCACCAAAACGGTTTACAGATTTACCATTAGATTCCATGTCACACTGCTGTAAATGTGCTGGGAAACGGCTTAATGCCTGAGAATATGGTAAAACAGCTGTTTCAGGATATCCCTGTACATTTCTTTCATAAACACCGATCAGGGCATCTAATAAGTCAGGGTTTGCTTTGATGTCTTTGTTAGTAGCAAGCTTGTCTTCTTCAGCCATACCATCAAGGATTCTTGCAAAGACGTCTGGTCCAAATGCAAGTGAAAGGATCACTCCACCTACAGAAGATACAGAAGAATAACGTCCACCGATAAAGTCATCCATGAAGAATGCAGCAAGATAATCATCACTCTTAGCTAAAGGAGAAGTCTCACTTGTTGCAGTTAACATATGTTTAGAAGGATTTAATCCAGCTTTTACTAAAGCATCTTTAACGAAAGCTTCATTTGTTAATGTCTCTAATGTTGTTCCAGATTTAGATACAACGATAAATAAAGAACGGGAAACATCGATAGAATTTAAAACAGCAGCTGCATCATCAGGGTCTACGTTACTGATGAATTTTGCTTCCATTTTAGCGCATCCGTTTGTCTTAGCCCAGTTTTCAAGAGCGATATATAAAGCACGAGGTCCTAGATCACTACCACCGATACCGATCTGAACAACTGTAGTGAATGTTTCACCAGCTTCATTTGTGATCTCACCAGCATGTACTTTGTTTGCAAAGTCAGCTGCTTTTTTCTGCTGTTCAACGTAGAAATCACGTTTGTTGACACCATCAACGATAACGTCTTTTCCAAGCTGTCTGCGGGCTAAATGATGAAGAACGAGTCTCTGTTCTCCTGTGTTGATGATCGCTCCGTTGTATAATTCTTCGAATTTGTCAACTAACTGATGTTCATCAGCTAATTCAGCTAATACATCAAGAACTTCATCATCTACTTGTTTTGCAGCGTAGTTAAAGCTTAAACCAGAAGCCATAGGTGCAGAATATTCAGCGACACGTTTCGCACCGTTTTCACCTGTCATAGCTTCTTTGATGTCTACATGATCTTTAAGATCTTTGAGTTTAGCATAAGATGTTAAAGTATCAAGATTGTTCCATGTTACCATAAATAAATCCTCCTTAAGTCCATATAAATATAAAATGAAAGATATAAGGAAATGCAGATACAAATGGGTATCTGCACGCACTAATATCATAGAATAATTATACAAAAAAAACGCTGTAAATGCAATCTGAAATGGGACTAAGTATTAACTCATTTTATGAATTTTTGCTAACAGTAATGATGAGACCAACTGGACGTTTTATGGTTCCATTACCAAGATAGCTGTCAGAAGAAATGTCATGAGACAGATCAGTTTCCCAAAGCTGATAGTCATAAGTACAATCTAAAACATAGATATTTAAATCAGCACCGTTTTTTGAGGAAAGTTTAAAAGTTTCATTAATATTTGATCGATTGAGCTAAAGAAGTATCAGCAACGATTGATCTTACTCCGGTTGTACCGATACTAACTGCGAGAGCAACAGCGATGGCAGCACTCATGATATTTTTTATCATATATATTCTTGGTTCCTTTCGTGTAATTGTAAGTATTAATCTTCATTTTCTTAAATTGGGTACATTATAAATACAATATACAATCCAAGTCAAGCAAAATTCGAAGATTCAGCGTTTTGCGTAATAAAACAACATTAAATAGGAAGTCTTTTGTGAAATTGTTTTTTTGGTTTTAAATATTGCCAAGCTATGGTACAATAAACTTTTGTGAGTCAAAATATATAGAAAAGAGGAAAGTAATTTGGAAAATAGAGAGAAATTTTCATCTAGAATTGGATTTCTTTTGATCTCGGCTGGTTGTGCGATCGGCTTGGGAAATGTGTGGAGATTTCCATTTATCACAGGACAATACGGTGGAGCTGCATTTGTATTGATATATCTGTTCTTCCTGATCATTCTAGGGCTGCCGATCCTTGTTATGGAATATGCAGTCGGAAGAGCCAGTCAGAAGAGTATTGCAAGATCCTTTCAGGTGTTAGAACCGAAAGGAACAAAATGGCATTGGTACAGTTATGTTGGTATGGCTGGAAATTATCTGTTGATGATGTTTTACACGACAGTAGCAGGATGGATGATCAGCTATTTCTTTAAGATGTTAAAAGGAGACTTTGTTGGGAAAAATCCAGCACAGGTAGAAAATACTTTTGGAACAATGCTGTCAGATCCAAAGGCACAGATCTTCTGGATGTTAGTAGTTATTGCATTGGGATTTTTAGTATGTTCTCTTGGTCTTCAAAATGGAGTAGAGAAGATCACAACAATTATGATGTCATGTTTGTTTATTGTAATTCTGGTATTGATCGTAAGGAGTGTAACTTTAGATGGAGCCTCTGCAGGATTAAAATTTTATCTGATTCCAGATTTTGAAGCAGTGAAGAAACAAGGTGTGATGACGGTCGTATCCGCAGCAATGGGACAGGCATTCTTTACACTAAGTCTTGGAATAGGGGCGATCGCAATCTTTGGAAGTTACATTGACAAGAGCCGAAGACTGACAGGAGAAGCAATCAGTGTGGCAATTCTTGATACGTTAGTAGCATTAATGGCAGGACTGGTGATCTTTCCAGCATGTTTTGCATTCGGAGTAAATCCAGGAAGCGGACCAAACTTAGTATTTATCACACTGCCAAATGTATTTAACGAAATGCCAGGAAGCAGGATCTGGGGAGCGATGTTCTTCTTATTTATGAGCTTTGCGGCACTATCAACGATTATTGCAGTATTTCAGAACATCCTGTCATTTGCACAAGACCTATGGGGATGGAGCCTTAAGAAAGCGATCGTATTTAATGCAGTACTCATTATTGTGTTATCCTTACCATGTGCTCTAGGATTTAACGTATGGAGTTTTATTCAGCCACTAGGAGCAGGAACAACGATCCAGGATTTAGAGGACTTCATCGTAAGCAACAATATTCTTCCAATAGGATCTCTGATCTATCTGTTATTCTGCGTTACAAAATACGGATGGGGATGGGACAACTTTATGAAAGAAGCCAACGAAGGAAAAGGAATCAAATTCCCAAAATGGCCACGTATTTACATTACTTATATATTACCATTGATCGTTTTGTTTATCCTTGTGCAGGGTACATAGAGAAGTTTTAATTTGTAGAGTTGGCCAACTTTAGATTTCGAGTATATGATAAAAATAAATAAACGATCGGAAGAGCAGCTAGAGAATTTTCCTCACGTTTTTACAGATCGCTGATCCGCCGGCTTTCCTTGCGTAACTCGCCTTCAAGGGTATTCAAAACAGAAAC
>ENA-OQEX01000858-OQEX01000858.1-human-gut-metagenome-genome-assembly--contig:-NODE-858-length-13563-cov-5.542721_pt1 | contig 13563 bp, 15 predicted proteins | sample MGYA00242802_ERZ504649 | MGnify/ENA primary metagenome ERZ504649 (study PRJEB26092, sample SAMD00036194) | human gut metagenome | host: Homo sapiens | study: EMG produced TPA metagenomics assembly of... | reverse complement strand
ACTTTGACCCCCTCGATGCTGATGGGCAGGCTGGTCAGCTCTTCCAGGTCAGCCGGGTCCACGCCGCTCTGCTCGATCTCGTCCCGGGTCAGATACATCAGGGCGCAGCGGCCCTCAAGATGATATTCCAGATGGTTGCGGGCGATACGCTCCGCCTCCATCCGCTCCCGGGCTTGGTGTCGAAGAGCAGGGTGTTCAGCTCCTCCACCTGCGCACCGGCCAGAATGAGCTTTGCCGCCACGATGTGGGTGTTGGCAGTGGTGGAAGAGAACCGGAAGCAGCCGGTGTCCGTAGCGAGGCCGGTGTAGAGGCAGTTGGCGATGAGTGGGGTGATCTCCACGCCCATCTCGCTGATGACCTCATACAGAAGCTCTGCCGCTGCGGCCGCATTGCCGTCCAGCAGGGTGAAATCCGCATAGCCGCTGTTGCCCGCGTGGTGGTCGATGCAGAGATCGATATGGCGAGTATACTGCGGCATGCCGTTGTTTTCGCCAAAGAGCTGCACGCTGGCAACATCCACGGCCACAACGGTCTTGGGCTCAAACTCGCCCCGGAACGGCACCGGTGCGGTAAAGCTGTAGCGGGAAGGCACTGCATCGGAGCAGAGGACAGCTGCCGTCTTGCCCAGCGCCTTGAGCGCGTGGCAGAGGGCGCTGCCGCAGCCGATGGTGTCGCCGTCCGGGTTTTTATGACACAGGATCAGAATGTTGTCCGCAGCACAGAGGCGCTCGGCCATCTGCTGCACATTGAGCTGTTCTGTCATTTGATGGTTCCATCCTTTCCGCAGCGCTGGATTTATTCCTCGGTCTCGGCGGGCTGGGAGTCCTCCGCGTCGCCGTTCACATTCAGCGTGCGGAGCAGCTCGTTGATGTGGGCTGCATAGGCGGCACCGTCGTCCTCCACAAAGATGAAGCGGGGTGCCTTGCGGATGTGCATTTTCTTGCTCACTTCGGTGCGCACATGGCCTGCGGCGCGGTTCAGGGCCTCGATGGCGGGCTTGGGGCCGTCCTCACGGCCCATCACGCTCACATAGACCTTCGCCACGTCCAGGTCGGGCGTCACATCCAGCCGGGTGACGGTCAGCAGACCGCCCTCCAGCCGCGGGTCTTTCAGCCGTCCGATGATGGCGATGAGCTCACGCTTCATGTCCTGCGCCAGACGGCCCATATTTTCTGAGACATAGTTTCTCCTCTGAAAAGCCCGTTATCACCGCCCGGGGGCGATGATAACAGCAGCTTCAACTCTTAGTCGCGGTATTCTTCCATCTTGAAGGCCTCGTAGACGTCGCCTTCCTTGACGTCGGCAAACTTTGCCAGAGTGACGCCGCACTCGTAGCCCTCGGCCACCTCCTTGGCGTCGTCCTTGAAGCGCTTCAGAGATGCGATCTCGTCCTCCGTGATGACGATGCCGTCACGGACGACACGCACCTTGCTGTCGCGGGTGATCTTGCCGCTGGTGACACGGCAGCCTGCGACGGTGCCGACGTTGGAGATCTTGTAGACCTGACGGACCTGCAGCTCGCCCAGAGACACCTCGCGGAACTTGGGAGCCAGCATACCCTTCATAGCGTCGGTGACGTCGTTGATGGCGTCATAGATGACGCGGTACATACGCATCTCGACCTTGGTGGCAGCGGCCTCTTCCTTCGCCACGTTGTCGGGGCGGACGTTGAAGCCGATGATGATGGCGTTGGATGCGTCGGCCAGGTCAACGTCGGACTTGCTGATGGCGCCGACACCGGCGTGGATGACGCGGACGCGGACCTCGTCGTTGGAGATCTTCTCGAGGCTCTGCTTGACAGCCTCGGCGGAGCCTGCACGTCAGCCTTGACGACGATGGCCAGTTCCTTCATATCGTTCTGAGCCATCTGGCTGAACAGGTTATCCAGAGTGACCTTCTGGAAGGCGGAGAACTGCTTCTCCTTGGCGGCAGCGATGCGCTGCTCGGCCAGCTCGCGGGCCAGACGCTCGTCCTCGACGGCCTCGAACAGGTCGCCGGCCTCAGGCACAGCGGTCAGACCGGTGATCTCCACAGGGGTGGAGGGGCCGGCGTCGTTCAGCAGAATGCCCTTGTCGCTGCGCATGGTACGCACACGGCCCACGGCGGTACCGGCGATGATGACGTCGCCGGAGTGGAGGGTGCCGTTCTGCACCAGAATGGTGGCGATGGGGCCCTGGCCCTTGTCCAGACGAGCCTCGACGACAGCGCCCTTGGCACGGCGGTTGGGGTTGGCCTTCAGCTCCATGACCTCGGCTTCCAGCGCGATGCGCTCCAGCAGGTCGTTGATGCCCATGCCGGTCAGAGCAGAGACAGGGATGCAGGCGACGTCGCGCCCCAGTCCTCGGTGATGATGCCGTACTTGGTCAGGCCCTCCATCACGCGCTCGGGGTTGGCGGTGGGCTTATCCATCTTGTTCATGGCCACGATGAGCTTGACGTTTGCAGCCTTGGCGTGGTTGATGGACTCGACCGTCTGGGGCATGATGCCGTCATCGGCGGCGACGACCAGAACTGCAATATCGGTCATGTTGGCACCGCGGGCGCGCATGGAGGTGAACGCCTCGTGGCCCGGGGTATCCAGGAAGGTGATGAGGCTGTCGTTGACCTTGACCTGATATGCACCGATGGCCTGAGTGATGCCGCCGGCCTCGCCTGCGGTGACGTTGGTCTTGCGGATAGCGTCCAGGATACTGGTCTTGCCGTGGTCAACGTGGCCCATGACGCAGACGACCGGGGGACGGGTGACGAGATCGTCCTGAGAATCCTCCTCCTGGGTGAACAGGCGCTCCTCGATGGTGACGTGGACTTCCTTCTCGACCTTGGCGTGGAACTCCTCGGCCACCAGAGCGGCGGTATCGAAATCAATGACGTCGTTGATGGCGTGCATCTCGCCCATCTGCATGAACTTGGCGATGACCTTGCCGGCCTGCTGCTTCAGGCGGGCAGCCAGCTCACCGACGGTGATCTCATCGGGGATGAGGACCTTCAGCTGCGCATTGCGGGCCTTTTCCAGCTGGATGCGCTGCAGACGCTCGAACTCGGTCTCGCGCTTGCCCTTCTGGAACTGCTGGCGCTGGCGCTGGCCGCGCTGGGTGAACTTCTGCTTGTTGCCCTGGGGGGTGGGCTTGCGGCGGTTCTCGGTGTTCTTGGTGGAGGCCAGATCGTCGTAACGGGCGTCGAAGCGGTCCACGTTCATATCGACGGTGCGGGTATCGACGGTGACCTGATTGTCCTCGCGGCGGACAGAGACAGACTGAGCGGAAGCTGCCGTAGCCTTTGCGCCGGTCTCACGGGCCAGCTCGCTCAGGGAGACGGTCTTCTCCTCGCGCTTCCTGTGCTGCTCGTTCTTCTTGTTGCTTTGCTTGGCAGCGGGCTTTGCCTCGGCCATTGCGGGCTCAGCCTTGGGAGCCTCGGGCTTCTTTTCGGCCTTGGGCTCCGCCTTCTTCTCGGCGGGCTTCGACTCAGCTTGGGGGCCTTGGCGCTGTTCAGGAACTCGTCCAGGCTCTTGACGCTGTTGTCCTTGCTGAACTTCTCCAGCAGGTAGTTCAGCTCGTTCTCCTCCAGAGTGGAGCTGTTCTTCTTGCCGGTGCTGCCCATGGCGTTCAGCTCGTCGAGGACCTTCTTGGCAGAGATGCTCAGGTCCTTTGCAAAATCGCTCACTTTATATTTTACGGTCATTCGCTCATATCCTCCTCAGTTTGAATTGCTCCGCACGCCGTCAGCCGGTCAAAGCAGAGCTTGGCGAGGTTGCGGTCGGTGACGGCATAAATGGCCACCGGTTTGCGGCTGATGTCAGCCAGCTTATCCTGTGTCAGCGGCATGGGGATGACGTCCACCATATCGCCCACAGCGTAGTTGAGCCGCTGCACGGTCTTGGGGCTGGCGTCGGACGCAGTCATCACGAGCCATGCCTTGCCCTTGACGACGGCGTCTTCCACCGCGTCAAAGCCCATGGTCAGAGCGCCCGCCTTGCGGCAGAGGCTCACGGCCTGGAACAGGGCCTCATTCGGCTCAAGGGCCGGTTTTGCGGGGGCGTTATGCTTCTTTGCCATCGCGGTCGGCCTCCTTTTCTGCTTCCACACCGGCCAGCTGCTGGGCCAGTGCATCGTATACCTCGGCGGGGACCGGCTGCTCAAAGCAGCGCTCCAGCGCCTTCTTCTTTTTTGCCTTTGCAAGGCAGGCGGCATCCGGGCAGAGGTAAGCACCGCGGCCGGGCTTCTTGCCCACGGGGTCGATGCTGATCTCTCCGCTGGGTGCGCGCACCACACGCACCAGTTCCTTCTTGGGGCGGCTGGTCAGGCAGCCGATGCACTGGCGGGCAGGGATCTTCTTTTGTGCCATCCGGTTTTCCCTCCTTCGGCAGGTGTTCCGCGCTTATTCTGCGGCGGTGTCTTCGGTCTTCTCAGCCTCGGCAGCCTTCGGCTCTTCCTCGCCGTAGTAGCCGCTCTCGGGGCGGATGTCGATATTGTAGCCGGTCAGGCGGGCGCACAGACGGGCGTTCTGGCCCTTGTTGCCGATGGCAAGGCTCAGCTGCTGGTCCGGCACGGTCACGCGGCAGGAGCGGGTCTCGCCGGGCAGCAGCTCGACCTTGACCACCTTTGCGGGGCTGAGAGCTGCGGAGATGAACTCGGAGATGTCCTCGCTCCACTTCACGATGTCGATCTTCTCGCCGCCCAGCTTCTCGACGACAGCGGCCACACGGTCGCCGTGGGGGCCGATGCAGGCAGAGACGGGGTTGACGTTGGCGTCCTTGGACCAGACAGCCATCTTGGTGCGGGCGCGGCCTCGCGGCTGATGGCCTTGACCTCGACGGTGCCGTCGTAGATCTCAGGCACTTCCAGCTCGAACAGGCGCTTGACGAGGCCGGGGTGGGTGCGGCTGATCATGACGCGGGGGCCGCGCTCGCTTGCCACGACATCCACGATGTAGACCTGCAGCATCTGGCCCTCGGTGTAGACCTCGCCGGGGACCTGCTCGTTGCGGGGCAGGATGGCCTCGCCGCCCTTGCCCAGGTCGAGGGCAACGATGCCCTTCTCGGGGTCAACGCGGGTGACGGTGGCCTGCACGATGTCGTGGGCGCGGGACTGGATCTCGCTCAGCTGCTGGCTGCGCTCAGCCTCACGGATGCCCTGACGGATGACGTGCTTTGCGGTCTGGGCGGCGATGCGGCCAAAGTCCTTGGTCTTGAGGGGGGTCACGACGCGGTCGCCCACCTGATAGCTCTTGCGGATGTGCTGCGCCTCGGTGATGCCGATCTCGCTGTGCTCGTCGTACCAGTCCTCATCGGCCACGACGTCTTGGATGAGGGCGACGTTGAACTTGCCGGTGTCGGGGTCGATCTCGACCATGACGTGGTCGTCCTCGACCTCGTAGTTCTTCTTCACGGCGATGACGATCGCAGCCTTGATCTTTTCGATCAGGTACTCCGCGGTGATGCCGCGCTCGTGCTCCAGCATGGAGAGAGCTTCAAAAAATTCGTTGTTCGCTGCTGCCATTTTTCGGGTTCCTCCTAGTTTATAATGGTATCTTTTCTCGATTCATCTTTGGCTCTCCCTCCGGGAGAGCTGGCGCGGAACGCGCCTGAGAGGGCTGTTCTTAATCAAACAGATGTTCGTCGTCACAGAGATGGACGCCGGATGCGGCGTTCACCTCAAAGCTCACCGGGCCGTTCTCCGTCTCGACCGTGACGGTGCTGCCTCGCGGCCTTTCAGGATGCCGGCAAACTCGCGCACGCCGTCGGCGGTGGGGCGGATGAGCTTGACGCCGATCTTCTCGCCTCTGAGTGCCTCGTAGTGCTCCGGGCGGGTCAGCCTGCGGCCAAGGCCGGGGCTGCCCACCTCGAGATAATAGCTCTGGTCGATGGGGTCTGCCTCATCGAGGATGGGGTCCAGCGCGTGGGACACTTCGGCACAGGTGTCGGTGTCCATGGTGCCGTCCCTGTCGATGAGCACACGGAGATACCAGTCCGGCCCTTCCTTCTCAAAGACCACATCCCACAGGCGCAGGCCCATGCCCTCCACGACGGGGCGGACAAGCGCTTCGACTCTCTGGGCGGTGTTGCCGCCAGACTGCTTCGCCATAAAAAACCTCCAAACAAACAAGAAAAGCGGACCTTGCGGCCCACTTTCCAATAAAACTATAGCGTACTACTAGAATATAGCATACTCTTGCGGATTATGCAAGCTTTTTCGTGAAAAATCCTCTTCTCACAGCACCCAGACGCCGTCGCGGAACAGCTCCACGGTGCGGCCGTCGCGGCACTTGCCGGTGATATGGCTGTCCTCGGCGCCCACCATGACGTCCTCGTGGATGGCGGACTGGTTCATGCCCCGGGCCAGCAGCTCGTCCTTGGTCAGGCGGGTGCCGTTCTCGGTGGTGCCGGGATAGCTGGCACCAAAGGCGATGTGGCAGGCGGCGTTCTCGTCGAAGAGGGTGCTGTAGAACAGCGCGCCGCTGCGGTTGATGGGGCTGGACGCCGGAACCAGCGCCACCTCGCCGATGCTCCGTGCGCCCTCGTCGGTGTCCAGAAGCTGACCCAGAAGCTCCGCGCCCTCGTCTGCACCGTGCTCCACGACCCGGCCATCCTTGAAGGTGACATGGAAGCCCTTGATGAGCTGGCCGTTGAAGACGTAGGGCTTGGTGCCGTAGACGATGCCGTTCACCCTGTCCTTGTGGGGGGCGGTAAAGACCTCTTCGGTGGGGATGTTGGGCAGGAAGACCACGCCCTTTTCGCTGACGCTGGCGGCACTCTCCCAGACGGCCTTGTCGCGATGCCGACGGTCAGGTCGGTGCCATTGCTGCTCTCGAAGTGGACGCTCTCGAGGTCGAGGGCGTTCATCTTGTCCTTCAGGCCGGTCAGACGGTCGAGGTGGGCCTTCCACTCGCTGACGGGGTCGCCGCCCGTCACGCGGCAGACGTTGAAGATGAGCTGCCAGAGCTTCTCGATGGCCGCAGCCTCGTCCAGCTCCGGGAACATCTTCTTCGCCCACGGGGCGCTGGGCATGGCGGCGATGGACCACTGGACGCGGTCGTTCATGGTGTACTCCCGCCACGGAGCCATGAACTTGCGCTGCGCAGCGTTCACACGGCTGATCTTCGCGCCGTCCAGACCGGCGTAGACCTCGGGGTCGTCGGCAAGGATGTGGAGGACGCAGACGCCGCCCTCGCTCTCGGCATAGTCCAGATAGCGGCGCAGCTGATAAGACTTGAAGTCGGTCAGGGCCTCCTCGCTGCCCAGCTCCATCCGGCTGCGGGAGACCTCGTTGTCGCTCCAGTTCACCAGCACGTCACGGGCGCCGGCCTCGTAGGCACTGCGCACGCACAGACGGGCCAGCGGGGCGGCCTCGAGGCAGCAGTTGATGACAAGGGTCTGGCCCGGCTGGGGGTTGACGCCCACACGGACGATGAAGTCGGCGTATTTTTTCAGAAGAAGAGTAAAGTTTTCCACGGAATATCCTTTCTGCCGTGCAGACCACGGCGGTGCATTTTCTATCTGACAGTATAACCGCTCCCGGGCGAATTGTCCACCCGATAAAAACAAAACAGATGCTTCTGCCGGTTGAAAAATCGGGAAACATCTGTTATACTAGTGTATGAGAGTGCTGTCTACATAACGGCAGGCGGTCTACACCTTTCCGGCCTTACGTCGGGAAGGCGAGCATTTTTGTTATGCCCCGACGCTCCACAGCGAAAGGGGTGATGGTCTATGACGCTTTTGGAAACTTTAGCTTTACTTACGTTGCTTGCAACGGTAGGTTTTGGCGCGTTTGACATTGCGTACAAGATCTTTCATAACAAAAAATGACCGCCCTCAGTGTCTCAAGCCTGAGCGGTCATTTTTTGTGACTAATCTGCTGGAAAGGTGCTGACCGTTTGCCAGACAGCACTTTCTTTAGTTGTATTATACCACAGCCCCGCCGAAATTGCAACGGCGGGGCTGTGATATTTTCGATGTCGCATGGAAAATTTTCAACAACAAAAAATGATTGCCCCAGTGTCCTAAGCTGAACGGTCATTTTTTGTTATGACTATCCGGAAAGGTGCTGACCGTTTGCCAGACAGCGCTTTCTTTAGTTATATTATACCACAGCCCCGCCGAGATTGCAACGGCGGGGCTGTTTTTTCACTCACAAAAGTGAGTTTTTATCAGAACTCGATCTTGCTCTCGATGTAGCTCTTCAGCTCGGAGATGGGCATACGCACCTGCTCCATGGTGTCGCGGTCGCGGACGGTGACGCAGTTGTCGGCGGCAATGCCCTTGGCCTCGTCGCCCACGGTGTCGAAGTCCACGGTGATGCAGTAGGGAGTGCCGATCTCGTCCTCACGGCGGTAGCGCTTGCCGATGGAGCCGGTATCGTCGTAGTCCACCATGAAGTACTTGCTCAGCTCGCTGCGGATCTCCATGGCCTTGTCGCCCAGCTTCTTGCTCAGGGGCAGGACAGCGCACTTATAGGGAGCCAGAGCCGGGTGCAGATGCAGGACGGTGCGGACGTCCTCCTTGCCCTTGCTGTCAGTCAGATGCTCCTCGTCGTAGGCTCGCACAGGAAGGCCAGCGCCACGCGGTCGCAGCCAGAGAGGGCTCGATGACGTAGGGGATGTAGTGCTCGTTGGTCTCGCTGTCGAAGTACTCGAGGCTCTTGCCGGAGGCTCCTGATGGCGGCTCAGGTCGTAGTTGGTGCGGTCGGCGATGCCCCACAGCTCGCCCCAGTCGGTGAAGGGGAAGGCGTACTCGATGTCGGTGGTGGCGCGGCTGTAGAAGGCCAGCTCGGCAGGCTCGTGGTCGCGCAGGCGCAGATGCTCCTTTTTGATGCCGAGGCTCAGCAGCCAGTTCTCGCAGTAGTCCTTCCAGTAGCTGAACCACTCGAGGTCGGTGCCGGGCTTGCAGAAGAACTCGCACTCCATCTGCTCGAACTCGCGGGTGCGGAAGGTGAAGTTGCCCGGGGTGATCTCGTTGCGGAAGGCCTTGCCCACCTGACAGACGCCGAAGGGCAGCTTGCGGCGGGTGGTGCGCTGGATGTTGGCAAAGTTGACGAAGATGCCCTGCGCCGTCTCGGGGCGGAGGTAGCAGGTGGAAGAGCTGTCCTCGGTGACGCCGATGGCGGTCTTGAACATCAGGTTGAACTTACGGATGGGGGTGAAGTCGTGCTTGCCGCAGACGGGGCAGACCACGTCCTCGTGTTCGGCGATGAAAGCGTCCATCTCGTCAAAGCTCATGGCGTCCACGTTCACCTCGGGGTGCTCGTCGCCGATGAGCTTGTCGGCGCGGTGGCGGGCCTTGCAGGCGCGGCAGTCCAGCAGGGGGTCCGAGAAGCCGGCCACGTGCCGGTGGTGACCCAGGTCTGGGGTTCATGAGGATGGCGGCATCGAGGCCCACGTTGTAGGGGCTCTCCTGCACGAACTTTTTCAGCCATGCCTTTTTGACGTTGTTCTTGAACTCGACGCCCAGAGGGCCGTAGTCCCAGCTGTTGGCCAGACCGCCGTAAATTTCAGAGCCGGGGAAGACATAGCCCCGGTTCTTGCAGAGATTGACGATCATATCAAGGGTCTTTTCGCTCTGTTCCATTGTAAGTACATCCTTTCCGTCCGCGGCTGGTTTGCCGTGTCGTGTTGAGTCGTTGTCCCGGCGGCTTTCCCCGCGGCCGGGCCTGCTTTTCCTGTTGAAAGCAGAGTACCTTTACTTTACCATGTTTTGCGGGGATTGTAAAGGCCGACTCCCCGCTCCGCCCCGCCCTGTCTCCCAAAAACCAAGGCCCGGAGCGTTCCCGCCTCTGGGCCTTGGAGTCATTTCTCAATGTGTATCACAGACAGGGTCTGTAATGATTTGAGCAGATGGGGGGATTAGGAGATAGCGCCGTTGGTCTCGAAGACAACGATGACGTATTCGACCTTCTTGTCGTCCTTCTCGCCGTTGTCAATGAACTTCACACCGAACTTGACCTTGCTAGCAGGATTAGCGTTCTGAGCAGCATAGTTCTTGACCTTACCAGTAGTGTCCTTATTCTCCCAGGTATCGATCTTGTTGTTAAGAGCAGTATCAACAGTCTTAGCAGAAGTGACCCAGCTCAGGTTCTTCTTAGCGTCCTCGGGAACCTTAACAACAACGTAGCCGTAGTTCTTGGTTCCGATCACTGCCTTGGTCAGAGTGGTGGTCTCTGCGGAGACCTTCTTGTTCATCAGACTTGCATCAGTCCAGACCTTCTCAGCCTTGTCGTTCAGATCCTTGTTGTACTTGTAGTTGACATCAACAGTACTACCCTGAACGCCATTAGAGTTCAGTGCATCCTCGATTGCCTCAGCCTTGACCTTGTCGCTCAGAGCGCAGCCAGTCAGCATGGACAGTGCCATAACGCCGGTCAGGACGAGGGCCAGAAGTTTCTTTGCCATTTTCATGATTTTTGCCTCCATAAATAAAAATGAATTATACAGGCAGGCCATCCATTTCCGGCTGTCGGCCTGTGTTACCATTATACCCCACCCATCATTTTTGTCAATATCTTCTTGGCATTTTTATCACCTTTACAAATTCTTCTCTTTTCTGTCGTGCATTTTCCACAAATTCACGGAGCCCTCTCAGTCTCGCTTCGCTCGACAGCTCCCCCAGAGGGGGAGCCTTTGGCAGGCCGGATAACTTTCCACTGGACGAGCAAAGCACGATGTCTCGGGAACGGTAGTGCTCCGCTGTCTGGGCCAGCGACAGCTTGACAAGGTGCGTTGTCCAGAAGCCGCTGGCCTTTGCAGCAAGGCCCGCCCTTTTGCGCCCCGTCGGGCTTTCAGCGTCCAGACGAAAGCTGACCGACATGCCAATGGCTCCCCCTTTGGGGGAGCTGGCGAGGAGCTTGCGACGAGACTGAGAGGCAAGGCCGCTGACAAACAACTCTGGCACAGCGATAGTATCGCTCTGACAAAGAGCCTGCCCATCGCTGCGCAGCGGCTCTTTCCTGCCGGGCTTGCCCTCTCCGTCATTGCTTCGCAATGCCACCTCTCCCAAAGGGAGAGGCTTTGGCAGGCCGGATAACTTTCCACTGGACGCCTGAGGCCCGACAGGACGCAAAAGGGCGGGCCTTGCTTGCGGGGACAGCGGCTTCTGGACAACGCTCCTTGTCAAGCTGTCGCTGGACTAGACAGCGGAGCACTGCTGTTTCTGAGATATTGTGCTTCGCTCGTCCAGACGAAAGCCGACCGACATGCCAATGGCTCCCCCTTTGGGGGAGCTGGCGGGCGCAAGCCCGACTGAGAGGCTAGGCTGCTGACAAACAGCTCTGGCACAGCGATAGTATCGCTCTGACAAAGAGCCTGCCCATCGCTGCGCAGCGGCTCTTTCCTGCCGGGCTTGCCCTCTCCGTCACCTTCGGTGACACCTCTCCCAAAGGGAGAGGCTTTGGCTCACCGAAAGGCGCAAAAAAACCCCCTTTCGGAGATTGCAGCTCCGGGAGGGGGTCTTTCCTTTTGGGTGAGCCAATGGACTCATTTGCTTCCACATTTACCATCTTTATTATATGCCATTCTCCCCAAAAGTCAAGCACTGTGCAGAAAGTTTACAAGCACCCTTCTCTTGGCATCTCCTGTATCTTTTTGGCGAATTATATGTTATAATGGTTTTGCGGTTCACCCCGCGTATCTCACGGGAGAGGAGGTGGACGCGTTGGCCTATTTTCTCACATTTTTGGTATCTGTCGGAGCAGATGTAGTGTCGCACTTTATCTGCAAGTGGCTTGACAGATGCGAAGAGAACCGCAAAGCCTAATTAAAAAGAAATCCCCCGGGGAGGTCGCAACTCCTTGGGGGATTTCTCATTGCTGGAGATGAAAGCGCTGGGTTCTCACATTTCTGTCTCTATTATATGCGATTCTCCGCAAAAGTCAAGCGCTGCACAGAAAGTTTACAGTCACTCTTCTCTTTCCCTCTCCTGTATCTTTTTGGCGAATTATATGTTATAATGGTTTTGCGGCCTTGCCCGCCCATTTTATGGGAAGGGAAGTGAGAAAAATGCCTAGTATTACCACTTTTATGCTGTCCGTCGCAGCAAATGTAGCATCTTACTACATCTGCAAGTGGCTTGACGGATGGTTCACGGGCCGTAAGCACTAAAAAGAAGACCCCCTTTCGGAGATAGCAGCTCCGTGAGGGGGTTTTCTTCTTGGCGAGTCAAATGACTAGCTTGATTACCACTTTCATTGTCTTTATTATATGCGCTTTTTCCCAAAAAGTCAAGCACTGCACAGAAAGTTTACAGTCACTCTTCTCTTTCCCTCTCCTGTATCTTTTTGGCGAATTATATGTTATAATGGTTTTGCGGCCTTGCCCGCCCATTTATTCGGGAGGGGAGGTGAGAAAAATGGAAAGTATTCTTTCTTTTATACTGTCTGTCGGAGCAAATGTAGCAGCTTACTATATTTGCAAGTGGCTTGATGGATGGTTTACTGGCCGTAAGCACTAAATAAAGAAGACCCCCTTTCGGAGCGGCAACTCCGTGAGGGGGTTTTCTTTTGCTTTGGTGAGAACAATGGAAAGTATCATTCTTTCTTTCGTACTTTTATTATATGCCATTCTCCGCAAAAGTCAAGCGCTGCACAGAAAGTTTACAGTCACTCTTCTCTTGGCATCTCCTGTATCTTTTTGGCGAAACGTGTGGTATAATGGGTTTGCGGCCTTGCCCGCCCATTTTATGGGAAGGGAGGTGAAGCCAATGGAGTCTATTTCTACCTTTGTCCTGTCCGTCGCAGCAAATGTAGCGTCTTACTACATTTGCAAGTGGCTTGACGGATGGCTGACGGGCCGTAAGCACTAAAAAGGACCCCCTTTCGGAGATGGCGCTCCGGGAGGGGGTCTTTCCTTTTGGGTGAGCCAATGGACTCATTTGCTTCTACCTTTATCACTTTTATTATATGCCATTCTCCCCAAAAGTCAAGCTTTGCACAGAAAGTTTACAAGCGCCCTCTCCCACCTTTTATTTATGATACTTCATCCCCGCGTTGATGGTGCAGGCGCGGTAGATCTGTTCGGTGAGGACAAGGCGGGCCAGCTGGTGGGGCATCGTGATGCGGCCCATGCTGAACCGGAGCGCCGCCGCGCGCTTGACCTCGTCCGAGAGGCCATGGGACGAGCCGATGACGAAGGCCACGTCTCCCGCGCCGCTATTTGCGCGGTCGGCGAGGAACTGGGCCAGTTCCTCGGAGGAGATCTGTTTTCCCTCGATGCACAGGGCGACGATGGCCGCGCCCCTGCGGACGCTGCCGAGGATGGCTCTGCCCTCTTTGTCCAGCGCCTTTTTCACCACGGCGTCGGAGGCGTTCTTCTCTTCGATTTTTTCTTCCGGCAGCTCGACGATGCGGAAAGACGCAAACGCCGCCAGACGCTTCTGGTATTCGGCCACGCCCTCGGCGAAGTATTTCGCGTTGAGCTTGCCGACGCAGATCAGGTCGATGTTCTGCATGGTTATCTTCTCCTTCCTCGCGCTCCATAGGCTCTTTCCTGCCGGGCTTGCCCTCTCCGTCACCTTCGGTGACACCTCTCCCAAGGGAGGAGGCTTTGGCAGGCCGGGTAACTTTCCACTGGACGCCTGAGG
>ENA-OQEX01000857-OQEX01000857.1-human-gut-metagenome-genome-assembly--contig:-NODE-857-length-13570-cov-3.136800_pt1 | contig 13570 bp, 13 predicted proteins | sample MGYA00242802_ERZ504649 | MGnify/ENA primary metagenome ERZ504649 (study PRJEB26092, sample SAMD00036194) | human gut metagenome | host: Homo sapiens | study: EMG produced TPA metagenomics assembly of... | reverse complement strand
GGCGGACAATCATCAAAAAGGAGCGTAAAAATCATGGCAGATTGCAATCATGAATGCAGTTCCTGCGCCACCAGCGGCGGATGTCAGGAAAAAGAACAGAACGAACGTGCCATCAACAATACAAGGGTGTCAAAAAAGTGATCGGTGTTGTCGGCGGAAAAGGCGGCGTGGGAAAATCCCTGGTGACCAGCTGCTCGCCATCCAGACACGCCGGCTCGGCTATGAGACCGCTGTCCTGGATGCCGATATTACCGGACCGTCTATCCCGAAGATCTTCGCATCCACGACCATGCCCAGACCGACGAGCAGAACCTGCTGCCCTATATTGCCGCAGACGGCACAAAGGTCATGTCGCTGAACCTGCTGCTGGAAAACGAGACCGACCCGGTATTCTGGCGTGGTCCGGTAATCTCCGGCGTGGTAAAGCAGTTCTGGGAAGAGGTCTCCTGGGGCGATGTGGACTTCATGTTCGTGGATATGCCTCCCGGGACGGCGATGTGCCGCTGACCGTATTCCAGAGCCTGCCGCTGGACGGCATCATTATCGTTTCCACACCCCAGTCTCTGGTCTCCATGATCGTACAGAAAGCGGTCTCCATGGCACAGCGCATGGATATCCCGGTGCTGGGTATGGTGGAAAATATGCGCTTTATCAAGTGTCCGGACTGCGGCAAGGAAATTCCGCTGTTCGGCTCGGATGACGCAGTCAACAGCACCAATGTGCCTGTTCTGGAGCGTATTCCTCTGGATCCGGCAGTTGCCGCAGCCTGCGACACCGGCGCTCTGGCACAGGCAGATGTCCCGTATCTGACAAAAACCGCTCAGATCCTGGCAGATTCCTTCGGGGAAAAGAAAAACGGATAAATTTTTCCGTTTTGCAAAGTGAAACTTCGATTTTTTCTTGATTTGCAAGAATCCGTGCAAAAGCCTTGACAACCGGGAAAAAATCGGCTATACTGAAAGCACAAACAGCAAAGGCGCTGTGCAGAAATGCGTAGAGCCTTTGCTGTTTTCTTTTTTGCGAGGAAAAAAGGAGAATCGCAGAAGAGACCGAGAGCAGAACGGTACCGCTGCTCTCCCCTATATCACATCATGGAGAGGTGCATTCTTATGGATCAAAATTCAATTTTAGGTCTGATAAACGACAACGTTTACGGCATATGGTTCCTGGTCGGTGCGGCACTGGTATTCTTTATGCAGTGCGGTTTTGCAATGGTTGAGGCTGGTTTCACCAGAGCGAAGAACGCCGGCAACATTATTATGAAAAACCTCATGGACTTTTGTCTCGGCACAGTGGTATTCATTCTGATCGGTTTCGGTCTGCTGTGCGGCGAAGATCTGGTCGGCATCATCGGCAAGCCCGGTTTCGACATTTTCTCGGACTATGCAAACTTTGACTGGTCCAGTTTCGTATTCAACCTGGTATTCTGCGCAACAGCGGCAACGATCGTTTCCGGTGCCATGGCAGAACGTACAAAGTTCATTTCCTATTGTATCTATTCCGCAGTGATCTCGCAGTCATCTATCCGGTCGAGACACACTGGGTATGGGGCGGCGGCTGCTGTCTCAGCTTTCCACACCGTTCCACGATTTCGCCGGTTCCGGCGTCATCCACATGGTCGGCGGTATCTCCGCACTGATCGGTGCTGCGATCCTCGGACCCCGTATCGGTAAATTCACCAAGACCAAGGACGGCAAGGTAAAAGTCAACGCAATCCCGGGTCACTCGCTGACCATCGGCGCACTGGGCGTATTCATCCTGTGGTTCGGCTGGTATGGATTCAACGGCGCTGCTGCAACATCGGTTCCGCAGCTGGGTACCATTTTCCTCACCACGACCATTGCTCCGGCACTGGCAACCGTTTCCTGCATGATCTTCACCTGGATCAAGTACGGCAAGCCAGATGTCTCCATGTGCCTGAACGCATCCCTGGCTGGTCTGGTTGCGATCACCGCCGGCTGTGATGTAGTCGATGCTTTCGGTTCTGCAATCATCGGTATTGTTGCCGGTCTGCTGGTATGCTTCGGCGTATGGCTCCTGGATCACGTTCTCCACGTAGATGACCCGGTAGGTGCTGTTGCAGTACACTGCCTGAACGGTCTGTGGGGTTCGCTGGCAGTTGGTCTGTTTGCAACAACTTCCGTTCCGGACAACGACACATACAACGGTCTGTTCTACGGCGGCGGTTTCACTGTCCTGGGTGTCCAGGCACTGGGTGTTGTCTGCATCCTGGCATGGACTTCCGTCATGATCGCCCTCACCTTCTTCATCATCAAAAAGACCATCGGTCTGCGTGTTTCCGCAGAAGAAGAAGTTCTGGGTCTGGACGCAACCGAACACAACCTGCCTTCCGCTTATGCAGACTTCATGCCGTCTACCGTTTCCATGGCATCGGATGCCGCTGACGCAGCAGCAACCGGCGTGACCATTCCGGAATCGGAAATGATTATGAAACCGGCAAACGGCGCAAAGGCAAAGATGACCAAGCTGGTCGTTATGTGCAACCCGGACAGACTGGACGCACTCCAGGCAACCCTGTCCTCGATGGGTGTCAACGGCGTTACCGTGACACACGTAATGGGCTACGGCTCACAGAAGGGCAACGAATCCTATTATCGTGGCGTCAAGACCGAGGGAACGAAACTCCTCAAGAAGGTCAAGGTCGAGGCTGTTGTGGCAAAGATCCCGCCGCAAAAGATCATCGACGCAGTCAAGAAGGTCCTGTACACCGGCAGAATCGGCGACGGCAAGATCTTCGTTTACGATGTAGAAGATGTTGTAAAGATCCGTACCGGCGAGACCGGATATGACGCTTTGCAGGATGTCTGAGCGCCTGTTTCTTCAAAACAACTCCTGATTGGATCATAAAAATGCAGTCAAACCGCATCTGTGAATGGGAATCTCACAGGTGCGGTTTGATTTTTTTGCATATTCTGTGCGAATGTTCCGAAACCGGAAAAGCATCGGTATTCCGGTATGTTTTTCCAAATTGGCTGCCCGTTTCCATCATATCTGCCGAAAAAGGCAACAGATCCTGCAAAGCAGAGCCGGTCCCATTTCCGATTCGTCAAAAACACAGCCGGTTTTCTGGTGGTTTTGCCGAAATCCAAACAAATTTCCTGTGCAGTATTTACATTATCCAACTGATATGGTACAATATCATTGGAGTGTGTTCACAGAAAATATGAGGAAGGAAGAGAGAAGATACATGAAGAAAGAACGACAGAATACAGACCAGGAGGCGCTGTTTGAGGCGATTTTGACGCTGCGTTCTCCGGAAGAATGTTACGCCTTTTTCAAGGATCTCTGCACCTACCAGGAGCTGAACGCCATGGCGCAGCGGTTACAGGTGGCAAAAATGCTGCACGAGGGTCACGTATTTCATGAGATCGTCGAAGAGACCGGCGCAAGCACCGCCACCATCAGCCGGGTCAACCGTGCCATCAAGGACGGCTGTGACGGCTATCAGATCATCTTCGACCGAACCGAAAAAACAGAAGAAAAATAATGGATACGTCCGTGTCCGGCATGGCACGGTTATCAGATAGGAAATCAAAAAATCTCCCGGTATGCTGTCACAGGAAAGCAACTGCGGCAGGACGGGAACAAATTCGCAGAAAGGAATGTGTGAAAAATGATTCAAAAACTTCTCCGGCGTGTTTCCGCCGGACTCCTGAGCGGCGTAATGATCGCTTCAGCTGCGGTCTCGCCGGTCAGTGCGGCTGTTGTGGACAAGGAAAATCCCAACAACTACGACAACTTCGCCGAAGCACTTCAGCTTGCGCTGTGTTTCTACGATGCCAATAAGTGCGGCGACGAGGTGGCAGATGACGGCTATTACACCTGGCGCGGCAACTGTCATGTCAAGGACGGCATGATCCCTCTGGTTCCCATGCAGAGCCTGGGCGGCGGCAAAGCCAACGAGGACAGCGGCAAGGGTGACGGCGGCGCATCTGCGGCAGAGGGTCTCTATGTCGGCACCAACATGAGCCAGGAATTCATTGACGCCAACAAGAAATATCTGGACCCGGACGGCGACGGCTGCGTCGATCTGACCGGAGGCTGGCACGATGCCGGTGACCACGTCAAGTTCGGTCTGCCGGGCAGCTACTCTGCCTCTACCGTGGGCTGGGGCTATTATGAGTTCCGGGAATCTTACGTTGAAACCGGCTTGCAGAAACACGTGGAGGATGAGCTGCGCTGGATCAACGACTACTTCTTAAAAGCCACTTTCCTGGATGACGACGGAAATGTAGTGGCATACTGCTACCAGGTGGGCGAAGGCAACAACGACCACAACTACTGGTGCGCACCGGAATTGCAGGTAGACGACACCTATGTTGCCACCTCTTCCTGCGCCGTCAAGCGTCCGGCATACTTCGCAACCACCGAAACGCCGGCATCCGACCAGACCGCCGGTGCAGCCGCATCTCTGGCAGTGAACTATCTGAACTTCAAGGACACTGACCCGGAATATGCGCAGAAGTGCCTGGACTACGCCCTGGCGCTGTACGATTTCTCCGTAAAGACGCACCACGAAGCGGGCGACGACACCCAGACCGTAGACAGCCTGGGCTATGACGGCGGTTTCTACACCTCCAGCTATGACTATGACGAACTGGCGTGGGCAGCGGTATGGCTGTACTACTGCACCGAAAACTATGACTACATTGACGATATCATCAGCGTTGACGAAAGCGTTACCGGCGAAATGGGTGCGCACCCGTACACCGGCTATATGAAGCGTATCATCAAAGACACCGGCAACTGCTGGCAGAACATCTGGGTACACTGCTGGGATACCGTTTGGGGCGGTGTATTCGCAAAGCTTGCTCCGGTGACGAATATCTCCCGTGACTGGTACATTTTCCGCTGGAACCTGGAATTCTGGTCCGGTCTGAGCGAGGCAGATGCCGCCAATGCGGACTTCGACGTTCCGGTCACCAAGCACAAGTACTTCGGCATGGACGACCAGCTGTGGAACACCAAGATCACTGCCTCGGAGATCAAGGATCTGCCGGAGACGGACGGCGCATGGATCGCCAAGTCCCCTGCCGGTTTTGCTGTTGTTTCCGACTACGGCAGCGCCCGTTACAACACGGCTGCCGGTCTGTGCGCTATGGTCTACGCCAAGGAGACAAACGATCTGACTTTCGCTGAGTGGGCAAAGGATCAGATGGAATACATCCTGGGCGACAACCCCATGGGCTATTCCTTTGAAGTGGGATACGAGAACAGCTATGCCACACATCCCCACCACCGTTCCTCCTCCTGCTCCTCCACCCAGAGCATGGACGAACCCGATCCGCAGACGCACACCCTGTGGGGCGCACTGGTCGGCGGTCCGGATCTGAAGGACTATCACAACGATGTGACCAGCGACTACATTTATAATGAGGTCACGGACGACTACAACGCCGGATTCTGCGGCGACCTCGCCGGACTGTACCACTTCTACGGCACAGAGGGCAAGGAACTGGCAGACAAGAATGCGGTCATTCCGGATTTCAATATGTCCGAAAATGCCAAGGCAGGCTATGAAGTGGACGAAAACACCCCGACCGGATTCTACGTCACCGCCGGCAAGGCACAGGAAAACAAAGCCGGTCTGCAGGTCAAGATCGTCATTCACAACCGCACCATCAATCCGCCGCAGTTCTGTGACGATCTGAAGTACGGTACTTCTTCAACATCGACGAACTGACTGCCATCGGCGAAGATATCTCCATGGTAGAGACCCGTGTGGACTATGACGCAGAAAGCGCCATGACGAACAACAAGACCAGCGCCACCATTTCTGAGCCGATCAAATACGACGACAAGGGCAACTATTATATCGAAATCGCATGGGAAAACTGCAATTTCTACGGCAGCCGGGTATACCAGTTCGGACTGCTGAACAAGATGAATCCGGAGACCTATGACACCACATGGGATTCCTCCAACGACTACAGCTACGGCGACCTCATCAGCTTTGAGGACGACAACGACGCCGCAGCCATCACCAAAAAGATCCCGGCTTATGCCAACGGCGAGCTGGTCTGGGGCGAAGAGCCGGACGGCACAACACCCTCTGACACCACAGAGACCAAGCCGTCTGAGACAACCACCACGATGCAGAGTACCACCACAACGACTGTCACTTCCGCCTCGGTTTCCGGCAGCGGTTCTGACACCGGCACAGCTGACGTTCTGTATGGTGACACCAACCTGGACGGCAGAGTGGACATTACAGATGCGGTATTGCTGAACCGTGCCGTAAGCGGCTCCGTTTCGCTGAATGCACAGGCAACCAAGAATGCAGACTGTGATGCAAACGGCGACCTTTCCGGCAATGATGCCGTGGTATTGATGCGGTTCCTGGTGCATCTGGAAAACCAGCTGCCTGTGGAAAGCGCATAAGCATCTGCACTCTATAACAAACGAAAAAGCCCGGCTGCGTCCCGATGATGCAGCCGGGCTTTTGTGATATTGTCCTTATTTTTCCGGTTCTATGGTTTTCTTTTTCCGTGCCAGTTCTCTGCGGAGGTATCCCTCCCGAACGCCGTATTTGCTGATATAGATGGTCTCACACTGGGACAGCTGCACCAGCTCGTCCAGGATGAGCATTCCCGGATAGATGGTGTGCAGCCGGTCGGGACAGGTTTTCAGCAGCATTTCCCGTGCCTTGCCGTCCTTTTCCATAGCGCCTTTTCCAGCTTTTTCAGCTGGCTCACCGTCAAAAGCCGCTGGGTGTCCGGCAGCTCCTGCTGTTCCTGTGCCAACATCAGCAAGGCTCTCGCCGTGCCGCCTACGCCGCACAGCGCTGTATGTGCCGGGAGACGGTGCAGCTTGCGCTTTTTCAGTTCTTTCCGGATGCGTGCCTGGATCTTCTCGCACTCGCTCTGTTTCGGGAAAACCTTGTCCACATACTCCTTTGCCAGCGTCAGCGAACCGATGGGCAGACTCTCGATCACGCCCGGACCATCGTGCGCAATGGTCACCAGTTCTGTACTGCCGCCGCCGATGTCGAAGAGCAGACCGTTTTCCAGCGGTGCGTCCACCATCACGCCGTAGTAATCCAGATACGCCTCCGCCTGACCGGAGATCACGTCGATGGAAAACCCTGTCACCAGAAATACCTGGTCTACTGCCTCACGGGTGTTCTGAATGTTCCGCAGGGATGCGGTGGCAAATGCAAAATAGCGTTCCACATCAAACTGTTCCAGCATTGTCCGGCATTCCAGCAGAACACCGCACAGCTTATGGATGCCCTCCTGGGACATGACGCCGTCCTGGATATACCCAGCCAGTCCCAGCGTGTACTTCTTGGAAAACAGCCCGTGAAATGCGGTGTCCTCTGCCGTATAGATCACCATGCGAACCGTATTGGAACCAATGTCGATCACTGCATATTTTTTCATACTTTCACTCCTACTTCAGACAGCACGGCTGTCCTGACAAAATAATCGGTTAGTAATATTATACAACATTGTTTTCCAATGATACAAGTGAATTTTTTCAAACGCTCCGTTAAATTCTGGTTAATTTCACAGGTGTGACGTTTAACAAAAAGATAACATATATTTTACATATTTAAGATGTCAAAATATCGACGAATCTTTTATAATATAATTAGAATGGTATGGAATCATCCCGAACCGGAACAGAACATCCGGACACGCTCCGGCGGTCTGTTCCGGTCACAGCAATAGATCCTTTCGGAAGATTTCCGGAAAAACAAACCACAAATCGGAGGAATCAGCAATGAAATCAAACTGTTATGATAACCGGGAATTATCCTGGCTGAAGTTCAATCAGCGAGTGCTGGAAGAGGCAAAGGACGAGACCAATCCGCTCTGCGAGCGTCTTTCTTTCCTCTCCATTTTCCAAAGCAATCTGGACGAATTCTTTATGGTGCGCTGCGGCTCGCTGTATGACCAGATGTGCGAAGATCCCCACTTCCGGGAAAACAAGACCAATATGACCTGCAAGGAACAGCTGACCGCCATCTACGCCAGAGTGCGGGAACTGCTCCGGGACAAGGACGACGCTTACGCTGACCTGCGTGCAGAACTGAGTATGCAGGGCGTGGACATCGTAGACTTCCACACCATCACCACCGAGGAGGCAGCATGGCTGGAGGCATACTTCAAGGCTGAGATCGAGCCGCTGCTCTCTCCGCAGATCATCGGCAAAAAGCAGCCGTTCCCCTTCCTGCAAAACAAAAACATTTACGCTGTTGTCGTGCTGGAGAAAAAAGGCACGGAAAAGCTGGGCATTGTGCCGTGCAACAGCGGCGTTTTCCCGAAGATCGTCTCCCTGCCCACCGGAAAGAACCGTTTCATCCTGGCAGAGGAACTGATCCTGCACTTTGCACCGGAGATCTTCTCCCGGCACACCATCAAGAGCAAATCGCTGATCCGAATCATCCGCAATGCGGACATCGAACCAGACGAGCGCATGGAGGAAGAATGCGACTATCGTGAGGCAATGGAGCAGCTGATCCGGGAACGGAAAAAGCTCTGCCCCATCAAGCTGGAATTCTCCCGTCTGATGGATACCGCCGTCATCCATTCTCTGTGCGGCTATCTGAATCTGACAGAGGAACAGGTATTCTACTCTGAGGCGCCGCTGAATCTCTCCGTTCTCTCGGTGGTACGGGATATGCTCCGCCACAACAAGTGCCTGTTCTATCAGCGCCGTGTGCCGCAGAAACCGGCATGGCGTGACCTGTCCAAGCGCATGATCGAACAGGTCGAGGAAAAGGATCGCTTCCTGGCGTTCCCCTATGAGAGCATCCGTCCGTTCCTGACGCTGCTGAACGAGGCTGGAAGAGATCCCCAGGTGGTCTCCATCAAGATGACCCTGTATCGTGTCGCATCCAACAGCAAAATTGTGGAGGCGCTGATCGAGGCTGCCGAAAACGGTAAGGATGTTGTGGTACTGGTGGAACTCCGTGCCAGATTCGACGAGGAGAACAACATCGAATGGTCCCGCCGCCTGGAAGATGCCGGCTGCCGCATCATCTACGGTCTGGACAATCTGAAAGTACACAGCAAGCTCTGTCTCATCACCAAAAAGGTCGGCACAGAGATCTCCTATATCACCCAGGTCGGCACAGGCAACTACAACGAAAAGACCTCTGCCATCTACACCGACTATTCGCTGATGACGGCAAACCATGACATCGGTCTGGAGGCAAACCGGGTCTTTCATGCGCTCTGCCTGGGACAGACCGTGGAACACACGGAGCATCTGCTGGTTGCGCCAAAGTGCCTGCAGAACAAGCTGGCGGACATGATCGACGAACAGACCGCCTGGCAAAGGCAGGTGAACACGCCTATATCGGCATCAAGATCAACTCACTCACAGACAAGTATCTGATTGAAAAACTGATCGAGGCATCCAAAGCCGGCGTAAAGATCGAAATGATCGTCCGTGGCATCAGCTGCCTGGTTGCCGGCGTTCCGGAGCTGACGGAGAATATCTCTATCCGCAGCATTGTGGGACGTTTTCTGGAGCATACACGCATCTACATCTTCGGTGCGCACGACAACTGCAAGGTATACATTGCCTCTGCGGACTGGATGACCCGAAACACCAGACGGCGTGTGGAAGTCGCTGCGCCCATCTATGACGACAGCATCAAGCACCGCATCCTGGATATGTTCGATGTGATGATGACGGACAACGTCAAGGCACGTGTTCAGCAGCCGGACAGCACATACACCAGAGAGCCGGCAAAGGAACCGCTTGTCAACTCCCAGGAATACTTCTACGAACAGGCGTACCAGGCGCTGGCACAGGCTGAGGCTGAAACAGCAGAGACTGCGAAAAATTGACAAATCCCGATTTCTATGTTATGATAACAAATGCCGGTATGATCGCATACTGGCATTTTGCAAAAAGGAAGTGTATTGCATGAATCATGCAGAAAAGGCACGGGATCTCTTCCGTGCAGGATACAATTGTGCGCAGTCTGTGGTGGGCGCATTTCACGAGGAAATGGGGCTTTCTCTGGAAGATGCCGTGCGGCTGGCGTCGTCTTTCGGCGGCGGCATGGGCGGTATGCGGGAACCTGCGGCGCTGTGACCGGAATGTTTCTGGTGGCAGGAATGTTAAAGGGATACGATGATCCGGCTGACTACGACGCAAGAAAGCCCACTATGCCCGCATCCGGGAACTGGCAGAACAGTTCCGGCAGAAACACGACACTCTGGTCTGTCGGGAGCTGCTGCAGGCGCTGCCCGGCAAGCTGAAACAAGATCCGCAGCCACGCACGGAGGAATATTATAAAGTGCGGCCGTGCGTGCGGTTTGTGGAGACGGCGGCGGAGTTGTTGGAGGAGATGCTGGAAGAGGCATAAACTTTACTGAAAGAGATAGAAAAACCGCCCGTGACACAACATCACAGGCGGTTTTCCTTGTCTTTCAACATTCAATAAATTCAAGACATTTTTTCAATCCACATATCTTTGTTTCACGAAGATATGACATTTTATTATACACCATCTCTTCCTCTCTTATCAAGTAATTCAATGTATTGAAATAATTAAATTTGTAGTCTATTGACTTCCGGAAAAAATTGTGGTAATATAGGAGAGAGTCTGTGAAAAAAGAGGTGAAATCATCATGGTGGAAAATACTAAACGCTTTCTTAGTTCTTTAGAACCCGGAGCAAAAACAATGGCAGTACAAATCCCAAAGCTGTATGGCTCCGTGCGGTAATGCCGTAGAAAACCGCCTGTGACGTTAAGTTGCAGGCGATTTTCTATATCCTATATTCGATTCAATTTTCTCACCCTCTGTCAAATCCGCCGCCGCAGGCAAAGAAACTTCCCTAAAAATTTCAAACCGTTTCCTTTGATTTTGTACCACATTTCACCTAATCGACACTTTTCCTGTGGAAATTCATACAAAACGTATATTTTTCAAAATATCAATCAGCAATATTGACAAAAAAGATGAAATCAGTTATAATAATAAGGTATGCTGTACGCTGGATGTTTCCGTCCGGTGTACAAATGTTTTTTCTGGAAGTCCGACCGAAGAGCCGCCGGCAACTTCCACGAAACATCACAAGGAGAGGTATATTCATGAATCTAAAACTGTTCGAGGTGGCAGGCACCCACATTTTCAGTATGTCTGCTATCGTCATGGTGCTGTTCTTTGTCTTTGCGATCATCGTTGTAGGCTATCTGCTGGGCAAGATCAACATTAAGGGCGTTTCTCTGGGAACCGCTGCGATTTTCCTGGTTGCGCTGGTTGTGGGACATTTCAAGGGCGTGGCGTTCGGCGAGAACGGCATCGCTGCCTGGATCGCTGATGTTGAGGCGCAGGACGCTGTCAATTTCTACTTCAAGCTCATCCAGAGTTTCGGTCTGATCCTGTTCGTGACCTCCGTCGGTCTGATTGCAGGTCCTACCTTCTTTAAGAATCTGAAAAAGAACGCTAAGTCCTATGTTCTGCTGGGTGCAGTGATTATCGCTGCCGGCGCAGGCGTCTGTGCGCTGATTACCCTGCTGGTTCCGGGCATGAACTCCGCAATGAGCGTTGGTCTGCTGTCCGGTGCGCTGACCAGTACCCCGGCATTTGCCGCAGCACAGGAGGCGATCGGCGAAAGCAGCCCGGTATTCAAGGAAATCGCAGTCGGTCATGCGGTAGCATATCCGTTCGGCGTTATCGGTGTTGTTCTGTTTGTACAGATCATCCGAAGGTGCTGAAAGCCAACATGGCGGAAGAACGTGCAAAGCTGGCATCCGTAGACACCGGCGACGACAGTCCGCTGAAACAGAAAAAGCTGTTTGAGATGGATAAGTTCGGTCTGGGTGCATTTGCGCTGACCGTGCTGACAGGTGCCATCCTGGGCTGCATCAACATTCCGCTGGGTGCAGGCTCTTTCAACCTGGGAACGACTGGCGGCCCGCTGATTATGGGTCTGGTCTTTGGTCACTTCGGCAGAATCGGCAAACTGAGCATGAAGGTCAACAAGCACCTGCTGGAGGTTTTCCAGGAATGGGGACTGGTTCTGTTCCTCATCGGTGCCGGCGTTGACGGCGGTGCCGGATTCGTACAGACACTGGAAAAGTATGGTCCGCTGCTGTTCCTGTGGGGCGCACTGATGACCATTGTTCCGCTGTTCATTGGTTTCTTCCTGGCAAAGAAGGTGCTGAAGCTGAGCCTGTTCAACAACCTGGGTTCATCACCGGCGGCATGACCAGCACACCGGCGCTGGGTGCGCTCATCAACACTAGCGGCACACCGAACGTTGCAAGCGCTTATGCGGCAACTTATCCGATCGCACTGGTTCTAGTGGTTCTGGCATCCCAGTTCCTCACATACCTCTAAAAAAGAAATCCCACTTCTGCAATGTGTGTGCAGAAATGAGATAACATAACGAAACCCCGTCCGCACCAAAGGCTCTCCGGTGCGGACGGGGTTTTCTGTTTCTGTGGAAACGCTTGTGCATCAACAAGCGCTCCTCTATGCGATCATCAGAGACCTGCCTGCCAGTCCCAGTTGTACAGTTCCAGGGAAGTCAGATCATACGGTGTCTGCTGGTATACGCAGTAGTTCAGCCAGTTGGAGAACAGCAGGTTAGCGCTGCATCCCCAGCTGTAGTGCGGCTCCTTGGTGGGGTCGTCGTCCGGGAAATAGTCATAGGGCAGAGCGATGTCTGCGCCCTTTTCCTTGTCCCGGAAATATTCGCCCTTTAAGGTATCCCGGTCATATTCCGAATGTCCCGTAATGAAATACTGTCTGCCGTTCTTGTTTGCCACAATATGCACGCCGGACAGCGGTGATTCCGTCAGGATCTTCAGCTGTTCCACCTTTTCGATGTCCTCCCGATGCACCTCTGCATGGCGGGAATGGGGCGCATGGAACACATCGTTAAAGCCACGGAGCAGCTGGCAGTGGGGTTCCAGCACGTGCTGCGGAAAGACGCCGAACATCTTCTGCGCCAGGTCATACTTGGGAATGTCGAAGTGATAATACAGTCCGGCAAGCGCCGCCCAGCAGATGTGCAGGGTGGAAAAAACGTGGGACTTTGTCCACTCCATAATGTCGCAGATCTCGTTCCAATAGTCCACATCCTCGAATTTCAGATGCTCCACCGGCGCACCGGTGATGATGCAGCCGTCATAATACTGATCCCGGATCTCCGAAAAAGTTCGGTAGAATGTGGCGAGATGGTTCTGGGATGTGTTCTTGCTGATATGGCTGGAGACGTGCAGAAATTCCACACTCACCTGTAACGGTGTGTTGCTGAGCAGCCGCAGGAACTGACATTCCGTTTCAATTTTTTTCGGCATCAGATTCAGCACCAGCACCCGCAGCGGACGGATGTCTGGTGCGCAGCACGGTCGCTGTCCATGACGAAGATGTTCTCCTCGGACAGAATATGAAATGCCGGAAGATCCGGTGAAATACAAATTGGCATTGCCTGTTCCTCCTCTCAGAATTTTTTCAAGGGTAGCCTTGCAAAAAGCTTGCGTATCTTATCGGCGCTTGCCCTTTGCGGTCGATGCCTGCTCGCCGGCACCTATGGCGTTGCGGATCGCACGCAGTTCCTCTGCGGTCAGAGTCCG
>ENA-OQEX01000856-OQEX01000856.1-human-gut-metagenome-genome-assembly--contig:-NODE-856-length-13582-cov-2.018135_pt1 | contig 13582 bp, 18 predicted proteins | sample MGYA00242802_ERZ504649 | MGnify/ENA primary metagenome ERZ504649 (study PRJEB26092, sample SAMD00036194) | human gut metagenome | host: Homo sapiens | study: EMG produced TPA metagenomics assembly of... | reverse complement strand
GAGATCAACCAGCGATAAAATTCGATCCGATCAAACGATTCGACGAATTATTTCGATTGGTAAAATCGACAGAGAGGACCGTGATCGGCTCATCAAAGGCTATTCCCACGGCATGAAGAATAAGTGCAGATGCTTTGCTTCATGATTGCCCGCCCGCCGGTCATCCTGCTCGACGAGCCGCTGACCTCCTTCGATGTGGTCGTTGCGCTGGAGATTAAGCAATTGATCCGGGAGATCAGCGCGGAGCATATCATCATTTTTTCCACGCACATTTTGCAGCTTGCCACAGATTTGTGCGACGAGATTGTGATCCTCAGCGACGGCACGCTCGAGCAGCTCGACCACGCAATGCTGGAAAGCGGAAATTTTGAAGCGCAGATTATTGAAAAACTAAAGGATGAGGACGCCCATGAATAAGACGTTCCAAACAATTTTGCAGATTAAGGCGACCGTGAATGCGAACACCTTCCTTTATTATCTCAAGCGGCTGTGGGTCATTGGCAAGCACGTGCCAGACCGGGTTTATCGGGAAGAGGGGCTTAAAAACTTTCTCGCCGTATTGACAACAGTGCTTGGGCAATTGCTAAAGCTGTTTGGCAAAGCGGTTTATCTTGGCCTTGCGGCATGGCTCCCGTTAATGCTCGCGCTGGAAAAGGGGCTGTTGGAGCCTGCGCAGGCTCCGGCGCAGCTGGTCAATATCCTGTTTTTTCTCAGCTGTGTAGTAGGCCCGATGCAGGACAGTGCGGTTTTCGGCGTAACGCAGCAAAATATATTGCGCTCAAATATATGAAAATGCCGCCGAGGCGCTATGTGTATGCGGATCTTATCATGCGCTATGTGCCGTTTTTCCTCTATTTTCTGCCGGTGCTGCTTGTGGCCTTCCTGCTTGTGGACGGAAGCGTCTGGCAGGCGCTGGGGAGCTTTGTTATGCTGTTTTCCTTCCGCTTCCTTGGCGAGGCGGTGCAGGTGTGGTACTATGAGAAAAAAGAAACGGTCCTCTCCCGCAAGGTCGGCCTTGTGTGGCTGCTCATCGGCATCTCCCTTGTGGGAGCCTATCTGCCGATTCTGCTGCGGGTAGAGCTGCCCACGATGTGGATTCTCTTCAGCATCCCCGGCGTGATCGCCATGCTTCTCATCGGCGCGGGGAGCTTTTATTATGTTATCTGGGGCTATCGGGGCTATGAAACAGCGTTCCTGCGCAGCGTCGATCAAAAGTTTTTGCTCTCTTCTATGGTGCAGGAGAGCAAATCAAGCGCGTTTTTCCGATGTTGCCGTCAAGGAACAGGATCTGAAAACGGATCAAAAAGAAGTTGGGCGCCTTGTGCATTTGCAGGCTACGCCTATCTCAATGCCCTGTTTTTGCGCGGCACCGCCGCCAACTGGTAAAACCCGTGAAAATCCGGCTGCTTCTGATCCTTGCGGTGTTTCTGGGCGGGCTTGCCTTTGCCTTTCTCGACCCGGCAAAAGCACAGCAGGCAGCGGGGCAGATCGTTTCCTTTCTTCCGTTTTTTGTTTTCATCATGTATTTTATGTCCGTAGCAGATAAGCCTGCCGCGCGATGTTTTATAATTGCGATATGAGCCTGCTGCACTATGGGTTTTATCGCCAGCCTAAGGTGATTCTCAAAATTTTCGCTTTCGTCTTTTGCGTGTGGGGCTTTATGATTTTTGATCGGCCTTGCGCTAAGCGCGGCTGTAGCGGGCTTTTGCGCAGCCGCCGGCGCGCCGTGGGTAACGCTGGATATGGCGATGTTTACGGCTACGATCCTGCTGCTTTCCATCTTTTTCACGGTGCACCACCTGTTCCTCTACTATGTATTCCAGCCGTTTACAACGGAGTTGAATGTGAAAAACCCGTTTTACCGCATTCTAAATATGGCGGTTTACATCCTGTGCTTCATCTGCATGGAGATCCGCACGGGCAGCATGGGCTTTACGCTCATCGTGCTGGGCTTCACAGCCGCCTATATTGCTGTGGCGCTGATTCTTGTATATCGGTTTGCTCCGAAAACGTTTCGGGTAAAATAATGGTAGAAGAGAAAGAAGATCTAGCGTGGAAAAATAAATTTTTCAAGTGGGAGTTTGTCCCTTCCGGTTGGCACAACCGGGGTTTTCTCTTCGCCGGAGCCGGGTAAATTCCAGTCTGTTCGAAAGGGTGGATTGTGTTATGAAACTGTTAGCGATTGAATCCTCCTGCGATGAAACGGCCGCCGCCGTGGTGGAGGATGGAAGAAAGATGCTTTCCAATATCATCGCGTCCCAGGTGAAGGAGCATGTTCGCTTTGGCGGCGTAGTGCCGGAGATTGCTTCCCGCATGCATGCGGAGGCTATCTCGGCGTGACCCGTCGGGCACTGGCGCAGTCCGGCGTGCCGCTGGAGGCGTTGGATGGGATTGCCATAACCTATGCGCCGGGCTGATCGGCGCACTGCTGGTGGGGGTCAATTTTGCGAAAGGCCTCTCGCTTGCTACCGGTTTGCCATTGGTGCCGGTGCATCATCTGCGCTCGCATATCGCGGCGAACTACCTGACGCATGAAAATTTGGAGCCGCCGTTTTTATGTCTCGTCGTCTCCGGCGGGCACAGCCATTTGGTAGAAGTGCTTGACTACACCCGTTTTTCCGTCGTGGGCCGCACGCGAGATGATGCGGCGGGGGAGGCGCTCGATAAAGCGGCGCGCGCGATGGGCCTGCCGTATCCTGGCGGGCTGAATCTTGACCGCGCGGCACAGGGCGGCGATGTGCATGCCTACCGTTTTCCACACCCACATGTGGATGGCAGCCCCCTTGATTTTAGCTTTTCCGGTCTGAAAACGGCGGTGGTCAACCTGATTCATAATGCGACGCAAAAAGGGGAAAAACTACCTGTGAAGGATTTGGGCGCAAGCTTTCTTTCCGCGTGGTAGATTGCCTGTGCGACAATACAGAACGGGCGGCCGTTGAGCGTGGGCATCAAAAAATTGTGCTTGCAGGCGGTGTGTCGGCAAACTCGGTTTTGCGCGGGCGGATGGAAGCGCTCTGTGCCCGGCACGGCTGGCGGCTGTTTATGCCGGAAATTTCCCTCTGTGGGGATAATGCTGCCATGGTCGGCGCGCAGGGCTTCTATGAGCTGAGAGCGGGCAATGTGGCGCAAATGGATTTGAATGCTTGCGCGACAATGCCAATTGAGGCCTGAAATCGGCCGTTTTGCGCCTGATTTTGCAGGATTTCCGTCGTAGTTATTCATTTCAACGGAATAATTTGGCCCTTATGACAAAGATTTAACATTTTAACGATTGATTGTTCACATCTGAGCGTGTATAATAACGAACAGTAGCCTAATAACGGCGGGAACCTTTTCCGCCTTACCCGAAGAAGTGAAAGGAGTTTACTATGATGGACGCACTTACCACGAACAAAAGTGTCCTCAGCTGGATTGAAGATAAGGTCAATCTGGTTAAGCCCGACAAGATCGTCTGGATCGACGGCTCCAAGGAGCAGATCGAGGCGCTGCGCGCAGAGGCTTGCTCGACGGGCGAAATGATTAAGCTTAATGAGGAGAAGCTGCCGGATTGCTACCTGCACCGCACCGCTGTCAACGACGTTGCCCGTGTGGAAGCCCGCACGCTGATCTGCTCGAAGAAAGAAGAAGACGCCGGCCCAACAACAATTGGATGGATCCGGAAAAAGCCTATAAAATGCTCTATGACATCGCGCGCGATGGCTATAAGGGCCGCACGATGTATGTGATCCCTTATTCGATGGGCCTGTCGGTTCCCCGTTCTCCAAGATCGGCATCGAGCTGACCGACTCGATCTATGTTGTGCTCAACATGTCCATCATGACTCGCGTTGGCAAGAATGTGCTGGAAGCGCTTGGCGACAGCGACGACTGGGTGCGCGGCCTGCACTGCAAGTGCCAGATCGATGAAGAGAAGCGCTATATCTGCCAGTTCCCGGAGGATAACACGATCATCTCCGTTAACTCTGGCTACGGCGGAAACGTGCTGCTCGGCAAGAAGTGCTTTGCACTCCGCATTGCTTCCTACCTTGGCCGCAAAGAGGGCTGGCAGGCAGAGCATATGCTGATCCTCGGCATTGAGAACCCGCAGGGCGAAGTGAAATATATCTGCGCTGCGTTCCCGTCCGCCTGCGGCAAGACCAATCTCGCAATGCTGATCCCGCCGGAGGGATATAAGAAGAAGGGCTATAAGTCTGGTGCGTGGGCGACGGACATCGCCTGGATCCGCAAGGGCCCGGGATCGGCCCGCCTGTATGCCATCAACCCGGAGAACGGCTTCTTCGGCGTAGCGCCCGGCACCAACGACAAATCTAACCCCAACGCGCTCGCTTCTACGAAGAAGGGCACGATTTTCACCAATGTGGTGCATAACCTCGATGACAACACCGTATGGTGGGAAGGCCTTGATAAGAATCCGCCGGCGAATGCCGTCGATTGGAAGGGTAATCCCTGGAACGGGCAGACGTCCGACGTCAAGGGCGCGCATCCCAACAGCCGTTTCACTGCTCCCGCTGTGAACTGCCCTGCATCAGCCCCGAGTTTGAAAATCCGCAGGGCGTGCCGATCTCTGCATTCGTCTTTGGCGGCCGCCGCGCAAAGCTCGCTCCGCTGGTGTATCAATCCCGCGATTGGAACCACGGCGTGTTCGTAGGCTCCATCATGGCTTCTGAAACGACGGCGGCAGCAGCAGGCGCGGTAGGCGTAGTCCGCCGCGACCCGATGGCGATGCTGCCCTTCTGCGGCTATAACATGGCTGACTATTGGCAGCATTGGATCGATATCGGCGCAACGCTCGACGCTGACAAGGCGCCGAAGATCTTCAACGTCAACTGGTTCCGTAAGGATGACGAGGGCAACTTTATGTGGCCAGGCTTCGGTGATAACCTGCGTGTGCTTGAGTGGATCATTAAGCGCTGCGAGGGCAAGGTAGACGCGGTGGAAACCCCGATTGGCTATGTGCCGGATCCGAAGGATATTAACCTCGAAGGCCTTGAGGGCGAAGTGACAATCGACTCCCTGAAGAGCATGCTGGATGTGGATAAGGCGCTTTGGAACGATGAGGCGGAAGGTATTGCCGAATTCTATGCAAAATTTGGCGACAAGGTTCCGGCAGAGCTTCAGAAGGAGCTTGCTAACCTGAAAGAGAATCTCCAGTAATCCTCCGTTTTGAAAAAAGCGAAATAATACGCAAAGGGTCGCCCCAGTTGGGGCGGCCCTTTGCGGCTTTTTCGGGGTGCGAAGCCCGTGTGTAACCACCATGTTTTCAATATGGATTTGTAGCATATTATAATAGCGTGGCGTAGGGCAGATGATTGCCTTGCGCCACGCCTGCTTTAGTTTCGGCCATGCATGACACAAGGAGGAGGTTCTTTTGGTTGCAGCTGCCCAGCTTTCCTGATAAAATAAAGAGAAATATTTGGAGAGGACGATTCGATGAAACAGGCGGTTTTGATTATGGTTGATACGCAGCGGCAAGATATGCTCAGCTGTTATGACGCCGATGCGGCCCCTACGCCCGTGCTTGATGCGCTCGCGCGCGAAGGGATGCAGTTTACCAATGGATACACCTGCCAGCCGGTTTGCGGCCCGGCGCGGTCCGCGATTTTTACAGGGCTTTACCCGCATTCCAACGGGATGATAGCAAACTCGATGCAACTCGGCGCAAACACCAAAACGGCTGGGGAATGGCTCAGCCGCATGGGATTGAATGCGCTATATCGGCAAGTGGCATCTCGACGGAGGTGATTATTTCGGCTACGGGAGATGCCCCACGGGCTACAATCCGGCGTATTGGTACGATATGCGCAATTTCCTCGACGAGCTGACCGAGGAAGAGCGGAAAAAGAGCCGCCAGCCGATGCAGACCCGCCTCGACGATCCCAAGGAGGAGGATACCTATGCCCACCGCTGCGCGGACCGTGCCATCCGCTTCCTGGAGGAATTCCGGGAGAAGGATTTCTTCCTGACTCTGTCGCTCGATGAGCCGCATGATCCGAGCGTGTGCCCGCGACGGTTTGTGGAGGCGCTCAAAAAGCAGAAGCTGAAATTTCATAGAACGCCGAATGTAAAATACAAGCTGAAAAACAAGCCTGACCATCAGGCAATCTGGGCGAAGGAGAGCGGCAAGCTCCCCTTCTGGGGCTTGCAAAAGGCGCTACAGCGGGGATGCTGGCCTGCAACCTTTTTGCGACTATGAGATCGGCAGGGTGTTGGATAAGGTGCGGGAGCTGGGGCTCGATCCACTGGTGATTTACACGGCGGATCATGGGGATATGTTCCTCTCGCATGGCATCATGGGCAAAGGCTGCGTGATGTATAACGAGGTCACGCGCGTGCCGTTCCTGATGAAGGGCGGCGGCTTTGCGCAGGGGAAAAATACAACCCCGGTTTCCCACATTGATCTGCTGCCCACTCTGATGGCGCATTTTGGCGTGCAAGTTCCAAAGATGATGCAGGGCAGCCCGCTGCAAGGCATAGGCTGTGATGAAAAGCGCGACATTTTTATTGAATTCACACGCTACGAGGTGGATCACGACGGCTTCATGGGCTTTCAGCCCATCCGCTGCATCTTTGACGGGCGGTATAAGCTGGTGATTAACCTGATGACCTCGGACGAACTCTATGATTTGCAAGAGGACCCCTATGAGCAGGAAAACCTGATTCTGGACAAAGCTTACGCAAAAATCCGCAACAATTTGCATGACAGGCTGATCGAGCAGATGAACGTAACACGGGATGTGTTCCGGGGCTATTACTGGCATTGCCGCCCATGGAGGCCGGAGGTGAAGCCGAGCTTCCGCCATACGGGCTATACCCGGCAGCTGGAGGAAGAGGACTTTACCCAGCTTGATTACAGCACGGGCCTGCCGATGCAGGGCGCAACGAGAGTCAAATAAAAAAGCAAAGAGCCCGCTGCGAAATGCTTTCATTTCGCAGCGGGCTCTTTCACGCGCTCGCAGTAAACGAGATAGCGTTGCCGCGTGGTGGGGTAGGGGTGGCAGGTGACAAGCGTGAGCAGGTCGCGGCCAGGCTGGATCAGCACCTTCTGCATTTCATCCGGCGCGATGATCTCTGTGTCCGTCACCCGGTAGTGCAGCACCTCGCGGAAGTTGGAGAGGGTCACCTCGTCTCCCTCTTCCAGCTGGTCGATATGGAGGAACATCTCCTGTGATGCAAGGCCGCGGTGCGCGGCGATGACAGCGTTGGTATCGGCCCCGCCGATGGGCAGCGAGGTTTGGGAAAGATGCGCAGCCCCTTTGCGCAGGTTTTCACGGCTTGCACCCAGATAGACCGGCAGTTGAACGCCAAGCTTCGGATGGAGAGATAACCCACGATATTATCCGGCAGCCCAAATTGCTTTAAATCAAAGCTCGGCTGCTCATAAGCAAAGGGGTCGGTCAGCTTTTGCCCCTCGCTGTATAGCCGCTTGTTATAGGCCTGCATTTGCCGATAAAGCTCCTCCAGAGATGCATCGGCGGAGGGGTTCGGTTGTGATTGCTCGGAGCCGTAGCGCTGGCTGTCGATCGATTGGAGCGTATTGCGCGCCCAATTGCTCAAAACCGGATAGCACACAAGCCCAAGCCCCAACAGGAAGAGCAGAGCCGCGGCGATGCGCAGCCGCTTTTTTTGCGATGCTGTCATGCGCGCGGCCCCTTCCTTTTTTCTTTTTCGCAAGCAGGATGATGCAGAGGGCGAGCAGGCATGCGGCGGCAATGGCGGCCAGAATCCACGGCCAGACGGCTTGTTCTGCCTGTGGCTGCACCTGAACGGCAGCGGCAGGTGCAGCCTCTTCGCCCGGCGGGGGTGTGGCAATTCGATGGCCGCGCACCAAAAGCCGATGCGAGTTGATCATATAGGGCGTGCAGGTCATCAGCGTCACATAATCCTTGCCGGGGACGATCTGCAAATCCGCTAGATTATCCGGCTCGATCACCTTGATTTGATCCACCTCATAGGCGAGCGTTTCATCCAACATATGGATGTAAAATTGGGCGCCCTCCTTGAGCTTTGGCAGCTTGTTGAACAGGGTGGAGGAGGGCAAGCCGCGGTGCCCCATCAGCACCGCATGCGTGCTTTCGCCGCCTATGGGCAGGGAGGAGCTCTCCAGATGGCCCACGCCCATCTCCAAAACCAGGTCGCTGGTGCCGTGATAAATCGGGAGGTTCACGCCAATTTCCGGAATTTCCAGATACCCCATCACATCCTGAAAGGAGAGCAGGCTATAATAGCCTGCGGTGGGCTCCTGCCCATCGGCCTGCGCCGCAGGCTGGGCCAGCTGGCCGTTATAGGCCGTGCTTCCTCTTTCTTTTGTTCCAGCTGCGCGGCGTTTTCCGCTACCTGGCTGCGGTAGTCGGCAATGGCTTTGCTGTGGCTCCAATCCTCTACCTTGCTGCTGACGATGGGGTAGAGGATTAGCCCTAGCCCGATCAGGAAGAGGAGCAGGAAAATGCTGTTTTTCCATTTTTTCATGCGCGTTCGCCCTTTGCGTTTTGTTGCAGTGGTTTGGAATGGTTTGTGTGCCGGCGGGGAAGACTGATATCAGCCATTCCGGACGGAAAGCTTCCCCGCACGGCCTCCGCTTGGAAGGCGGCCGGAAATAATATCATCACTTTCTTTCAATCCACCGCAGGCCGGGCGGTTGAACGGCCGGCCTGCGACTACCTGCGCGATGCTTGCGCGGCTATGATAACGACAAAATTTCAACCCACGCCCCGTCCGGGGCGGCAGAAGGCCGCCTGAAAAGGATTTTTTCTTAGCATTTCTTTCAATCCACACGCTTTCCAGCATGACGGATGGCTTCAAAGGCTGCCGCGTTTTGTGCGCGGCAGCCTTTTCATGAGAAGCTTACACAGAAGGGAACAGGTCGCATTTGTTCCTGTGCGTTATGTGTTTCGGCTTTTAGGCTTCTGTGGCTTTCTTTTTGCGGGAGCGGATGTATAGCAGCGCCGCAGCGCCCATCAGAGCGATACCGCTGAAGGTGAAGATCAGCGTGCCGATGCCGCCGGTGATCGGGAGGGAGACGTTCGCCGTGTTGAGGATGGTGACCTCAGCGGTATAGTCTTTCTCAGTGCCCTCGATCGTAACCTCTACAACGCGGTTCAGCTGCTTGTAACCCGCAGGAGCCTTGGTCTCGACTAGGTAATAGGTGCCAGCGTTCATTGCGGAGAGGAGAAGCTTTGCATCAGCTGTGGTTGTGCCCGTGTAGAGCGCCGAGCTGAGGTCAAGCTCGCTACCCTCTTTAATCGCCGTTACCACTGCCTCGGCAGCGGCTTTGTCGGTGAAGAGTGCGAACTCTGCGCCAGCAAGCTTTTCCTGCTTGAAGTTCACCTTGTTGATCTCAACGCCATAGATCGGGGTGGAGACGGTAGCCTCATCTGTAAATGGTTCGCCTTCCTCAGCAATTGCGTTGAGCGTTGCCGTGTTGGTGACTTGGCCGAGCACAGCACCCTCGTTGATTGTGGAGCTGAAGGTGATCTCAAGCGCCTCATAGCTCGCAACTTTTTCCATGCCAGCAGCGGTCAGCGCAACGGTGAACTTGTTGGTGTTCGCGGAGTCAATCGTTAACGTGTAGTCCTCGCCCTTCGTCAAGGTAAGAGCCTCAGCGCTCTCCTTTGTAGCCTTTACCGCGATCGAATTGCTGGCCAGCGTGACCTGATTGGGGACAGGGTCAACGATTTCATACTTCTGATAGGTTGCAATGTTGGCGGGGAGATCAGTCGTAACCGTCCAATTCACGCCAGTAGCGCCCTCGGTCTTTACCGATTTTGCGATTGCATCATGCTCAGCGTTTCGTAGTTCACGACGTTGCCCACATTTACAACTGCATCCGTTTGGCTGCCTTTTACAATGGAGAAGAAGTGCGGGGTTTTATCCAGCGCATGACCAGTAGGCGCCTTGACCTCGATCAATGCATAATCGCCCACAGGGATATTGGTGAATTTCACAAGACCGCTTGCGTCACTCATTGCATAAGCATTGCCTGTGTAAGTAGCATCAGTAGAGGGAGTGGCAGGGATTACGGCCTCTGTCACGAGCACAGGGTTGCTATCCTGCATAACCAGCGTGTAATCATCGCCACTCTTCGTAGCCTGATACAGGCCGAAGATCGCGCCAGAAGCGCTTCCTTATCTTCGCCGACCTTATTGAGGGTCACCGTGCCGCGCGTGGTGAAGTTCTTCGGGTAAACATAAACGTCAGCCATCCAGCCGTCTCCCGTGGGGTTCGTCATCGGAAGATCGACGCAGAAGGGGGCGGTGCGGGTCGTGACATAGGCGGGGGCATCCGTCTCAACGATCAGATAGCGCTGATACATCTTGAGATTATCAAACACCAAAACGCCATCCTGACCTTCGACGGTATCCGTTGTGCCCTCGTCCACCTTATTGGCTTCAATCGCGACATTGGACACATCGCCATTCTCAGGAACGGTGTAGTTCGGATCCACTTTGTAGATCGTAAACGTAACGCCATTCAGGCTTTACCGGCAGAAGTAATATTCTCTACCTCTGTGCCATCGTTTTTCAATGCGGGATCGGGATAGCTGCTGTTTTCGTCGCGATCCAGTTTGGTGATCGTGATGGAGCCCGTCTCAGGGAGGTTGTCAGAATTATAAACATTATCGTATGTCGCCACTACGCCGGTTGCGAGCATGGTTGCCGCCATGAGGAGGGCAAGCAGCAGGCAGCCGACTTTTTCCATGAAAGTTTTTTCATGATGTACTCCTTTCAATCTCTTTTCCGTATTTTTTGTTGCCCGGGGTCTTTTATCTGCCGGAGCGATTCCCCCTTTCGCATATTCCTACCCTGCCCGGTGTTATTCCTCCCCCTTTTTGCGCTGCTTGAAATATAAGAGGGCAGCCGCGCTTGCGAGCGCCAGCCCGCCGGCGGAGAACCAGATAGCGCCCATGCCCCCAGCAACGGGCAGCTTCTCTTGCTCTTTATTAGGAATGGTAGCGGCCTCGCCGGTAGAATCCTCTCCTTCGCCGCCGGACGGCAATTGGATTTCATCGATCTTATCGCCCTCGACGTTATAGAAGGTTACCATGCCGACTTCGACCGTTACTCGAACAGGGTCAGTTGGGAGCTTGTAGCCTGCCGGGGCCTTTACCTCATAGAGCAGGTAGTTTCCAAATGGGATATCCGTGAAGGTGGCATTGCCATCTTGGCCGGTGGATTCGCCGTTATCCTGATAGGTGGGGTAGAGGGGCTTATCCACATTGGAATCCTTCACCCAGTCATCACCAGCAGGCCACAGCTCAAACTTCGCCCCCGCCAGCAGCGTATCATTCGAGTCCGCATCCACCTTGGTGAAGGTGAAGGATGCCACCTTCAGCGCATTGGTAATGGTGACGGTGGTTTGTTTGCTTGCTGTCACTGTGAGCGGAATTTGGCCTACTGCCTTGCCGTCATCGGTGGAAACAGAGTCTTTTTCCGCGTCCTCAATGGCGTATGCCTCCTCTGCATATTCGGGGGCGAGATTGACCTCGTCTACTTCAAAAGTAGTGCCCCATGGAAGTGGCATAATATAGATGGTTTCACCCGCCCGCATTTTAACGTAGCCTGATCATCGGCTTGTTCGGGTTTTCATTATCAATGCCGCCGCCTTGGGTTTGGCCGTAATAGACGCCGCTTGCATAGGGTTCGCCGCCGATCTTGATCGCCACGGTGAATTCGTCATCAGAGCTATGGCCGGGGGCCATTTCTTTTGTGATGACGAGGCTGTTCGCATTTTCAGCGTAAATGGCATTTTCGAAAAGGGCAAAAGGCGCTTCACCGACGATGAGATCGTCTACCCGATGCCCAATCACATTGCCGTGGTCATCGTAAACTTTTGTAACAGTATCCACAGAGGTAATTTCGTATTGGTCTGAATACGCGCCCAGCTCTGTCACTCGGTATTGCGTGGTGGCCTTTACCTTATCCGGAAGCTCCGCATATTGATTGTGCTGCAAGGTGAATTTGCCGTGTGTTGTGCTGCCCTCGCTGATGAGTTCTGCATCCGGAGCGCCAGGCGTACCGCGGTAAATCTTATAGCTGCCGCTATAAGGGGCATAGTCGCCATATGGCTGGCCGTCCTTATCCAGCGGTTTCACCTCTACCAAGAAATCAAACTTTGCATCGGAAAAATCAGGAACATTGGCTTTGGTAATTTGTTTGCCACATAGATCGTATCATCCGGGATGGATTGCAGGTTAAATTTGATCTTGCAGTTGGAGCCGCCTGCGCCGCGCTCTAAGTAGTAGTAGTTGAAGGTGTGCGTGGTGTAATCCTTGAAAATCCACTGGCCCTTTTCGTTTTTCTCGAAGTTGTCGCGGAGATATTCATAAGATGCACCGTTGCGCCTCATGATGTTATAAAGGTTTTCTATTTTTTGATTATTGTTAGCTTCGTTTCCATTGACGTGCTCAATATACACCTCGCCGTCTGCAAAGTTGACGCTGCCCTCATAGGCGTCGTGGATACCGCCCATATCGAGCACTAAAATGCCGTCGATGAAGAGCCACACATCATCGTCGCCGCGGAACTCAAAGACCATATCCTGCTGCCGGTTGTTCCGGTCGGTGACCTTGCCATTTTTCGGCTGTAGGAATTGAAAATCCATCGTCATGCCGAAGTGGAAGTTTGCATTCCCACGCAAACTGTTTCCACGCTGGTCATCCAAATCATTGAAAGGCAAAAATTTGGGGTCGCTGGGCGCAGTCGCATTTTCCTTATAAGGCACACGATAAACGTTGAAATAATTATTTCTTCGCGGTCTGTCTTTATGGATGCAAAGTTTTTCTCTGAGTCGTAGTAGTAATAGCCGTCATTATCGAGCTGGAACAGGTAGTTGACGTCCTCATATGCCGTCGTCATCGCATAGTTGAGGCCAGCATTATCAGGGTTAAACAGCTTACTGAAAGATGGATTGCTATTGAAAGTCCACGTCTGTCGGCCAGACTGATACGTTGTTGTCAGCTGGGGGTAGCCATCCTCACCAAGCTCGCCCTGTAGGATGCCCTGATAAACGCCACCGTTGGCCTGTGTGTACGAATTCCAGCCGATATCATTGTTAACGTCAATAGCCCCTGACCCTGTAAATGTAAACCAGTTTCTCCTATTATAGTTAAAAAGCCTATTTGCTCTTGAGCCGTCGTAATCAAACAAATTGATATGCACGCCCTTTGAGAGCGTATCTTCAGTCTCAACTGTATCGGGCGTTGCCCTTGGCGCTGCCGCCGCAGCGGCGCTTGCCATGCTCTGCTCCCTGTGGCCTGTGGACGAGGCCTCTGCCCCCTCCGACGGGGCGGCGCTTTGCGGGGCAAGATTCTCCGCCGCCAGATTTTCCGTGGCCAGGCTTTCCACGGCAGAGCCGCTTTCCACCGCGCCCCCCGCATAGGCGCTCGTCAACAGCATCGCCGCAATCAGTGCCAGCGCGCAGAGCCTGACCAAAATCCGGCGATGCGGGCCGCTTGATCTTTGCTTGCTCATTTGTTTTTCCTCCTTGCTGTATTTCATGCTACAGTTCCATTTCATTCCTTGTTTATCTTGATAAAGCGCCTTGTGATCAGGCTTTTTTGCATATTCGAAAATCCCGTTTCAGTTGAT
>ENA-OQEX01000855-OQEX01000855.1-human-gut-metagenome-genome-assembly--contig:-NODE-855-length-13590-cov-4.875585_pt1 | contig 13590 bp, 15 predicted proteins | sample MGYA00242802_ERZ504649 | MGnify/ENA primary metagenome ERZ504649 (study PRJEB26092, sample SAMD00036194) | human gut metagenome | host: Homo sapiens | study: EMG produced TPA metagenomics assembly of... | reverse complement strand
AGGAGGCTTAATATTGTCTCCTCTTATAGAGGTGATTCCCCACGGGGTGGGGAAATGTCACCGTAGGTGACAAAAGGGACCGCTCAGTACGAGATGCCCGACAGGGCAGCGGAGTCGATTCGCCCTTTATGAAAGGGCAGACCGCAGGAGGCGTGACGGGCGAACAATGTTCGCCCGCATCCCCTCTTGAAAAGCTGGCACGCAGCACCGGTCAAAGTCGCCTGTTTCCGGCAAAATCACGCTTAAAAACCCACCTGTATTTTTTGCAAAACAAGTCCTGCAAACAGAAAGGAAATCGAGAAACATGAAAAAATATCTGATGATCCTGGGCGGTTTTACGGGGATCTTGTTCCTGTTCACCGTGATCCCTGCCCGGTTTTCGGCGCAGCCGGATCACGCCGCAGAATATTCCGCCGCCACCCCTGTCACGACCCTTTCCGCCGAAGAGAGCGCCGCCGCACCGGAAAGCGAACCGGACAAGGCGGCGCTGTGCGGGACGTACCGGATGCTGGACATCACCAGCGGCAGGGTGGAAGAGATCTCCGTCCGGGACTATGTGATCGGCGCAGTTTGTGCAGAGATGCCGGCGACCTTTGAGCCGGATGCGCTGAAGGCGCAGGCAGTGGCGGCGCACACCTATGCTGAGCGGCAGCACCTCCTGGAAAGCGCCAGTCCCACCGCATCGCTCTGCGGCGCAGATTTTTCCAACGACAGCAGCCAGTACCAGGCATATTTCACGGAAAACCAGGCACGGCAGTACTACGGGGACAACTTTGAGACCGCCTATGCCAAGGTCACCCAGGCGGTGGACGATGTACTGCCCTATGTGCTGGAATACGACGGCGCACCCATCATTGCGGCGTTCTGCTCCATGTCCGCCGGCGTCACAGAAAGTGCAGAAAACATCTGGGGCAGCAAGGTGGAATATCTGGTTCCGGTGGAGAGCCAGGCGGACACCTCTGCCCCACGCTATCTGGAAACGGCGCAGTTCACCGGAGACGAATTCCAGGCGGCGGTGCAGTCCCTGCTGCCCGGTGCAGTCTGGGAAGAGGACATGGCGAAATGGGTGCAGATCGGAGTAAGCTCCCCGTCCGGGACTGTGCTGGAAGTGACGGTGGGCGGCGTTTCCTGCACCGGGCAGCAGCTGCGTGAGGCGCTGGGGCTGCGGTCGGCGGTATTTTCCGTGGAGGTGCTGGACGGCAGGCTGGTTTTCACCACCAAAGGCTACGGTCACGGCGTAGGCATGAGTCAGTTCGGCGCAAACGCATGGCAAAGGACGGCGCAGGCTGGCAGGAGATCCTGGCGCATTATTATCCGGCGGCGGAACTGACAGAGGGACAGGTCGAATCGTGATTCTGTCTCTGTTGCACAAGTACTTTCCACAATTCTTTCAACATTTTAACATATGAAAACAAACAGTTTTGTGGAAAGTTCCGCAGTGTTCGGGAAAAGGCGTGCATATTATACAATTTTTGCATAAAAATTATCCGGTCTGCCCCTTGACAAACCGGATGGATTCGGGTATAATAAAGACAAAGAGAGCGTACCGAAAACGGTCTGCTCCCACATGAGAATATGGAAATAGCCGTCTTAGTTTGGTCGCTCGAGACGGCTATTTCGTTTATTGAAGCTCAGATACGCAAGATATGCTCGGAACACTTCACAAACAATGTTAATGCACTTGACAAGAATGTCCAGATTCATTCGCATTCACTCCCTTCCGGGAGTTGGATTGACCGCCGTAGACCTTTCGGTACGCTCATGCTGTTAATTATAGCAAAACCGGACCGTTTTGTCAAGATTTCGACAGAACAAATTATCCGGTCTGCCCCTTGACAAACCGGACGGATTCGGGTATAATAAAGACAAAGAGAGCGTACCGAAAACGGTCTGCTCCCAAATTTAGCACTTAAATAGCTGCCAAAAGTCGGGGAAGGACTGGGCGGCTATTTTCCTTTTCTATCGTCATGCTGCATGATCTGAATGATCTTGCAGATAAAATTCAAAAGTTCTAAAACTTCCAATAGGCTCATGACATCACCCCCTTCCTGTAAAAAAAGCAGGCGTGGGAGCAGGATTAGACCGCCGTTACATACAACCATATGTTTTTCGTTACGCTCATGCTGTTTATTATAGCAAAACCGGACTGTTTTGTCAAGATTTCGGCAAAACAAATTATCCGGTCTGCCCCTTGACAAACCGGATGGATTCGGGTATAATAAGGATAAAGAGAGCGTACCGAATGGCGGTCACTCCCGATAATTTGACTATTTTTGAAATAGCCGCCTTATGTGGAAGTTAGGCGGCTATTTCTCTTTTGTATTGCGAGTACGATTCTTACTGCTGTTTTGCAGAATCAGAATCACATTACAAATGACGTTGCATAAAGTCAAAAACTCTATATCTGCAAACAAAAAGCGGACGTTTTCCCGTGTGGGGAGACGTCCGCTTTTCGCAGAATGTGTGACATTTCATGAGGATCGTCACAAAATGTCTTTATAAAAGTTGTTTCGAAAATGTCATTACACTTGCGCAAGCGTCTGCCGCAGAACTGCCAGATCCAGCCCGTTTACCGTGCCGTCCCCGTTGCAGTCTGCCAACGCCGCAGCGTCCTTGGGCAGGCTTTCTACGCCCAGAAGATACTTCTGGAGAAGCACCAGGTCTGCGGCGGAAACGCTGCCGTCTCCGTTGCAGTCCCCCAAAAGCGGCTTGTCAGAATCACCCTTTACCGCCAGGAGCTGCTGCATCAGCGTGTCATCATACATCTTGCAGTTGTTCCGGTCGTAGTGCAGGTCTGTGATATCCCACAGCACCGGACACATATCCCGCTCATATGCTGCGCCGCAGACAGAGGACAGGAACTTCCGGACGGACTCCTCTTCCTTGTTCTTTTTCGGGCAGCCGTACTCTCCGATGATGACCGGGATTCCCTTGTCCACATAGGTGGTTTTCAGAAGATCCATGTTCCGGTTCAGTTCCTCGAAGTCTGCATCTGTTCCCCAGGTGGAACGCATCTTGCCCCAGTCTGCATCCTCTTCCAGGATGGCAAAGCCGGAGGGCGTATAGTAATGCACCGAGACAGCGCAGCGGTGCGCCGGGTCGTCCGGCATCTGGAACAGACTGTCACAGGTCAGTTCCACGTCGGTATTATAGCCGGAGATGAGCAGGTGGCGCTGGGGATTGTTGCCGCCGGAGGAGCGGATGATGTCCACAAAGGTCTGGTTGATCTCATTGACCAGGGCATAGGATTCCGCCTTGCCCTCTGTTCCGCCCCAGCGGTTCCACAGACTCTCCCAGCCCAGTTCTTCGTTCTGGGACTCGAATATCAGATAGTCGTCATAATCGGCAAAGGCATCGCTGACCTGTGTCCAGATCCGCTTGTACTTCTCCATACAGTTTTCCTTGTCCGTGGGGAAGTTCGCCAGCCAGCCGCCGTCATAGTGCAGATTGAGGATGACATACAGACCGCAGTCTCTCGCCCAGTCCACCACTTCCTGCACCGCAGAAAGATAGCTGTCGCTGATGGTGTAGTTATCCCCCATCAGATTGGTCCACGCCACCGGAACACGAAGGGTGTCGAATCCGGCGTCAGCGTAGCCCTGGATCATCTGCTGGGTAATCACCGGACTGCCCCAGGCGGTCTCATAGGATTCCGGCGTGCCGTCGCCCCACTGGGCGATCCAGTCGCCGCAGGATTCATAGGTATTGCCAGGTTGATGCCGATGCCCATATCCTTTACCAGCTCGGCAGTCGTAATGTCCCGCATCGGGGACTGTTTCTGGGGCAGCGCCGCAGCAGAAACGGCACAGTTGCACCAGAGCATACCGGCAGCCACTGCGCCGGCAAGTATTTTTTTCAGATTCATGGTCCTTTTCCCTGCGGCAAAGCGCCGCTGTGTCACTCTATTTTTATGCCGGCACGGACACACGTCCCTGCTTGCGGAAGTCCGTAGGCGTACTGCCGCAGTTCTTCTTGAACTGGCGCAGGAAGCTGTAGGTACAGCCATAGCCGCACTGCTCTGCGATCTCACCCACCGTCAGTCCCGTGGAAGAAAGCAGCTCTTTGGCACGCTGCATCTTCGCACAGGTGACATCCGTCATCACCGTGACCCCGAAGGTCTTTTTATAAAGGTGCTGGAGTCCCGAGCGGCTCATGCGGACAAAGTTCAGCATGGAATCTACCGTACCGAACTGTTCCGGCGTCTGATAGATCCGCATCCGCAGATAAGTCAGCTGCTCGTTGTTGTCCTTGAGCTGGAGGGTGCTGTGGTGGTCGCCGGCGCTGTATTCCCGGCGGATCTTCATCAGCAGGATGTTGGCGTACTGGTGTTCGATCTCGCTGTGCATCAGCTCTGCCGAGTAATGCTCATACGCCATCTTGCGGATCAGTTCCGACAGCTCCGCAGCGTTCTGGGTCTGCACCGGCGTATCAAAGGGCATTCCCTCATTGCGCAGGGCGATCTCTTCTTCCGGCGTCATATTGCAGTAAAACCAGTCGTCCGTATAGACACCGTTCTCCGCCTCATAGCGGCAGGCAGCGTGGGGCGTAAAAAACAGAATTGTGTTCTTTTCCAGATGCAACTTTTTCCCGTTCAATAACAATCGTGCAGGTGTTTTTACCAAAAGAAACAGATAACAGCCCGGTCCGTCCGGATAATCCATCACAAAATCTGCACCGTGGGTATAGTTGTGTCCGATAACTCCGATTTTCATGGTGTTCTCCTTTGCGTTCGTCGATCGCCCCGTCTTTTTCCGGAGAACAGTAGGAAAATCCGAGACAGATCCATTCAAGTACAATTGCATTGCCTCTATTATAGCATGATTTTCCATCCAATGCAACCACAAATTTTGCTCATTTTATGCACATATCGTGCAAACAAGCAGAATGTTGCGCATCAAATATTGTGCAAGGCAATATCCGCATTATCAAAATCGTATTTTCGCAGGATACTCCCGTGAGATGCACGATGTGTGGGGTGGTGAGGCGAGATTTGTAGGGGTTGATCCCCCTGCCCCTTCGGGACATCCCCCTTTTCAAGGGGGACAATATACCGAATAGTCTCCTCTCGTAGAGAGATGCCCGAAGGCAGAGGAGTCGGAAGTCTCTCGGGCGAACAATGTTCGCCCCTACAGTGTTGCTGACATCTCCTGCGGTGTTTCCCCACAATTCCCATGAAATTCGAAAAATACCCCTTGACAAATACCCCTATAGGGTATATAATAGAGACGTACTGCAAAGCAGTCTATCACATGAAAGGCGGTAACGAGCAATGGTAAAGACAACATTAAAGATCGACGGTATGATGTGCAGTATGTGCGAGGCGCATATGAATGACCTGGTTCGCCAGAACTGCAAGGTAAAAAAGGTGACTTCTTCTGCGAAAAACGGTGAGACCGTAGTCATCAGCGAAGAGCCGCTGGATATTTCGATGCTGGACAAGGAGATCAAGGGCATCGGCTACACAATGCTCTCCCACGAGAGCGAACCCTATGAGAAAAAGGGTCTGTTCCACAGAAAGTAAGAGAAAATCACAGCACTGCAAACAAAAAAACAGCTATCCTGGTTTGGAATAGCTGTTTTTGTTTGTATGGTGTTGCTGTAATCGCTGTTACTGTACTGTCGTCTGTACAGCGCCGCTTTTCAGGGTATCGTCATCCTCAGAGATGATGTACCACTTTTCGCCGATCTTGCCAGGGTGGGATAGACCACGTCTGTGCCGGAATCGTTGCTGCCCTGGAACTTCCGCTGTACCTCCAGCGTTACCGCCTGGGAGATGTCAGCGCCGTCGTTCCCCAGCATCTCTTCCATGTTGGAGTTCCACTCCGAAACGCCGGAATCGCCCTGCTCCGACAAGCCCTCAATCTGATAGGTCACCTTCACATCGTCCCCGTAGGTTTCTTTCCACTCCGAAACGGTGTTGCTGCAGCCCTCTGCGAAGCTGTCGATCACGTCTTCCTCCGTCTTGTTATAGGTCTCCATGTAATACGTCCAGTATTCCGGCGGCGCCATCAGCTGGGTCAGCGTCTGACCGTCCGCCGCAAAGACTGCGGTATAATAGGATTGCAGCACATCGGCATAATCTGCGGAATCCGGTGCCTGCTGCTGTGCTTTCTGGTCGTGCTGATACCAGACCAGTCCGCCGCAGGCAAGCCCAGCCGCCGCTGCCACCATGATGATGCCTGCCACGATGCGCAGATGCCGGCGCTTTGCCGCCGCCTGCTCTGCCTGTTTCCGATTTTTTGTCACTTTTTTCGCCATGCTTGGTTTGCTCCTCTGTCCTCTCCGAAATTACCAGACGTTATAGCCGTCATTCTGGCACACAAAGTCGATGTCCTCCATCGCCTTCATACAGCACCAGCGGTTTCCGATCTTGACGAAGGTCGCCTGCTCGGATGCCTTTGTGCCGCCGTCGTCAATATTGACGCTGACGGTCACTGCCTTTTTGATCTCCACGGTGATGTTATAGTCTGTCTTGAGTTCCGATTCCAGAGCGCTGATCTCGTCTGCGTCTGTGATCTCCTCGGTCTTTCCGATATCATAGGACATTCTGCCGTCTGTCCCGTAGTTTTTGTTCCAGTACTTAAAATAATCCTGCATCATGGATTTGACTTCCCGGCGTGTGGTGGAATAGGTGGTCTCCAGATAGTCCATATAGGCATCCGGCACCAGCGCCACGTACATACTGCCGCTCTCCCGGTCCACGCCCTTGACATAGCGGTATACCGCCAGCTTATAGCCGCCGAAAAAGACGTAGTACAGCACCGCCGCCAGGACCACCGCCGCTGCCACGGCTGCCGCCACGATGCGGCGTGTCAGACGGGTGGTCTTTTCCTGCTTTTGCCGCCGCAGCACTTCCGGATCCTCGGCGGCGATGCCGTCCGCCTTTTCCAGGTCAGCCGGCGCAGAGAGAAAGGGCATGGAGAAAGAATCGGCGTCCGGGGCTGTCTTTTTCTGGACAGCCGCCTTTTCGGTCTCCTCTTCCTCCGCTTTTTTGGGGCGTGGCAGGATCTCGCCGCATTCCGGGCAGATCACCGCACGCTCCGGTGCGTCATATCCACAGTGTTCACATTTCATGTTCTTTGTTTACTCCTTTGCTGTGACGGCAGAAAGTGCGGAAAAGTCCTTACATTCCGCCCTGCTTGCGCCGTAGCAGGCAGTTGCGAAATAGTACATCGCATCATAGACATACCACTGACCGTCTATCTTGGTTAATGTTACATAAGTGTCGTTGCTGTCGTCACCGGTGGTTACCGTAACGTCTACGTCCATTGCCTCTTCGCCGTCAACGCCATAGGTGTCCAGACCTTCATTGATGTCTGCCAGCTCATCCTCGTCATAAGAAGTTGCATTTGTGATCTCTACCTGGATGTCGTCCACCGGCTCGCCGTTGAACTGAGATGCCACCATCTCTTCCAGCAGGCTGTTCAGATAGCTCTCGGCATCGCTCTGCTGTACGCCGTATTCCTGGTCTACCAGATCCCACCAGCCGTCGGGAACCAGGGTGGACAGTGTCTCTGCGTCTGCATTGGCAACAGCGGTCCAGTAGGTCTGGAGCATATCGCCGAACTCTGCGCCGTACTTTGCGGTTGCGGCATAGTCGGAGTCGCAGATCTCGTTGAAGTCATCCATTGCGGACAGGCTACACCACTGACCGTTCACCTTGACAGTCCAGATGGAATAGTCGTCCTGCTCGGAATCGTCTGCGCCGGTAACGGTGCAGTTTACATCCACACAGATGCCGGAGGAGACCTTCAGACCAAACTTGTCGGTATCTTCCCGGACAGTGTCCAGCTGGGAGCTGCTGCCGAAGCCCACAACCACGCCGGACTGCTTCCACTCGTAGGACAGGTCACCGCCCAGGCTGTCGGCATAGTCGTTCATGTATCTGCCCATGGCATCCACTGCCTCTTCCTCGGTCAGATCATAGGTGTCGGAAATATAGTTCCAGAAATCGTCCGGGCAGAGATCCGCCAGCGCCTCTGCGTCGCAGTTCACGTGGGCATCCCAGTATTTGTCTACGGTCTTTGCGCCCTTGGTACCCATGTTTACGCCGATGCCCACGATCACGCCAATGATAATCAGAATAATCAGAATCGGGATCAGAATGATCGCCACAATGAGACCGGTCTTCTTTTTCTTCTTGGGCTGCTGACCCATAGGCGGAATGGGATTGGTGGTGGGGTCATAGGGTGTTCCGTTCACCGGCGGTACGCCTGCGCCGCCCGGAATGGTGTTGCCCGGCATCGCATAGGGATTTTCTCCGCCGGCAGGCTGCTGGGGCTGAGCCTGGGGTGCAGCCTGGCTCTGGGGAGCGCTGGTCTCCGGCGCAGGCTGCGGTGCTTCCGGTGCTGCGTCCGGCATCTGTTCCGGCGCATCCGGGATGGGAGCTGTTTCCGGCATATCCGGAACTGCATCGGGGACAGCTCCGGCATCGGGTCGGGGTGTCTTCTGTCAGCGGTGTACCGCAGTTCGGGCAAAACTTCTTGCCGTCTTCTACGGCAGTTCCACAATTCTTACAATTCATCTGGTATTCTCCTTATTTCTAATTTCCGGCAACACCACACAAAGCTTGTGCGGTGTCGCCGTATATTTCATGAGACGCAGTGCATCTCAGAAAAGACTTGTGTAGTGGTCGTCACTCTCCTACCGGCGTACCGCAGCTGGTGCAGAACTTATTCTGCGGCGGAACCGGGTTGCCGCAGGTCGGGCAGATGCGCTCTGCCGCCGGAGCAGCCGGTGCTGCATTTTCCAGAACCGGAGACGGTGCAGCAGCGCTGCCGGGGTCTCTTCGTCTACCTTTGCGCCGCAGCAGGTACAGAAACGGTTGCCGTCCGGAACGGGCTTGCCGCAGGTCGGACAGGTTCTGCCGGGTGCTGCCGGAACAGCAGCCGGAATGGGTTCTGCCACCGGTGTGGGAATGCTTGCCGCAGTCTCCGGAGCTGCCGGCGTCTCTTCCGGCGCATAGGTCACTTCCGGCTCTGTGGGCTGAGCGGCAGGCATTTCCGGGGCAGCCGGAGCAGGCACAGGCTCTGCCGGAGTGACAGGTGCAGCCGGGGCTGTGGGTTCTGCGGAGACAAAGCGGCTGCCGCAGAAGGTGCAGAACATTGCACCGGCAGTTCTGGGCTTGCCGCAGCTGGGGCAGACCTCACCGGAGACCGGCGGCTGGGTGTAGGTATACTGGGGCTGTGCATTCTGCTGTGCAGCAGCCTGGCGGGCGGCCGCCTCTGCCTCACGCTGCGCACGCTCTGCCGCCTCTTTTGCAGCACGCTCTTCCGCCAGGCGCTTGCCCACCGGATTTTCTGCGCCGCACTTGGTACAGAACAGCACTGTCTCCGGGATCTCTGCGCCGCAGGACTGGCAGACCAGCAGGTGCTTGTTCTTCCGGATCTGTTCCCGATAGCCGCTGATCTTTTCCTGGCTGGCGGCGATGGCGCTGAGGAATTCCTGGAACTCCGGCTCTGCGTCGCCGCTGTGCAGCTCTGCGTACTTCTTGCCCATGTTCAGATACGCCGCATTGATGAGGCGCTCTTCATCTGAAATGAGACCGTTCAGACGGATGGTGTCCGTCGAGGACTTTGTTTTTTCCACAACGGAATGGGTGGTGTCACTGATGGTTTTACCCAGTTTATCGAAAAAAGACATAACGATTCCTCACTTTCCGCACGAAAATCATTGTCAGCTTACGCTGACATCCCAGCACAAGGCACACCCTGCGGGCGCCTTTTCAAGGGGGACTTAAAATGGATTTCCATGCACATTACGGGCGGCTGTGCCGTCTCCGGCTGCCGCATTCCACACATAAAGTCTGCATTTCCGGGAAAAAATCCCACAGTATAGAAATGCCTATGATACATTATACTATATTTTCCGATATCATGCAAGTATTTTTCCGCAATTTTCACAACATTTTCATGCAGTCAGCACCAACGCCGGAGCTGCGGCAGCGGCTGCCTTATCTGTCAGCGCCTGTGGAAAAGTCCTGTTCCGATGATTTTTTCTTTGCTTTTCTTTTCCACAGAAACCGCCGATGGGTTTTCCACCGTTTTCAACAGCCGGATTTTCTGCAAAAAAGAAAACCTGCCGAAAACATCGCAGTTTCGACAGGTTTTCTTCTTTTTCGACAATTTTATTTTTCCACAACCGGATTTTTCGCTGTGGAAACTCGTTTATTTTGCGTCGCCGTTCGGACGGATGCAGTCGGTGAACATATAGCGCTGGAGCGGTTCCGGAATGCGGACAGAGCCGTCCTCATTCAGATTGTTTTCCAGGAATGCGATGAGCATACGGGGCGGTGCCACAACGGTGTTGTTCAGCGTGTGTGCAAAGTACTTGTTGCCGTCCTTGCCCTTGATGCGGATGCCCAGCCGTCTTGCCTGTGCGTCGCCCAGGTTGGAACAGCTGCCCACTTCGAAGTACTTCTTCTGACGGGGCGACCATGCCTCAACGTCCAGGCTCTTCACCTTCAGATCTGCCAGGTCACCGGAGCAGCATTCCAGGGTGCGCACCGGAATGTCCATGCTGCGGAAGAACTCGACGGTATAGCCATACATCTTGTGGAACCAGTCCATGCTGTCTTCCGGCTTGCAGACAACGATCATTTCCTGCTTTTCGAACTGGTGAATACGATACACGCCACGCTCTTCGATGCCGTGTGCGCCGACTTCCTTCCGGAAGCACGGAGAATAGCTGGTCAGTGTCTGAGGCAGCTTTTCTTCCGGCAGGATGGTGTCGATGAATTTACCGATCATGGAGTGTTCGCTGGTACCGATGAGGTAGAGATCCTCGCCCTCGATCTTGTACATCATGCCTTCCATTTCGGCAAAGGACATTACGCCGGTCACCACATTGCTGCGGATCATAAACGGCGGAATGTAGTAGGTAAAGCCCTTGTTGATCATAAAGTCACGAGCATATGCCAGGATGGAGGAGTGCAGCCGTGCGATATCGCCGCACAGATAATAGAAACCGTTGCCGCTGGTGTCACGTGCTGCGTCGATGTCAATACCGTTCAGCTTTTCCATGATGTCCACGTGATACGGCACTTCGAAATCCGGAACGACCGGCTCGCCGAAACGCTCTACTTCCACGTTCTCAGAATCGTCCTTGCCGATCGGCACAGAGTCGTCAATGAAGTTCGGGATCACCAGCATGATCTCCCGGATGCGGGCGGACAGCTCGGTCTCTGCCTTTTCCAGCTCTTCCAGCTTGGTGCCGATGGCGCCGACTTCTGCCTTGACTGCCTCAGCCTCTTCCTTTTTGCCCTGTCCCATGAGAGCGCCGATTTTCTTGCTGATGGACTTCCGCTGGCTGCGCAGTTCGTCGCCCTGCACTTTTGCCTCACGGAATTTCTTATCCAGTTCCACAACTTCGTCTACCAGCGGCAGCTTTTCGTCCTGAAACTTCTTGCGAATGTTTTCCTTGACTTTTTCCGGATCGTTCCGGATCCATTTCATATCAATCATGATTTTTTCCTTCCTTTATCTTATGTGGGATGCCCACAAGATTACAGTATGTAGGGCGAACAATGTTTCACGTGAAACAACCTCGCCGCCTTACTCTCTTGTCAGTTTCTGCGCCAGTGCAGACAGATCGTCCTTGTCGTAGAACTCCAGGTTCAGCGTGCCTTTGTTCTTGCCGGCGGTCACGGTGACACGCGTCCCAGGCGGCTTTCCAGGCTGATCTCGATTTCCTTGTAAAAGCTGTCCTTATGAGAAAACTGCGGCATTTTTCCGGGCTTTTCCCCGTCTGCGGCGATCTTCTCCACCGCACGCACCGTCAGCTTGCCCTCTGCCGCCTTTGCCGCCGTTTCCGAGAGCAGTTTCTCGTCGGAAATGCCCAGCAGCGCCCGTGCGTGTCCGGCGCTCAGGTCGCCGTCCTCCACCAGCTTTTTCACCTTCTGAGGCAGTTTCAGCAGCCGCAGGGAGTTTGCCACAGCGCTCCGGGATTTTCCCACACGCTTTGCCACTTCCTCCTGGGTCAGCTGGAACATATCCATCAGCTGTGCATAGGCGTTCGCCTCTTCCACCGGGTTCAGATCCTCCCGCTGGAGATTCTCGATCAGGGCGATCGCCATAGTCTCCTCGTCGGTCAGCTCCCGGATCACCACCGGCACTTCGTCCATGCCCAGCATTCTGGCAGCACGCCACCGGCGCTCGCCGGCAACGATCTGATAGTTCAGTCCCAGCGGACGCACCAGAATGGGCTGTATCATGCCGTACTGCTGGATGGAATCCGCCAGCGTCTGAATTGCCTCATCGCTGAACTGTTTCCGGGGCTGATCCCGGTTGGGTTCCAGTTCTGACACACGCAGGGTCTTTTTCACCTGGACATCCGCTGCATTTTCATCGTAGAGAAAGTCCAGACCGCTCCCCAGTCCGCCGATCGTCATAGGTCATCACGCTCCCTTTTTCTGCCGAATGCAAGCATCCGCCGCTTTTTCTCCGGCGGCTTTTCTCCCAGCAGTTCCAGCCCCAGGAGCATATACGCCTCGGCGCCACGGGAGAGCCGGTCGTAGTACATGACGGGCTTTCCGTGGCTGGGTGCCTCGGAAAGGCGCACGTTCCGGGGAATCTTGGTCTGAAAGACCTTTCCCGGAAAATACTTCTTGACTTCCTCTTCCACCTGCCGGGACACATTGAGCCGCTGGTCGAACATGACGAACAGAATGCCGCCGATGTCCAGATTGGGATTATAGTTGCTGCGCACCACCTTGATGGTATTGGTCAGCTGTGACAGACCCTCCAGCGCATAAAACTCTGCCAGCATCGGGATAATCAGCTGGTCAGCCGCCACCAGTCCGTTGACGGTAAGCAGCCCCAGCGCCGGCGGACAGTCGATGAAGATATAGTCGTAATCCAGCTTACAGGTCAGCAGCTGCATTTTCAGCCGGTTCATCCGGTTGTCCATATTGGACAGCTCCAGCTCTGCCCCGGCGAGGGTGTTCTTTGCCGGCAGCAGGCTGACGTTTTCAAACGCCGTGCGGACGATGGCTTCCTGGATGCTGCACTTTCCCACCAGCACCTCATAGGATGAGGCGTGGAGCAGTTTTTTCTTGATGCCGAGACCGGTCGTGGTGTTGCCCTGGGGATCGATGTCCACGCAAAGCACACGCTTGCCACGAGAGCCGAGATAAGCGCCCAGATTGACCACGGTGGTGGATTTTCCCACGCCGCCTTTCTGGTTCGCTACTGCATACACCATACTCACGCTGTTTTCTCCTTTCCTGCGGTGTGCCGGACGTGGGATTTCTCCCCGTTTTTCCCGGAGCGCACCGAATTTGGTTGAAAGTGTGCATGACGCACACAAATACTCTTTCATTATAACACGATTTTCCGCCCTTGTAAAGCATTTTCCGGAATTTGCGGAATGTCTGTCGGATTTTGTTCACGTGAACAATTTTCCATGGAAACGCCGGCAAAAAAATTATCGCAAAGCATGACACGATCCCCCAGCGAATGCAGTCGGGTTTTGGGAAATGGTGTCGGCTGAAAGCGTTATTTCCCAAGCGGCGCTGAAAATGCCCGAAACAGGCGGATTTTTTAGTGGAAATGATTTCCCGTATCTTGTTACAATGGAATCAGACAAGCCGGA
>ENA-OQEX01000854-OQEX01000854.1-human-gut-metagenome-genome-assembly--contig:-NODE-854-length-13591-cov-2.922311_pt1 | contig 13591 bp, 10 predicted proteins | sample MGYA00242802_ERZ504649 | MGnify/ENA primary metagenome ERZ504649 (study PRJEB26092, sample SAMD00036194) | human gut metagenome | host: Homo sapiens | study: EMG produced TPA metagenomics assembly of... | reverse complement strand
CGCCCATGTGATACTGATTACTACTAAGTATCGATTATATAAATATTCCCCATCTTCGGGAGTATGGTTCAAAGTGCAAAGCAAACATCGGCACAATGGATTATTTGCGTCGTGGGAACAATAGGAGTAAATAAGGAATGACAGACTACCTATAAGTAGGGTTAGTACAGCCAGAATCTCTATCTTTCTATGATGAAGTGTCTTGTTCACAGGCATTTCATGATGTACCAGTTTAACCATGCTTGTTTTTTTTTGCAAAATTAGTTATAGAAGTATATACTGACAATACCTATTAATGGTGATAAAATCCAGTTTTATACCTAAAAATAAGTACTTGTGTACTTTATTATATATGTGATTATTAGCAATAAAACCCCAATTTTTAGGTATTGTATACCCTTGGTAGTAAGGGTAACTTTGCAACAAATTTTAAAACATAAAATAATAACTATTAATCAATAAAACAAAAGTATTATGAAATTGAAAAACTATTTAGCGATGATGGCTATTGCATTGTGTGCAGTAGCATGTAGTGATGATGATAATAAAAAGGAAGATACCGTGATCCCGGCTCAGGAGGTTGCTGGTACTTACAATGGAACATTATCACTCTCAGTATCAGGAAATGATCAAGGAACGTCAGACAGTCAGGTGAAAATTACTGCGGAAGAAGGAGGAACTGTTCAAGTTCTTCTAGTTGGTGGTGCTGGTGAAGGAATGATGTCATTGCCGGATATTGCTATACCTGGAATTAAAGTACAGACCTCCGATAATGTTACTTATACTTTTCCGGAAAGTGCTATTGATGTAACTGTTGGTACTGTAAAATATACAGGAAGTTTACAAGGAACGATTAAGGATGAAAAAGCTGATCTGATCTTTACACTAAAGCCGGGAGCCATGCCTATGGCTATTACTGCGACTTTTGTAGGCACTAAATAGCATGAAAAGATATCTCTTTATTATATCCATGCTGGGAATGATGCTTTTGCCATTCTCGGCATGTGATGGTATTTTGGAAGGAATATATGATAGTCCTGCTGCTTCGGATAGTAATGAATTCGGTTTCATAAGAACAGACCCTTCTATCGGTGACTATTTATATTGATGCTACTGATTATAGACGTTGGACTTTTATTGATTTCCATACACAAAAAGTAGATTCTGTGAATGTGACAGATTCTGACCAGAAAGAACCGGAGGAATGGGATATTGCTGTCCATCGTTATGACGTTAAAACCAATGCTGGAGCAGTATTGGAAACCGGTTTCACAGGTTTTTCCGCTTTACAGAATGCGAGTGCGATGCCCGAAGGAGTCTATGTGGATGATGTTTGGACTACCGCTAAGGTAGCCATTGATATGTCAGGTATGATGGATGGCAATATTGTTTATATGGAATCCTATTATAATGAAGAACTATCCAAATGGTTGAATGTTGATAAAAGTAATATGCCACCTACCTATACTCTTTCAAACAAGGTTTATATGGTAAAGCTGAAAGATGGAACTTATGCGGCTGTTCGTCTCACAAATTATATGAATGCTAGTGGTGTAAAAGGCTTCATGACTATTGACTATATTTATCCGTTTGAATTGTAAACCGACATACGATATGCATAGACTACTCAGAAACGTGTGCTTGATATTGTGTTGGCTGATGGCGATACCAGTATCAGCACAACGAATTATTTCGGGAACTGTATTTGATGAAAATAAAGAACCTCTGATGGGAGCAACAGTCTCCGTAAAAGAAAAAGTAACTTTGGGAACACTACGGATACACAGGGAAAATACACATTGAAATTACCCGATAATAGAGAATATACTCTGCAGGTTTCATACATGGGGTATATCTCGCAAACTCATAAAGTGTCTGTCAGCAAAACAGGTAAAGTTGATTTTATACTGAAAGAAGATGCTGTAAATATGGAAACTATAGTTGTAACAGGAACCCGTACTCCGAAACTCCTGAAAGATGTTCCTATTGTTACTCGGGTCATTACTGCCGATGAAATAAAGAAAGTAGATGCCACCCATATTGGAGATTTGCTTCAGGCAGAACTGCCGGGAATTGAATTTTCTTATTCCATGGACCAGCAAGTTTCTCTCAATATGCAAGGATTTGGTGGAAATGCTATACTTTTTCTGGTTGATGGTGAGCGTCTGGCAGGTGAGACTTTGGATAATATAGACTATAACCGCTTGAATATGGACAATGTGGAGCGTATTGAGATTGTAAAGGGTGCGGCTTCTTCACTTTATGGTTCGAATGCGGTAGGAGGAGTGGTAAACATCATAAGTAAAGTGTCTGCGGAGCCTTGGACTGTGAATCTCAATGGACGTTACGGGGCTTATAATGAGCAGCGTTATGGAGGAACAATAGGTTTCAATGCCGGAAAATTCAATAGTGTGACTAATGTACAGCATACCCAAGTAGATGAAAAAGATTTGGCAGATGGAAAAACAAATGAGGAAACGGAGGATTGGGCATTTAAAAAGGTGTATGGTGATAAAACTTGGAATTTCAAAGAACGTTTGGTCTATACTGCTAATGATCATCTGAAACTGACGGCACGTGCTGGATATTTTTTTCGTGAACGTGAGAAGTCACAGACTAGTAAAGACCGTTATCGCGACTTCAGTGGTGGGGTGAAAGGAAATTATGTATTTGATAAAGATAAAGATCTGGAAATAGCTTATTCTTTCGACCAGTATGATAAGAGCGATTACTTGCCACAAGATGCTAATGATGTACGTGATTATAGTAATGTACAACATTCGGTTCGTACTTTTTATAATCATACTTTTGTCGGTAAGCATATTCTCACCTTGGGTGGTGATTATATGCGTGATTATTTAATGTCCTATCAGTTGCCAATAATGGAAGTAAACATCAGTATACAGTGGACGGTTTTGCACAGTTTGACTGGAACCCGACGAAATATTTCAATGTCATCACAGGATTACGTTTTGATTATTATTCGGATTCCGATATTAATCATTTCTCTCCCAAATTAGGACTGATGTATAAAATAGGAAACTGTTCATTGAGAGGTTCCTATGCCGGTGGTTTCCGAGCCCCTACTTTGAAAGAAATGTATATGAATTTTGATATGGCAAGTATTTTTATGATTTATGGTAATCCTGACTTGAAGCCTGAAACCAGCCATAATTTTTCTCTTTCGGCAGAATATATTAAAGGTCGTTATAATTTGACGGTGACAGGTTTCTATAATATAGTTGATAATCGTATCACTACGGCATGGAGTGAGGCGTTGAAAGGACAGGTATATACCAATATATCAAATATCAAGATATCTGGTGCCGAGGCAAATGCTTCCGCCAAATATCCTTGTGGACTGTCGGCACGTTTATCTTATGCTTATACACATGAGAATATCAAGAAAGGGCAACCTGTCATTTCAAGTACTCGCCCGCATACGGCTACTGTCCGTCTTGAGTATGACAAGCATTGGAAGAACTATGCGTTTAATATTGCTTTGAACGGACGTTTTCTTTCCAAGGTGAATACGGAGGAATATACGTCGAACACTTCTTATGAAGAAACTGAGAAGGTGACCTATCCGGCGTATACAATGTGGAAGCTTACGTTGTCTCAAAAAGTATGGAAAGGTGTTGATATGACTTTGGCGGTGGACAACTTGTTTAATTATGTTCCTTCTCGTTATTATAATAATTCGCCTGCTACTAAAGGAACAACTTTTTCAGCCGGTTTATCATTAAATATAGAACAATTATTCAAATGAAATTTGGCTGCTAATACTAAATAAACTACGTGATTTAAATAAAGATATGAAGAAGAAACAATTACTGATTGGAGGAGGGGTAGCAGTCATCTTGCTGCTTTTGTTTGGTGTATGGAATCTTTGGTTCAGTGCAACTAAAGTGGCTTTCATCAACTATCAGGTAATCAGTTTAGGGCAGATATCTAAGGCTAATGACAACTCATTTATTAAAATCAGTGAACTGAGCACAGATGACCTGAACCGATTGACCAGTTATGATATGATATTTATCAATGCCATGGGATTAAGGATTACTGAAGAGCAACGTGCGCAAATACAAAAGGCGGCCGATGGTGGTCTTCCGATATTGACTACTGCCGCTACCAATCCTGCAAACAAGATTATTTCATTGGATTCCATCCAAGCGGATACATTGAAACATTATCTGTCTAATGGAGGACGTCGTAACTATCGCAGTATGCTGAACTATGTACGTGTGTATATTGATAAAAAACGATTCTCTGTGTCTGAACCGGAAGCCGTAGTGAAACGTGCCGATGATGTGCTTTATCACATGAACCCAAAGAGTCCCGAAGACGAAGAGTTGGGTTTCAATACGGTAGCCGGATACAATATTTTTCTGCAAAACAACGGTTTGTGGAAAGAGAATGCTCCGCGTATTATTGTGACCGGTCCGATGGGTGAACCTTCCGGACTTATTGCTAAATTGGAGGAAACAGGCAATATGGTTTATCCTATACGTTCCATGCATTCTTTTATTCAGAACCATGGAATTGATTCTGTTCGTCCGTCTGCTATCATCAATATGGCGCATGGACGTATGGGCGATTATATCGTAGATATTTGGCGAAACAGAATATACCGCTTTTCTCCCCATTGAATGTAAATCGCTTGGTAGAGGAGTGGGAGAGTGACAAGATGGGTATGAATGGCGGCTTTATGTCACAAAGTATTGTTACCCCCGAAATAGATGGAGCTATCCGTCCGTTCGCTCTTTTTGGACATTATAAGGATGAGGAGGGTTTACAACGTGCTTATGCTATTCCAGAACGCTTGGAAACTTTTGTGGAAACAGTTAATAACTATATTACTCTGCAGCGTAAATCCAATAGTGAGAAACGCGTAGCTATTTATTATTATAAGGGTCCTGGTCAGAATGCACTGACTGCGGGTGGTATGGAAGTGGTTCCTTCACTTTATAACTTGTTGCAGCGTATGAAACGCGAGGGCTACAAGGTGGACGGTTTGCCTACCTCTCCGAAAGAATTGGAACAGATGATACAATCTCAAGGAGCCGTATTTGGTTCGTATGCCGAAGGAGCTTTTGACCGGTTTATGGAAACCGGCAAGCCCGAACTCATTACAAAAGAACAATATGAGAGTTGGATAAAGAAATCCATTCGTTCTGATATGTATGCCGAAGTAGTAGCTGCTAATGGTGAATTTCCCGGAGCATATATGACTACTTCAGACGGCCGTTTAGGAGTAGCTCGTTTGCAATTTGGAAATGTGGTGCTCTTGCCACAGAATGCAGCCGGTAGTGGGGATAATGCATTTAAAGTTGTACATGGAACCAATGCAGCTCCTCCACATACTTATATTGCTTCTTATCTGTGGACACAATTTGGATTTAAAGCTGATGCGTTGATTCATTTCGGTACTCATGGCAGTTTAGAGTTCACTCCGCGCAAACAAGTTGCTTTGTGTAGCAATGACTGGTCCGACCGTCTGGTAGGTGCATTACCTCATTTTTATATTTATTCCATCGGCAATGTAGGCGAAGGGATGATTGCTAAGCGTCGTTCGTATGCGGGATTGCAATCTTACCTTACTCCACCTTTTATGGAAAGTAGTGTCCGCGCCATTTATCGTGAACTGACTGAGACTGTCAAGACATACAATAATTTGCTTCCGGCTGATGGGCAGGCTGTACTGTCTACTGGAAATAAAGAAGCTTTGAACCGTGCTTCATTGATGGTAAAGAAACTCACGGTGAAATGGGCATCCATCGTGAATTGGGATTGGATAGTCTTCTTACTGTTCCTTATGCTGAAGAAGATATTCAGCGTATAGAAAATTTTGCTGAGGAGCTGGCAAATGAGAAGATTACAGGTCAGTTGTATACAATGGGGATTCCCTACGAACCCATTCGTATTACTTCCAGTGTGTATGCTATGGCTACCGAGCCGATAGCCTATAGTCTGTTGGCATTAGATAACTACGTAATCGTGCGGACGGACAGGTAGAGAAACATCGCACTCTTTTTACTCAACGTTATTTGGAACCTGCACGTGATTTGGTCACTCGTTTATTGGCTGATCCGTCGTTGGTTTCTGACGAATTGATTTGTCGTATTACTGACATTACTTCCGATGAACTTGCTAAAGCACATGAAATCAATAAATCCCGTAATACTCCCCAAGGCATGATGGCCATGATGATGGCATTAGCTGAAGAGGCTCCGGCTGAGGCTAAAACACATGCTGATATGAGCGGTGGAATAATGCAGGCTGACCAAAGCGTACGTTCGAAAAGGAATAGCATATCTGAGTCAATGAAAGAGAAAATGAAGGAAATAGCGAAAGGTATGAATCCTGAGAAAGCTATGGAACTTGCAAAAAGAATGGGTGCAAGCCCTGAAGCTTTAAAGAAAATGGAAACAGGAATGTACAAGAGCCATGCTGTAGGTATGAATACACTGGCCAAAGATACGGTTATAATGAAAACAACTTCTCGAGGAAAACGTGAAAAAGCGGATAGTGATAAATTCGGAGGCATGGAAGCGATGATGAAAGTTATGATGTCCAAGAAAAAAGAATACTCTAAAGAGGAGATAAATTTTGCTTTGGCTGTCATGGAAGTAGAACGCACTTTGAAGAATGTGGGTAATTATAAGAGTGCTCTTTTGGAAAGTCCGGAAAGAGAATTGACCTCTATGGTTAATGCGTTGAATGGAGGATATACACAACCTTCACCGGGTGGCGATCCTATCGCCAATCCTAATACTTTACCTACGGGACGAAATCTTTTTGCTATCAATGCTGAAGAAACTCCGTCGGAATCTGCATGGGAGAAAGGGAAACAATTGGCTGACAATACTATCGAAATGTATCGTCGTCGTCATAATGACTCTATTCCCCGTAAAGTAAGCTATACATTATGGAGTGGAGAATTTATAGAAACCGGTGGCGCTACTATTGCACAGGTATTGTATATGTTAGGTGTAGAGCCTATTCGTGATACGTTCGGACGCGTGACGGATCTTCGTTTGATCCCTTCGGCAGAATTGGGGCGTCCTCGTATTGATGTTGTGGTGCAAACTAGCGGGCAGTTGAGAGATATTGCCGCTTCACGCCTGTTCCTTATCAACCGTGCCGTAGAGATGGCTGCCAATGCTAAAGAGGATCAATTTGAAAATCAAGTGGCGGCAGGTGTTGTGGAAGCTGAACGTGTATTGATAGAAAAAGGTCTGACTCCGAAGGAAGCCCGCGAAATGTCTACTTTTCGTGTGTTTGGAGGAGTGAATGGCAATTATGGTACGGGTATACAAAGTATGGTGCAATCTGGTGACCGTTGGGAAAGTGAAGAGGAAATCGCCGATGTTTATTTGAATAATATGGGTGCTTTTTATGGTAGTGAAAAGAATTGGGAAACTGTCCGCCAATTTGCTTTGGAAGCTGCTTTGACACGTACGGATGCGGTTATTCAGCCACGTCAAAGCAATACATGGGGTGCATTAAGCCTGGATCATGTGTATGAGTTTATGGGAGGTATGAATCTTGCTGTCCGTAATGTGACCGGTAAAGATCCCGATGCGTATCTGAGCGACTATCGTAATCGTAACAATGCCCGTATGCAAGAGGTGAAAGAAGCTATTGGCATAGAGAGTCGTACCACAATATTCAATCCTGCTTATATTAAGGAAAAAATGAAAGGGGAGGCCGGCGCAGCTAATACTTTTGCTGAGATTGTGCAAAATACGTATGGCTGGAATGTCATGAAACCTCAGGCTGTTGATAAGGAAATGTGGAATGAGATATATGATGTGTATGTAAAGGATAAATTTAACTTGGGAGTGCAGGGTTATTTTGAAAAGCAGAACCCTGCTGCTTTGGAAGAAATGACTGCGGTAATGATGGAAACTATCCGTAAAGGAATGTGGCAGGCTAGCGAGCAACAGATAGCGGATATTGCCAAACTACATACCGATTTGGTGAATAAATATAAACCGTCTTGTTCAGGTTTTGTTTGTGATAATGCAAAATTACGTCAGTTCATAGCTTCTAAAATGGATGCACAGACTGCATCCCGGTATAAGGAAAACATCAGTCAGATACGTGAAGTTGCTGCTTCAAAAGAGCAAAAGGGTATGGTGATGAAAAAAGAAGAGATGAATACAGTCGGTACGGAACAACAGACGAATACGGTAAGCAATACTGTTGTTTGTGTTGTAGTGGTGGCTGCTGTTCTTGTTTTAATTGTATTGGTGCGTTGTCGCCGTAAAAAAATGCAGGAATAACAGGCTATGGAAACAATTGTAGTTGTTCTTATGATATTGGTCTGTTTCAATTTTATGATGAAACAGACATTCCGCAAACGAGGATCGGTTGCAGCAATAGCTGTTGTAGCCGCCCTTTTTGTGGGGCTGATGTGCCCATATGCAATTCAGCAGTCTAAGACACAGATTGCTGATTGGCTGGCAGATGCCCAATTGATGCTTGACACTTCGGTGGTGCTTACAGTGGAAGTTGCCTTACAGATGGCTTTTTGTATGTTGGCTGTTCATGTGCTTACTACAGGTCCTGTTAAGAAACGTACTCTTTGGGCTTACCGTGCTTTACGTTGGTTTCCGGGTATTTTGATATTTCCTGTCTTGTTTAGCGGATTGGTATATCTTATCTTCTCTTTTCCGGGTGTTTCCTTTTCTCTTGTCGCATGGAGTATGGCGGTAGGTGTATTGATATTAATTTCTGTAGGCACATTGTTTCTTCGTTATCTCTTGCCGGAAAAGGAATTACGGTTGGAACTATTGTTCCTCACTAATGCATTGACCGCCATATTGGGAATTATTGCTACTGTAAATGGTCGTACCGCCGTAACAGGTATAAGCGAGGTGGATTGGGGGGCATTGACCGGCTTGATAATTATGCTGGCAGGTGGAGGACTCATTGGATTGGTTATATATAAATATAGACGAATAAAAACAAACATTTAAAACTTACTGACATTATGAATCTTATATCAGACATTCTGTTTTGGATTTCGAACGGACTTTTAGTTCCTGTTGTTGTATTGCTTATTGTTCTTTTCATCCGTTCGCTATTATTGATAGGCAGTTTTTTCGGGCAATATTTGGCTATTCGGCGTACAGATGCGTTGTTGCGTCAACAGCTTGATGCACTGACTATAGATACTTTGCCCGAATTGGAAAGCAAACTTCCAGTGAAGTCGAACTCGTTGGTCATTGTGTATATTCGTCGGGTGTTGGGGTCAAAAGACCGTCCGGCACATGTGCAGCGTCTGTTGGCTGATTTTGAAATTACTGCTGATAAGGATTTGGCTATTTCAAAAACATTGACCAAGATGGGACCGATGCTTGGATTGATGGGTACATTGATTCCAATGGGACCTGCTTTGGTGGGACTTTCTACTGGTGATATCGCTTCTATGGCATACAATATGCAAGTCGCTTTTGCTACAACTGTAGTTGGTCTGTTTTCTAGTGCCATTGGTTTCATAACTCAACAGGTGAAGCAACGCTGGTATTTGCAGGATATGACTAATCTGGAATTCCTTTCTGAATTGCTCACTGAAAAACATACAGCTTGAGATGAAACGTAATTTATTAAGAAAAGAGGAGGATAGTGACCCGATGAGCGTGGTCAGCAATCTGTTTGATGTGGCGATGGTGTTTGCGGTAGCGTTAATGGTAGCCTTGGTTACCCGTTATAATATGACTGAAATGTTTAGTCAGGAGGATTTTACGATGGTGAAGAATCCGGGTAAGGAAAACATGGAAATTATAACCAAGGAAGGGCAGAAGATAAACCGCTATACACCTTCTGAGGATCAGGATGCCAAAAGCGGAAAGAAGGGTAGAAAGGTGGGGATTGCATACGAATTGGATAATGGGGAAATTATTTATGTGCCGAAGATTGATTGGGGAGTTATGGTTGATTGATTTTTTCTTCTTCAATCGAAGAGGTGTAGGCTGTATTTCATATTCAGTATTACGCCTCTTTTTATTTTGAATATTTACTGATTACAAGTAGCGGTCTGTCCGTTTAGTTACGCATTTCGAAACAACTCTCCTTTGATATTTGTTATTATTACAAATAACTCACTCATATAAGAACTATAATGATGCAAAATGAACTAAACACGAGCTTGATTGAAGCTGTAAAAGAAAAACTGCCACTTAAAGAAAATCTGGCCAATCTGTTAATAGATACTTTGTATATCGGTAAAGAGGCTATTTATCGGAGGTTGCGTGGTGAGGTCCCTTTTACATTAGAGGAAGCTGCTTTGATATCAAGAAAGTTAGGTGTTTCATTAGATAATGTAATAGGAGTCTGTTTCAGTTCCAATGCCGTATTCGATTTGAATGTGGTGGATCATGAAGATCCGTTTGAAACTTACTATTCATTATTAAAAAAGTATGTCAATGTGTTACATGCTTTGCAAAACGATCCTTCCTCTTCCATGGGTACTTCTTCCAATATTATCCCCCAAACACTTTCTTTGAAACATAAATCATTGTCTAAGTTTCGCCTCTTTAAATGGATGTATCAAAACAAGCATATTCAGTGCAAGCATTTTGACAAGGTGGAAGTTCCTCAAAAAATATATGATATTCAAAATGATTTTGTATCTGCTACCGGACATATACATTCTGTGGATTATATCTGGGATAGCATGATTTTTCATCATCTGATAAATGACATACAGTATTTTGCTGGGATTCATCTTATCACAGAAGAGGACAAACATCAGATTAAAGAAGAACTATTGCAACTGACCGACGAATTGGAAGACTTGGCTTCTAAGGGAAAGACAGAAGCAGGTAACAGTGTACATATTTACGTGTCTCATATTAATTTTGAAGCCACCTACAGCTATCTGGAGGCTGATTCGGTACAACTCAGTTTGATACGGGTGTATTCTATCAACTCCATTACTACGCAGGATTGTGGAATGTTCCTCAGTTTGAAAGAATGGATACAGTCACTGAAGAAATTCTCGACTATGATTTCAGAGAGTGGAGAGATGCAGCGTATACAGTTTTTCCAACAACAACGTGAAATAATAAGCACTTTATAATAGTTTCCTATTTACGAAAAACGAAATAGGAAAGAAATTCTGTTTACTGAAAATGAAAGTTAAATAATCTGTTTTATTTACTTTTTTCGTTATCTGTTTTCTTATTCCTCAATTGGTCGTGAATCAGAAAGATAGAAAGTCTTTCATCTCTGTTTTAGAGCATAGAATTCCCATTTCCATAACTTAAATTTGCAGTCTGTTTGTTAATAACCAAAGAAGGGGAAAAGAATGAAGAATAAGATTGTGAATGAACTGATTACAGCCATGAAGGCACGTGTTCCTGAAAAGCAGAATTTGGCAGGCTATCTGGCAGATACATTATGTATGGGAAAGGAAGCCGTTTACCGCAGGCTACGGGGAGAGGTTTCTTTTACCCTTGAAGAAGTTGCCTTGATCTCTCGAAGACTGGGTATTTCCATTGATCAGATTATAGGAAATCACCTTTCGGACAGAGTGACCTTTGATTTGAATTTATTGAAGTCTTCTGATTCAATGGAAGGCTATTATGAGATAATCCATCGTTATCTGCAAATTTTTGATTATGTGAAAAAGGATGAAACAACAGAAGTTTATACTGCTTCCAATTTGCTGCCGTTTACTCTTTATTCTGAATATGAGTATCTGTCTAAATTTCGTCTTTGTCGTTGGATTTATCAGAATGGTGAGATCAAGACTCCTAATTCTTTAAGAGATATGCAGGTGGAAGACCGGATTGTGAGTGCACATAAGAAACTATGTGAAAGCGTGAAGAAATGCCGGAAAACGCATTTTATATGGGACACGAACATCTTTTATTCTTTTGTAAAGGAGATAAAATACTTTGCCGTTCTTAAACTGATAACCGATGATGATGTATTGCATTTGAAAACCGAGCTGTATCAGTTGCTTGCCATGATGGAGGAACTTTCGGTAACGGGAGAATTCAGTGAAGGCGGAAAAGTTTGTTTTTATCTTTCTAATATTCATTTTGAGGCTACCTATAGCTATATAGAAAAACGGGATTTTCAAATAAGTTTATTGCGGGTGTATTCCATCAATTCAATGGATTCACAAAGTTTTATATCTGCCGGATGCAATGTAACTGGATCCAATCATTAAAGCGTCATTCTATCTTGATTTCAGAGAGTGGCGAGATGCAACGCATGGATTTTTTACAAAAACAACAAGCTATTATCGATAGTTTGTAAAGAGTGCCATTTGCCACGAATTACGAATATCGCAACTTTTTTATCCGGATAGTGCGTACAATGCAAAAATCTATTTGGATGGAGCTTGTTTTTTATATTTTGCAACAGCCGCTTGCACTCATTGCATAATAAGTTGTCAGTCAGTTGGATTATTGTCTGTTTCAGAAATGAATATAATTCACAGCCTCACTCTATTTCCCGATATTTGCAGTATAAGAATTAGATGAGTATTCATGTTAGATGGAAGGGGATAATGAATGATGAAAAGAGATAATAAAACCTATAGAAACTGGCTCTGCTTACTGTGGCTGGCTGTCTTTACTTCTTGTATGGATGAAACTTTCACCGCTAGCGATGTGGAAGGTACATTTATATCTATTAGGGGAATGGCACCTCATACGGGTAGTGTGCATTCAGGGACTCCGGAAGATTATATCATTCATACGCTCCGTGTTTTGGCATTTGACAAAACGACGGGTGATAAAGTAACCAACCTATTTTATAATGCACATTCCGGTGATATTATTCGTCATCCCATTGATGTAGGAAGTTACGATTTTGTGTTTTTGGCCAATGAGCGGCTTATCAACCGGTCCGGACTTTATTGGATGCTATCACTCATTATGGTGATTTGAATCATATAGCCTATCCCGCTGATTTTTTCTCATCAGAACAAATTATTCCAATGATGCAGGAAATAAAGAATGTGACCGTGTTATCCGGCGGACAGGGAGCGACATTGGAAGATAATACAACAGTATCTATATTGCAATTGGCTCTTGAAAGAATGGGGGTACGGGTAGATGTCATATTGAGGGCTGAAGATGATTTGGAGCAGGCATTTAAAGGAATAATGTTCAGTAATTTGCCGAATCTTGTTCCGCTGACAGCCACTTATGATGGTCCGGCTATTGAACGGAGTGTGATACGTACATTTACTGTGGTTGATGACGGAAGTTATTTCACCCAAGGTACCCCGACAGCCGAATGGGATTGGGAGAAAAAGGTGAACCGTATCATCCTGCCTGCCAATGACCCTCTTTCCGTTACTAATGAAAGTGAGGCTGTAAACTTTACAATAGATATGGGGGATAATTATAATCCGTCTTGCAAATTGAAGATTGCTTCGAATCCGGTAAATTATAGCTTACCCAAGAATACAAAATTGGATTTGACCGGATATATTAAGGAGCCGTTGATGGTGAACATAGAGGCGTCTGAATGGGAGAATGTGGATGAAGATTGGAATATATCAGGTATTAAGGTACTGAATGTATCGGACTTGGAGGTCAGTATTACTGATTTAATGGAGCAC
>ENA-OQEX01000853-OQEX01000853.1-human-gut-metagenome-genome-assembly--contig:-NODE-853-length-13595-cov-2.400579_pt1 | contig 13595 bp, 15 predicted proteins | sample MGYA00242802_ERZ504649 | MGnify/ENA primary metagenome ERZ504649 (study PRJEB26092, sample SAMD00036194) | human gut metagenome | host: Homo sapiens | study: EMG produced TPA metagenomics assembly of... | reverse complement strand
TTAATTGGAGCCCCATTACTCATCCTCTCATCAAACCCAAATACACCAATAAAATCTATAGAATCTATATTAAATGGATTCCCTTCAATCATACCATTTCGATAAAGTTTTGATGGGGTAATAATTTCCTCTTTTCGTCCAAGGATATATTTTATGGTCCTCTGATAAAAAGTCTATTGATTTATTATATTGTTTTAAAATATCCATCGGACCTACATTATGAGTTGTAAAGCATAATTGTCCCTCTCCATACTCTGCTAAATATTCTAATAGAGCACATAAATAAACATCATGTAAATTAGAATCAAATTCGTCAATAAATACAATTCCTCCTTTTACCATTTCTCTTAAATAAACAAATAATTGTATTAATTTTTTTATCCCTGTACTTTCATATTCTGCATGAATATTGTAAGTTTCATAGTTCATCACTAAATCACATATCCAGACATCATGATTTTCTTTTTTATCAATCTCTATCCCTTTTAAGTCTGCTTTAAATATTCTCAAGAATTCTGCTAATTTACTTATTGTTTTCTCAAAATCTTTATATTCATGTTTGGATACAATATTTTGATCAACTGATACTACATCTACATATTCTCTCTTATCTCTCATCAGAGATCTAACAATTGATGGATTTAATTTTTTCTCACCATTACTGTATTCATTTAAAGAATTTATTACAACATATTCTCTATGATCATCAGATTGATCTAAAAAGACATGTAATTCTCCTCCAAAGAAAAAAAGTAACCATATATATATACCCTTTTCCATTTCATTTGGCATTGTTTTTTATTTTGTATTATATTTTCCTTTACCGCTGGAATTAAAAATTTTTCATAAAACAAACTACTCATTGATTCCATCGTTAATAAATTTCTTGTTTTTTCAATTACATCTTTCAATAATATATCATCTTCAATATTTAATGTCTCTATACTTCCATTAACAATTTCAAAAATGATTTTCATATTTTGACTTTTTGAAGTTGCTTTTTTTGTAGATAATTGTTCATATTCGATACTATATTTTCCTGTAACATTTTTTGATAAAATTAATTTATACCGACACATAACAGTGGCATCAATATATTTCGCCAAAAAATCGCTTTCTATAAATAATTTTCCTGTTTTTTTATTTATAATAGAATCTAAATTTTTTTGTATAATTGGATTATTTAAATAACCTGGGTCTGTAAGAATATTTTTTAATATCTTGACAGAAGTCACTATTCCTGATTTTCCAGATCCATTCATTCCATAAATTCCTTTGATATTATATCCATGCATATCTGGATCTTTAGAAATTGTTTTTTTATAAAATGATAATTTTACATCTTCATCTAACGATTTTATCCCCTTAACTGAGTAATTAATTAAATATATATTTTTCACTTCCTAATTACCTCCTACTCATATATAATTATATCTTAATAATTTCTAAAAATAAATACATTTTGTATTTATTTTATCCGTTTTTTCATCTTTTATTACTGAAAAGCAATCGAGTAGGAGCTAATCATTAATTGATTAGCCGACCTCTCACACCACCGTGCATACCGTTCGGTACACGGCGGTTCTTTAGTTTTCACATACTGTTAGATAATAGTCAGACATGGACGTGTATCCCAATCTGGCTATTATTTTTTCGAAAAATTTGGTTCAGCACTTGTGCCATTCTCCAGTAACCTTTTCTACTACATGCTAGTTCTTTCGCCATCCAGTGTTCCATACCCAATGCTTTTAGCATTCGGTATCTTGTTTTTATTTTCTTCCATTGTTTCCAATAGACTGCTCGGATTCTCCGTCTTGCCCATTCATCTGTTCTTTTTAGAAGTCCTTTCATATCTGCAAGTCTGTAGTATTGCACCCATCCTCGCACGTACTCCTGATACTCCTTTTCTCGTTTTTTATTGCTTATTCCTTTGTTCCGGTCTGTCAGTTCCCGGATTTTATTTTTCATCTTAGCCACTGACTTTGCATGTACTCTGAGTCTGCATTTCCCTTTATATCTGTAAAAGGTGTAGCCTAGATATTTGACTTTGCTGATATGTGCTACCTCTGTTTTCTTCCTGTTTACCTTCAGGAAAAGTTTTCCTTCAATAAATGGAATGATATTTCTCAAGGTTCTCTCTGCACTCTTTTTGCTCTTACACAATATCATGCAATCATCTGCATATCGGACAAATCTGTGTCCTCTGCGCTCCAGTTCTTTATCTAATTCATTTAGCATCACATTACTAAGCAGTGGACTTAATGGTCCTCCTTGCGGCATCCCTACCTCTGTACGTTCAAATATTCCGTCTGCTATAACTCCCGCATTCAGATATTTGTGTATCAGCGATATGACTCTGCCATCTTTAATGGTTCTTGCCAGTACCTCTATCAGTTTACTCTGGCTTACTGTATCGAAGAACTTTTCCAAGTCCATATCTATTACATATACATAGCCTCGTCTACATTCTTTTGGCATTGTCTCAGAGCGTCGTGTGCTCCTCTTCTTGGTCTGAATCCAAAACTGTTCTCTGAGAATTGCTCCTCATAGATTGGCGATAATTCCTGTGCGATTGCCTGTTGAATAACTCTATCGACTGCTGTGGGTATCCCCAGTTGTGATATTCGCCTTTTGTTTCCTTTGGTATTTCTACCCTTCGAACTGGGTTCGGTTTATATTTACCTTCCCTTATCTTTTGTATCAGGCTTCTCTGGTTTTCTCTAAGGAAGGGCAGAAGTTCATCCACCTGCATTCCATCGATTCCACCTTTTCCCTTGTTTCTTTTGACTTGCTTATAAGCCTTATTAAGATTATCTTTTCGCAAGATCAATTCCAAAAGATTGTTCGTCCAATAGTCTGTGATGACACTGCTCTTTTCAGTAATCTTAGAGTAGTCGAACACTTCTGCATACTCTTTCTGTTCCGCAGATACCATTTGCAGATAGTCCTCTATATGAAGTTGTCTGTTCTTATATCTACTTTCAGTTACTTTCATTGCTTGTGTCTCCTAAAGTTCAGCCCTTCGCCGATGTTTGCAACCATCGGTTTACTATGGCTTCTGCTGACTTCTCGCCATTCGTTGTTACTCACGGACTTCATACTCTGTTTTCGTCCGCTGACGAGACCTCCCTTGGTACCACACGTCACTTTCTCTCCATATATCTGCCACATTTACTACAGTTGACACCCTTGGTCTTGGCTGTATCCTTCCCACTACTAGGGCGGATTAGGAACTTTCATCCATTAGCGACGTGCGCCGCAAGGCGCACCCTTACTCTCTTTTCAATTTTGCTTCCACTAATTCACACTTTTTACTTCCTCTGATAGACGATCTCTCCATCCATGATCGTTACCAGTACTTTCGTATCTAATATCTCTTTTGGCTTAATCTTGAACAGATTCCTGTCCAACACGATCACATCGGCAAGCATTCCTTCTTTTATTGTTCCGAATTCCTGCTCACAACCTTCTGCGTATGCAGACCCCCCAGGTGTAGGCTTTGAGTGCTCCTGCATCTAATAATTCCCTAATTGGCCAGGAATGTTTTGCTCTTTCTTTGCCGACCGCCGCTTCTTTATATCCGTACAGTCCGTTTCCCATATTGCTTAATTCCCTCTTCAAAGATATCAAGCATTTCTCGGACTACACGGTCTCCTATCGTGTGAATCCTTAATGTTACTCCATCTTTGATTGCTTCGAGTGCCTGTGTTTTAAATTGTTTTAAGTCTATCAAAGGTAATCCATATATTGTTGGGCCATTTTATACGGATCTAATAAATATGCTGTATGCACGGTTGTTACGCCATCTAACAGTTGTTTTAGTCCTTGTATCCGGAATTTATTATTGATTGGTTGAAGTCTTAAGGTTTGGAATCTTTCTTTTTTATAATCGTTAATGTTTGGATACAAGAGAACACGAGCACTTAATTTCCCCTTTCCCTCTAAGCTTTTTCATATGGAACTTTTCAGCTTTTTAGCAAGTTTCTTCTAATGTTGCCATCATAACCGCTTTGATCGTATGCATGCGGTTTTCCGCTTCTGCAAATACTTTGGATCTTTCTGATTCAAAGACTTCATCCGTTACTTCCATATCGGGAAGTCCAAATTTCTCTCCGACTTCTTTTCCAATCTTTGTGCGAAGGTCGTGGAAGGATGGCAGGCAGTGTAAGAAGATTGCGTTCTCATTTGCATTTTCCATGATCTTTGTTGTGACTTTGTATGGAGAAAGTTTTTTGATTCTCTCTTCCCATACATCGTCTGGTTCTCCCATGGATACCCATACATCGGTATAAATGACATCTGTTCCTTTGGTTCCTTCTTCAACATTATCTGTTAGTGTGATCGTTGCCCCTGATTCTTTTGCATATTCTTCACATTCTTCTACTAATTTGGCATCTGGGAAATATTCTTTGTTTGTACATGCAACATAATGCATTCCAAGTTTAGAGCATGCGATCATCAGGGAATTTCCCATGTTGTATCTTGCATCTCCCATAAATACCAGGCGAACTCCTTCTAAATGTCCAAGTTCCTCCTGAATCGTTAGCATATCTGCAAGCATCTGTGTTGGATGATATTCATTTGTTAAACCATTCCATACTGGTACATCTGCGTATTCTGCCAGTTCTTCTACGATGCTCTGTGAAAATCCACGGTATTCAATTCCATCATACATTGCTCCTAAAACTCTTGCTGTATCTTTGATACTTTCTTTTTTCCCCATCTGAGATCCAGTTGGTCCAAGGTAAGTTGTCCCCATCCCCATGTCAGATGCTGCTACTTCGAAAGCACATCTTGTTCTTGTACTGTCTTTTTCAAAGAGTAAGGCAACATTTTTTCCATGGAAGTTATCCACTCTTTCGCCTTTTTTCTTCTTTTCTTTTACTTCTACGGATAATTTCAGAAGATATTTAATTTCCTCTGGTGTATAATCTTTTAATGTAAGGAAATCTCTTCCTTTTAATTCCTTCATCATATGCTTTCTTTCCTTCCTGTCACTTGTCTTTCTTCTTACTGGTTGTCTCTTTTATTTCTTTTTGTGTGAGCGGTATTTTTCTTCGCAATACTGGCAGCGATATGTTTCTCTTTCTTTATCTGTCAGAATAAATACCTGATCTAATCCTTGTTCGATTGAAGTAATACATCTTGAATTTTTACATTTGATAACATTTACGATCTTCTCTGGCAGTCTTAGTTCTTTTTATCTACGATCTTGGCATCTTTGATGATGTTCACTGTAATGTTGTGATCGATAAATCCAAGAATATCAAGGTCTACATAGTCAATTGGGCATGCAATCTTAATGATATCTTTTCGTCCTAATTTGCTGCTCTTTGCATTTTTGATGATGGCTACTGTGCAGTCTAATTCATCTAATTTCAGGTATTTATAGATTTCCATACTTTTTCCAACCTGAATATGGTCAAGTACAAATCCTTCTTCGATTTTTCCGATGCTTAATGAATTATTTCCCATTTCCTCTGCCTCCTATACATGAATCTCAAGCAACTTAAGGATCAGTGCCATACGGACATAACCCCCGTATTGTACCTGTTTAAATATGCTGCTCTTTCATCTTTATCTACTTCTGTTGCAATTTCATTTACCCTTGGAAGTGGATGCAAGATATACATATCTTTCTTTGCAAGTTCCATCTTCTGTGCATCTAAGATATAGAAGTCCTTCATTCTTACATAGTCATCTTCATTGAAGAATCTCTCTTTCTGCACACGTGTCATATATAAGATATCCAGCTTTGGCAAGGCATCTTCTAAACGTTCGACTTCTTCATATGGAATATTATTTTTCTCAAGAACATCAACTCTGATATAATCTGGAATTCTTAATTCTTCTGGTGAAATAAGAATTAATTTAACTCCAAGATATCGGATCAGTGCATGGATCAGAGAATGAACCGTACGTCCAAACTTCAGGTCTCCACATAGTCCAATCGTCATGTTGTCAAGATGCCCTTTTAAAGAACGAATTGTTAATAAGTCTGTTAATGTCTGTGTTGGATGTTGATGACCTCCATCTCCTGCATTGATCACTGGAATTGGGGAAGCCTGTGCTGCTACCATGGCAGTTCCTTCTTTTGGATGACGCATGGCGCAGATACTGCATAGCAGGAAATCGTACGGATCGTATCTGCTACACTTTCTCCTTTTGCGGCAGAACTTGATCCTGCTGAAGAAAATCCCATGATGTTTCCACCCAGATTTAACATGGCTGCTTCGTGCTTAATCTTGTTCTTGTACTTGGCTCGTAAAAACAAGTTGCCAGAGTCTTTCCCTTACATGCATCTTTATATTTGTCAGGATTTTGTTCAATATCATTTGCTACATCCATTAATTCGTTAAGTTCTTCCACCGACAAATACCCTGACTCAGAAGAATAATATTCCCTTGATCATTATCCTTGCTTTGATCATTGTATTTTTATTGTTTGTTCCTATGATGGAATACAGTGCGTTGAAAGCATTTATCTATTATCTGCCTTCCCGAATCTATTATTTTATAATTGCTGTCTATGGTATGTCTCGCTTTAAGAAATCTAAAACAGCGATCAATGATCATATTAAAAATGATTTTATGCATGTACTTCAATGTATTGCTTTGTTTTCTATTATCATTGTTTTAGAGGATTATTATGTGATTTTCCATATGGACGTTTATCAGACAAATATGGTTCATATTAATACCCGAAGTTATTCAGAAAATGTTATGACCATTATTCTTGCATTGATCTGTATTCGTATGCTGACTAAGATCATTTCTGAATTAATGGTTCATTCTTCTTATGATGTGAAAGAGTCTTGCAGAATGTATTCACCTGAGGCTAACGCAGCTTCTGGACATTCTATCGCTTATGTTACTACTGAAAATTCAGAAGACCACCAATTTGTAAATAACGATATTATATCCAGACTTTCAACTGATGTCCCATCTGAATCTGAGGAGACTGATTACTCTAAGTTTTATCTGTTCTGTAAGGAATATCAGTTAACAACCCGCGAACAGGATATTTTAAAATTGCTTCTTAATGATATGAATAATACAGAGATCAGTGAAGCTTTATGCATTTCGGTTGGTACTACAAAGGCTCATATTCATACTGTATTTGCAAAAGTTAATGTAAAACGAAGACGTGATCTGATGCGGATTTATGAAGAGTATACTTCTTCTGCTGAAGATAAATAATTATATATTTCTGCACAAAAATAATACCATTCACTCTTTTTTGTTGAATGGTATTATTTTTATTATTTATTATGAAGATATTTTTCTTTTGTTGCCATTCCGCCTCGGATATGACGTTCTGATTTGTTGATATCAAGCACTTTCCTTGCTTGTCTTGCAAGTGTTTTGTTGATCGTCTCTAATCGTTCTGTTACATCCTTATGTACCGTGCTTTTGCTGACTCCGAACTGCTTGGCTGTCTGGCGGACCGTGGCGTTGTGTTCGATGATGTAGGTTGCACTTTCAATGACCCGTTCTTCCATGTATTTCTTCAATGGAAAGCCCCCTGTAAATGTTGTTTTTACAGTGTATGCTTGGGGAGATGAAGCTATGTCCATAAATTTTGCGGTTTGAACGGTAGTCGTTGGGACTGTATATGAGAAAAACGAAATAATAACATACACACCTCGTAGTGATTTGAATAGCGTTCCGTTGTATGAGACGGAAAGAACCTGAGACGAAAGATTTTTTGTCTCATACAACAGTCAACGACTATCCTTCAAATCAGAATTTCCGAAAATAATAGCAAATTCCTATCGCATCCGCCAAAAACCACCCAATCGGCACCGCCATCCAAATCCCAGTAACCCCAATCACCGGAATCGCTGACAATACATAAGCCAGCAGAACTCGTGTGCCAAGCGAAGCAATCGTCAAGACACAGACATCAATGGCTGGTTCACCGCCCTGTAATATCCATACAACAAGAACAACATAGCAGGCCCCTTCAATTCTTAAATAATGAACTCCTACTGCAATAATCTGTGTTTCTCCCGAATCAATAAAGATCTGCATCAATGGTTTCGCAAAGATAGATACAAGCAGACTGACAAACACACAGAATGCCATAGACATTATCACAGCACTCTTGATTCCGTCTTTAATCCTCTTCTTTTCATTTGCCCCATAATTTTGTGCCACATAAGTAGAAAATGCATTTCCAAAGTCCTGTACTGGCATATATGCGAAGGAATCGATCTTCACAGCTGCTGCAAATGCAGCCATGATGACGGTTCCGAAGCTGTTTACTAATCCTTGTACCATTAAAATTCCAAAGTTCATGATGGATTGCTGCAGGCTTGTCATTACTGACAGATTTAGGATCAAGGAAAGGTTCTCTTTCCTCCACTTCATGTCTTGTTTTGCAATCCTGATGTCTTTTACTTTCGCATATGCATAGATACAGATTCCAATTCCTGATACATACTGTGAAAATACCGTGGCTCCTGCGGCTCCTCCAACTCCCCAGTGGAATTTCAATACAAACAAAGGTCTAAGATGATATTTAGTACAGAGGAAACTGCCAGAAATAATAATGGTACCATCGAATTTCCGATCGCTCTCAGCAGATTTGCAAAATAATTATATAAAAATGTTGCAAGAATTCCTAAGAAAATCACCCATAAATAGTCTTTCATCAATCCTTTGATCGATGCCGGTACTCTTAAGATCCACAAAATTCCATCCATTCCGAGATACACTAGAATATTGATCACAAGTGCGAATTGCACCGATCAGACAAAATGCCATAAAGATACTTTGTTCTCATTTTCTTTTTTCGCCGCTTCCATACAGCATGGAGATTGCTGCTCCGCTTCCCATACAGAGTCCTAGTAGTATAGATGTTAAAAATGTCATAAGTGTATAAGAAGAACCAACAGCTGCCAATGCATCAGCACCCAGGTATCTTCCGACGACCCAGGTGTCTGCTACATTGTACAGCTGTTGTAATAGGTTTCCAAACATTAATGGCAGGGCGAAAAATAATAAATTGACCGTAATCGGTCCTTTTGTTAAATTTCGCTGCATTTTTATTCCTCTCCTGATCTTAAAATTCAGAAATATACTAACAAACTTAAGGATATATTAATAAACTTAAAAATATACCAATTGTTCTTTTGGCGGTTCTGATTTTTCGATTCTGATCGCTGTTAAGATTGGCATTGTCTTATCATATGCTTCATTGTATTCTGAATGGATCTGTGCTGTTAATGTTACCCATTCGTTATTGAGAATTCTCTTTAATGTCTTGGATTTCGTCTGGTTTAATCTGCACAGATATCCAATAAATGTCATATCATCTTCACAACATGTCATTGCTTTACGTCCAGGAATGATCATTCCCGGTGGCATCTTTGGACTGCGCTGGACCTGAACACGCATTTCCACAGTCTTTCCTTCGTAAACCTCTGGACGTTCCATCGCATCGATATACCAGATTCCATAATCTTCATCTTCGACTTTGATCACATCTGCATTCACATCATATGGCAGCAGTTCATCCTGTGCCATCTCTTTTCCATCGGCACGTTCGAAACCTACCTGTGCTCTTGGATTGACTGCTTTGATGCTTCTTCGGAAACTTCCCATATTCGTATTGTCATCACAGCGGTTAAAAATGACAAGATCTGCCATCTTAAACATTTCCATAAACATAGATTTCATATTTTTCAAATACAAATCTGCTGTAGATGCATCAACTGTTACGATCACCTGATATAACTCAAGATCTGTTTCATCTACTACATCCATCAGATCGTCAATAGAGTACATTCCATTGTATTCGATCATGACACGGTCTGGATAATAATTTCTCTGACATCCTCTGACAAATTCTTTTGTGAAATCTTCCATATTTTCAATATTCACCACAAATGAATTTGTCTTCTCTAACATCTCTTTATCGTATTCGACTTCTCCTTCTTCAAACGTAAGGATCATTGTTTTCTCGCCGTCATTAAAATAATCCTGGCTTAATGTTTCTTTGATCAGTGTTGATTTTCCACTTTCTAAAAATCCCCATACCAGATATGCCGGTAATTCGTACATTCTTTTTCCTCCTGTTATTTAGAAGAATAAACCTTCTAATTCATCTTCTTTTAATTTTGATCCGATCACACAGATTCTTCCTGTGTAATCCGCACTTCCTTCACGGATTTCATATTCTCCTGGAACAAGATCAAACTGAATCCATGATCCATCTTCTGTCTGTAAAATACCTTTGGATCTTAAGATCATACCATAGCTGTCATCTTTGGATAATTTCTGTAAGATCGTATCCAGTTCTTCCTTATTATATTTCTTAGGTGTTTCTTTGCCCCAGCTTGTAAATACTTCATCTGCATGATGATGGTGGTGATGATCGTGGTCATGTCCGCATCCACAGCTGCATTCTTCATCGTGATCGTGATGATGATGTTCATGGTCGTGGTCGTGATCGTGTCCACATCCGCAACCACATTCTTCATCGTGATCATGGTGATGATGTTCATGGTCGTGGTCTTCGTGATCGTGATGATCATGGTCGTGGTCTTCGTGATCGTGATGATCATGGTCATGATGGTGTCCACCGCACACAGGGCAGATTTCCTCTTCTTCTAATAATTCTTTGACCATATCATTTCCATCTTCCATAACTTTTAAGATCTGTTCTCCAGAAAGCTCATCCCATGGTGTTGTGATGATCGCAGCTTTTTCATTATGCTCACGAAGCAGTGCTACACTTTCATTTAATTTATCTTCTGCTACATCTCCTGTACGGCTTAAGATGATAGATCCTGCATATTCTACCTGATTGTTATAGAATTCACCAAAGTTCTTCATATACATCTTGCATTTCTTTGCATCTGCAACTGTCACAAAGCTGTTTAAGTCTAGTTCAACATCTTCCGCAACACCTTGTACAGCTTTGATAACATCTGATAATTTACCAACGCCTGATGGTTCAATGATGATACGGTCTGGGTTGTACTGTGTGACTACTTCTTTTAATGCACTTCCGAAATCTCCAACTAAAGAACAACAGATACATCCAGAATTCATCTCTGTTACTTCAATCCCTGCGTCCTTAAGGAATCCTCCATCGATACCAATCTCGCCAAATTCATTCTCGATCAGTACGACTTTCTCTCCTTTTAATGCTTCTTTTAATAATTTCTGAATCAGAGTTGTTTTACCTGCTCCTAAAAATCCTGATATGATATCAATCTTTGCCATTTTATATTACCTTCCTTTATGTTCTATTCTTATCTTTCCTGTCACCTTAGACTTTCCGTTTTTTTACTTTTGAAAAAAGCAGAAAACTTAAGATTAGGGAACAAATATATTTTACTACTTCCATAATATTTGTCAAAACATTCTTTCAAGAGTATAATGAAAAAAATTAACAAAACGGAAGGAGTTATATGACTTATGAGAAAATACTACCCAAATTACTCCATTGGAACCGACGCATATGCCGACATCCCTATGGTATGTGAAAAATACGGAACAAAAGCTGTGATCATCGGAGGAACACATGCCTTAGCTGCCGCTGCCGATCTGATCAAAGAAGCTGTTGCTGACAGCAATATCATGATCACCGGCGTCTTTGAATACGGTGGTGAAGCCAGTCGTGAACACATAGATGAATTAAATTCTCATCAAGAAGTTATTGATGCTGATATGATCTTTGCATGTGGTGGCGGAAAAGCGATTGATACTTGTAAAGTATTGTCACAGGAAAGCAACCGACCATTCTTTACATTTCCAACGATTGCTTCTACTTGTGCTTCTTGTACATCACTTGGTATCATCTATCATCCAGATGGTTCCCTTCGTGAATATTCTTTTCAGGAGAAACCTTCTGAATGGATCTTTATCAATACACAAGTGATTGTCAATGCTCCTGAAAAGTACCTGTGGGCTGGAATTGGTGATACAATGGCTAAATTTTATGAATGTACAACCAGTGCCCGTTGTGATAATGATCTAGACCATAGCACTTCCATGGGCGTCCAGATCAGTAATCTTTGTGCCAAACCATTAGTAAAATACGGTGTAGAAGCCTTAGAAGAATGTCGAAATCATACTCCTGGAAAAGCTCTGGAAGAAGTCATTCTTGGAATTATCGTTTCTACTGGTTTTGTGTCAAATCTTGTCGGAATTGATTTAAATACCGGACTTGCACATGCCTGCTATAACGGATTTACTATATGTAAATCTACCGAAGAACATGGACATCTGCATGGTGAGATCGTTGCTTATTGTATCCTGATCTTATTAAAAGTTGATCATCAGGAAGAGGAATTTAAGAAAATCTATGAATTCTCCAAGAATATGGGATTTCCTGTGAAACTTGCGGATATTCATGCGACGATTGATGATATGGATGCTGTGATCACAAAGGCTTTATCTGGAATTGATGTACGTGTATGGCCTTATGACGTAACTCCTGATATGATCCTTGATGCTGTAAAAGAGATCGAGCAAGTTGCTTTATAAAATAACCTTATCAAGGGGATTCCCTTGGAATTTCCTATGATATAAAAAGGATATTGGTGTCACGATCAATATCCTTTTTCTTTATTTTTCTGTATTAAATTTCTTAAATGGCCGCGGTGTCATAAATGTCCCGCTGGCGCTTCCGACGAGTTCTTCTCCTACATAGGCTTTTCCAACAAAATTCATGATCGTTTTTCCTGTGGACACTGCTTCTACCTCTGTTCTTACGGTTGCTCCTGTTGGTATTCCTTTTAAAAATGTTGTAGAAAGCTGCACCGTTGGGGCTACACTATAATCGCCCAATCCAGCAGTCAATGTTCCAAATGCAATATCAAACATCCCTGCCAGAGAACCTCCAAACATGATTCCAAATGCATTTTCATGAAACTTTGTGGCCTCGAACGTCATGGTTAAACTTTTGGTATCATAGTTAAAATCTGTGACAGTTCCTTTTAATTCTTTAAATATTCCATGTTTATTGATCTCATCTAACTGCTCCATTCTTTTTCGGATCTGCTTCTCAAAATTTTCTTTGCTCATCTTTTTCTCCTGCTTATTATTTCTTTTCACCATTAAATCGATGTATGTAGATTTCATTTTATGTCTGCCATTTTATCATATTTCCACTTTTATGTATAGAAACTGTTATATGGAACATCCTATGAATAAAAGGAGTTTTACAATTATGGATAATGAAAATTTATTAAACAGTATTTATCAGAACATTGCAATGGTTTTAGAAACCATTCCTGAGATTCGAAAGATCACGACAGACTGTGATTTTAAGGCTTTAATCATCAGCCAGGAAGAAGAATATCAAAATTTATCAGATTCTATAAAAGATACAATCACTTCCAATGGTGATTCTACAGAAGAATTAAATGATCTTTTGAAAACATATTCTGAATGGATGACCAAATTAAAGGCTATGTCTGATAAAAATGTCAGTCATCTTTCTGAAATGTGTATTCAGGGATATACAATGGGAATGATCAAAGCAATCCAGAAAAATCATCTTACTGTGATGCCTCCAAAGAAGCAAAACATTTCGGTGACAAACTTATTTCTCTCCACGAAAAAAGTATTCAGGATTTA
>ENA-OQEX01000851-OQEX01000851.1-human-gut-metagenome-genome-assembly--contig:-NODE-851-length-13616-cov-3.137816_pt1 | contig 13616 bp, 15 predicted proteins | sample MGYA00242802_ERZ504649 | MGnify/ENA primary metagenome ERZ504649 (study PRJEB26092, sample SAMD00036194) | human gut metagenome | host: Homo sapiens | study: EMG produced TPA metagenomics assembly of... | reverse complement strand
TCTTCCCATTCCGAACAGAGAAGTTAAGCCTTGTCACGCCGATGGTACTGCGTCACAGTGGGAGAGTAGGTAGCTGCCGTTTTTGATTGAAGCCTCCGGACTTGAAGAAGTTCCGGAGGCTTTTTTTGCATCCACGTGTGAAATATGACCTCTACTATTGCTCATCTCCCAATTATGGATTACTTTTGCCCATAACCTAAAAATAATACGTCAATGGATACATTATTACCATTTGCATTACTATGCTTTACCTCTTTTTTCACATTAACCAACCGTTGGGAACCATGCCTGTATTTTTGACTATGACTAAAGGAATGGATGATGAAGAACGGCGTCATATTGTGAAACGCGCTACTATCATTTCCTTTATTACACTTCTGGCTTTTACTTCTCCGGGCAATTTTTATTTAAATTTTTTGGAATATCGACCAATGGCTTTCGTATTGCTGCCGGTTTTATTATTTTGAAGATTGGATATGATATGTTACAGGCACGTTTTACTAATACTAAGTTGAAAGACGAAGAAATTAAAACGTATGCCAATGATATTTCAATTACCCCATTATCTATTCCTATGCTTTGCGGTCCCGGTGCTATAGCTAACGGAATAATGTTAATGGATGATGCCAATACTTGGACTATGAAGGGGGTATTGATTGGGATGATTGGTTTGATTTATTTTATCACTTATCTTATATTGCGGGCGTCTACTCGGTTGGTTTCTATTCTTGGCGAAACTGGAAATAATGTAATGATGCGTTTGATGGGACTTATTTTGATGGTAATAGCTGTGGAATGTTTCGTTAGCGGACTTCGTCCGATATTAATTGATATTATCCAATCAAGTAGGGTTTAACCAACGAAAGAATGTGCTGAAAGTAGAATATGATTATTTAATTCACTTTGAGCACATTCTTTGTATCTGGGTGCTGGTTATTAGTCAAATTCAACTAATATACGGAATACTTTTCCGGGGGCTTTCGCCCACTCTTCCATAGCTTGTAGTGCGGTTTCGGGTTTGGCTACTTTGCTGATTAATTCATCCTTTGGACAAGTACCTTGCTCCATATAGCGGATAACTGCCTGAAATCTGCGGGTAGTGCATTACGAGAACCTCGGATATCAAGCTCTTTCTGTACAAAATATTTAGTCTGAAAAGACACCTCTGATTTTGCATAACCTATGCATACGACCCTTCCGGTAAATCCAACTTCATTGACTGCCATGACATAGGTTGCAGGGCTGCCGACAGCTTCGATGACCACATCAGGACCAAATCCTTCTGTAATCTTTGTCAAGCGTTCGTGTACATTCTCTGTCATGGAGTTGATGGTGTGGTGAGCGCCTACCCGTTTGGCTAGTTCCAATTTTTCATCGTCCAAATCTACGGCAATAACGGTAGCTCCACGAAGAGTTGAACGTACAATAGCACCCATACCGATCATTCCGCAGCCAATAATCATAACTGTATCGATGTCTGTAACTTGCGCTCGTGAAACTGCATGGAAACCTACACTCATTGGTTCGATTAGTGCACAATCACGAGGAGAAATATGGCTTGCCGGGATTATTTTGTTCCAAGGCAGTGCGATATATTCACACATGGCACCATTACGCTGTACTCCCAGGGTTTCGTTATGTTCGCAGGCATTTACTCTGCCGTTACGGCATGAAGCACATTTTCCGCAATTGGTATAAGGATTGACTGTGACGCTCATACCCGGTTTTAATGATTCTGGTACATCCTTGCCTATGGCTTCAATAATAGCTCCTACTTCGTGTCCCGGAATGACAGGTAGTTTTACCATTGGATTACGTCCTAAAAATGTATTCAGGTCCGAGCCGCAAAAGCCTACATATTTAATTTTTACAAGAACTTCTCCCGGTTTAAGAGCGGGTTTCTCAATGTCTACTACCTTCATCTCGGAAGGAGCAGTAATTTGAATTGCTTTCATCTTCTGTTTATTTTTATAAGTTTTTAATCAATTACTTTGTATCCTTTCCAACCATAGTAGGCACAAAACAGGAAACAAATCATAGGAATAGCATAAGCTATATAATAAATGTGTTCGTTCAGATGCATCACATAAGCAGTGAGTTGGGGCAAGCAAGCATTTCCAACGATGGCCATAACTAGAAATGCCGAGCCGCTTTTTGTGTTGCTGCCTAAATCAGTCAAAGCAAGCGAGAACTGAGTGGGATACATGATAGACATGAAAAAAGAAATGCCCAGCATGGCATAAAGACCTGTCCAACCACCAAAACAAACCACAACAATACATAGCAAGACATTAATCAGCGCATATACCAAGAGCATGTCTTGTGGACGGAATTTTACCATGAGTAGTGTGCCTGTCCATCTTCCTGCCAAAAAGCCAGCATATAAAGACCGAAAAGGTGGTGGCTGTATTTTCAGGTAGTTCTGCATAGGTACAACAGTAGACTAGAAATAAACTGTTAATGGCTGTCTGACCACCATTGTAGAAGAATTGTGCAATGACTCCCCAACGAAGGTGAGAACGTTTTAAGACTCCGAAATCAATTAATTTTTCTCCTTTATATTCTACTCCTTCCATCGTATTTCCTTCTTTGATTTTAGGTAATTTGGAGAAGATAAAGATGATGGCAATAACAATGAGTAACATAGCTAGCAGCAGATAAGGAAGTTTCATGGCGTCTGTTTCTGTTTGAATGTAACCTTCCCAGCCACCGGGAAAAGAAGCGGGCAGGGTGTTGCGGTATAGTGGTTGCCACTCAGAATCAGTTTGCTGAGAAACATGGCGGCTATAAAAGCTCCCAGCCCATTGAATGATTGTGCTAGATTCAATCGACGGGGCGCACTTTCTGGATCTCCCAAAGCGGTTACATAAGGATTGGCTGCTGTTTCTAAAAAACACATTCCAGTGGCAATGATGAAGAATATACATAGATATGCCCAATATTCTTTCAGCATAGCAGCGGGGAAGAACAGTAACCCACCACATGCTGCCAGTAATAACCCGAAAATAATTCCCGATTTGTAGCTGTATTTTTTCATGAACATAGCGATGGGAATGGGACAGATGAAATAGGCAAGCCAGTAGGCTGTTTCTGTGAATGATGCTTCGAAAGCGTTTAACTCACAGGTTTTCATCAGCTGTCTTATCATAGTAGGTAGTAGATTGCTGCTGATAGCCCATAGGAAAAACAGGCAGAATATGAGCATCAATGGTACATAATAGGTCTTATTTTTCATGGTATGGATTAATAAGTGTCAGTTGATTATTCTGACATGTTTTTAATGTAAGGAAGAGATATGAGATTTTTGAAACCATAAAATCTTTCGGCGTTTTTACCTAAAAAAAGTGCTTTCTCTTCTTGTGTCATTTCAGTCGTTTTAAGGATGAAATCGTAAGACATCTTGTAAGTAATGGCCGTAATGGTCCGCGGGTAATCCGATCCCCACATCAGTTTGTCCATACCGACCAAATCTGTTGCTTCTTTGATAGCCTTCACCGCTCCTGCAAACGGGTAGAATTCACTGTTGAACAACCAGGTAATGCCTCCTGACTCTATCATGACATGGGTATGCCGGGCCAGTTTTATTTGTTCCTGCCAATGAGGAGTTGTAACCATACCGAAATGTCCGATAGCGATTTTTAGTTGCGGACATTCCTGGATAATTTCTTTCATCTCCTGCACTTGCGTGTTTCCATCAGCCAGATCAATGGAAAGGATAATGTTTTTATCTTCCATGTAATGGAACATTTCCATCATTTCGTCACAGTTCAGCATGACTCTTCCTTCTTTTAGAAAAAGGCGGTGTGCTGGGATTTTTATTGCTTTGAAACCAGAACTTATTAATTCCTTGGCCTGTTGCAGATAACCGGGTTTACGAAATTCGCACATACCGCATACAAAGAAACGGTCCGGGTATTTATGGGCCACTTTTGCGAGGTATTCATTTTGGATGCCATCAATAAATTCCTGAGTGACTACGGCAGCCGATACTTGTGCATAGTCCATGTTCGAGAGAAAAACCTCGGCACTATTCCGCCCGTCAATCATAAAGGCGGAACCATCTGACGTTCTTCTCCCATAAATAACGAACGTCCGTTGGTTAAAGTACGGATAGGCAATCCGTTGACTTCCGTATTTTGCCGTAACCAAAGATGGGAATGTGCATCTATTATGTTAAAATCCATCATTATTCTCCTTTGTATTATGAATTAGCCCAACTGACACGCATTTGTTTTCCGATAATTTCTTGTACTTCCTTTACAAGGTTCCAATCGATGGGTTCTTCAGCGTATGTTATATTTTTCAATACATTATCTGGATTGGCCGAACTGAACAAAGTGGTGGCGATACGTGGATTGCTGACAGAATATTGAATAGCCAGTTTCTCTATAGGATAATTTTTGGACAGGCAATGTTGAACAGCTTTCCGACAGGCTTCTACCAGTGATTGGGGGGCCGGATGCCATGCAGGAACCCCACGTTGGGAGAGCAAGCCCATTGAAAGGGGGGAGGCATTGATGATGCCGATATTCTTTGATTCAAAATAATCCAGATAATCAGTCAGTTTCTCGTCATTCAGACAATAATGGCAGAAGTTAAGTACGCTTTCTACTGTTCCTGGTTCCGAGTGATCAATGACCCATTTTAAGTTTTCTAATTGCAAATCTGTGATACCTACATGTCCCACAATACCTTTCTTTTTAAGTTCTACCAGTGCAGGTAATGTTTCGTTGACTACCTGATTCATGTCTGAAAACTCTACATCGTGTACATTAATCAGATCGATATATTCAATGTGGAGTCTTTCCAAGCTTTCATAAACGCTTTCCGTTGCACGTTTTCCGGAATAATCCCATGTGTTGATTCCATCTTTTCCATAGCGTCCCACTTTGGTAGAGAGATAATATTTGTCACGTGGGATTTCTTTCAATGCTTTGCCTAATACGGTTTCGGCCTTGTAGTGCCCGTAGTAGGGAGATACATCAATAAAATTCATTCCATTCTCTACTGCTGTGTAAACAGCTTTGATACCCTCTGCTTCGCGGATATCATGAAAAACTCCTCCTAATGAAGATGCGCCGAAACTAAGATTGGAAACCCCGCATACCGGTTTTCCCGATTTCATTGTAATTCATAGTTCTATTTATTTTTAGATTTATTTCCGGCATCAAAAATAGAGGAATAACCTTTAGGTATGTGGTGGAAGAGGTTGAAAAAAGTACGTAACCTTTGCGTAAAAATAATAAGACGGTTACTTTTTATATAGTTCTCTATATTGCTGAGGAGTAACGCCTGTGATTTTTTTGAATAAGCGGTTGAAATAAGAATGGTCTTCATAAGCAAGGAGATAAGCTATGTTTTTTACAGGAATATCCTCTGTAATCAGAATTAATTGGGCTTTCTCTATTTTTTTCTGATTAATATATTGCAGCGGTGTGTTACCGACTTCTTTTTGAAAAGACGGATAAAATGATCTTTTGAGAGGCATGAGATTGCTGCCAATGAGTCTATATCTACTGTTTTATAGATATTTTTTCGGATGTGGGACAAGACTTTTTGGATACGGTTATCGTTGACTTCCACTTTAGGTTTGGCGTCTTTTAAAAAGCGGGCAATAAGTTGATATACTATACCTCTGGATTCGACTTTGTCACAGAAGGTACGCTGTTTATTTTTAATGATGTTTCTGATTAATGTGGGGTTGTTGTCATAGCTTGTCGGGTCGGATTGAGGAAGCTGCATGGTAGGATTTATTTCACATAACCTTTTAATAAGTGGTAATTCCAGGTTGTCCGCAGGTATTTCTATCGGGAAATTCCATCTTCCAGAATGCCGGATTCTGATTGATGGTCTTCATATATATGGAGATAATAATGAGTGAAATGAGAATTGCACTGATAACTATGGGTAGTGAATGATGGCACCAGATATAGATGATGTGGTTTTAGTTCCTGTATTCCGTCGGGAAATATTATTTGGGCAGTTCCTTCCATTATATAATAGAGTCTGGTAAAAGGGCTGCTTACGTTTTTCCAGTTCCAGTCTGCATTGTGAATGGCTAGTCCTACATTTAATATAAGTAAATGTAATTGGTCGATTGATTGTGTCATATTCCTTAAGGTATTAGAATGAAAGATTCAGTTTCGTACAAAGTAAGCAAAAGTATATATATAATCCAATGGGAAATCGATATTTTCATATCAAATCACCTGTTTTGGTATTCGTTTTTGAATTATCTCAGGTAAAAGTCGATATTGTCCTACATAATGGCGCATTTGGATAATATAAATTGGTTTCAACTCTGTATATTTGCACTATTGATAATTGAAAAATATATAAAGCAATTATACTATGAAAGCAAAACATTTTTTTTGGCTTCGGCTTTGTTGCTTTGGGCGGGAGTTTTGGAGGCTCAGACTTACCAGGTACCTGTTTCAGAGAAAAATGAAAAAATGCAGGAAGGAGAGTTCGAACCTACTTGGGAATCATTGCAGAACTATAAAGTTCCTGAATGGTTTAGAAATGCCAAATTTGGTATTTGGGCACATTGGGGACGCAATGTGTGGAAGGGTCCGGCGACTGGATGGCGCGTTCTCTCTATTTGGAAGGTTCGCGCGAGTATAAGCACCATGTGGAACATTATGGCCATCCCTCTGAAGTGGGCTTCAAGGATATATTGCCTTTGTTTAAAGCCGAGAAATGGGATCCGGACAAATTGGTTTCCTTTTATAAGAAGATTGGTGCCCAGTATTTCTTCGCTTTAGGTAATCACCATGATAATTATGATTTATGGGATAGCCAATATCAGGAATGGAATTCCGTGAATATAGGTCCTAAGAAGGATATATTGGCGGGCTGGGCTGAAGCTGCAAAGAAAAACGGTCTTCCATTTGGTATCAGTTTTCATGCGGATCATGCGTGGAGCTGGTATGAATCGGCTCAACGATACGACCGTCATGGCGAGAAGGCAGGTGTACCCTATGATGGATGTTTGACTAAAGAAGATGGTAAGGGTAAGTGGTGGGAAGGCTACGATCCTCAAAAACTTTATGCACAGAATCACCCGTTAAGCGCTGGAAGTTGGGCTGACGGTATGATTCACCGTCAATGGGCATGGGGAAATGGTGTTTGTATTCCTACTCAAGAATATGTGACAAACTTTTATGATCGTACAATTGATGCAATAAACCGTTATAATCCTGATTTGATTTATTTTGATGTGACTGGTGTACCGTTTTATCCTATCAGTGATGCGGGTTTGAAGATTGCCGCACATTTTTATAATCACAACATGGTTGCTCGTAAGGGGGATTTCAGTGCTGTTATGTTTGGTAAAATTCTTACCGATGAGCAACGTAAGCTTTGGTATGGGATGTGGAAAGGGGATCTCCCAATAGTATTTATGAAGAGCCATGGCAGACTTGTTCTTGTTTAGGCGGTTGGCATTATGATACCAGATTGGCGGAGAACGGTTGGTATAAGAGTGCTTCCGATGTAGTGAAACTATTAGTGGATGTGATCAGTAAGAACGGGAATTTGTTGCTTAGTGTTCCTCTTCGGGCTGACGGAACTTTTGATGAAAAGGAAGAAGCCATTTTAAATGAATTTGGTGACTGGATGAGTATGAATAAAGAGGCTATTTATGATACACGTCCGTGGAAAGTCTTCGGAGAAGGTCCGATAGCCAATGCTGATATCAAGATTAATGCTCAAGGTTTCAATGAAGGTGCTTACACTAAAGCCACTGCATCTGAAATCCGTTTTACTCAAACCAAGAAATATCTCTATGCTACAGTCCTTGCATGGCCGGAAGAAAAGCAAGTTGTCATTCAATCGCTGGCAACGGGAAGTGAGTTGTACCCTGATAAAATTACTAAAATTGAGTTGTTAGGTTATGGAAAGGTATTTTTTACTCGTACAGCGCAAGGAGTTGTTATTGATATGCCTGATGTACAGTTGAATAAGATTGCTCCCGTATTTAAGATAAAGAAGTGAATATAGCATAAAGTAGGTTTATTTATCGGCTTTTTTAGGTCGGTAAGCCCTTGTTATGTCTTGAAAATTAACCCAATAATCAATAGAATAATGAAAAACAGATTAGAATGTATGCAGTCAATAAGATTCTTGGCGGTCTTGTTGATGTGTTGCCTGAGCTATACTACTTGGGCACAGACACAGAGTAATGTCAATGGTTTGGTTACTGATTTTTCCGGTGAGCCGTTAATTGGGGTCAGTATCTTGGTTAAAGGTACTTCCAATGGAACTGTTACTGATTTGGATGGCAAATTTTCTCTGTCTGCTGAAATGGGAAACATGCTCCAGATAAGTTATGTAGGTTATATTTCGCAAGAAGTAAAGGTGGAAAGTGACAAGTTACTTCGTATTATAATGGAAGAAGATACAAAAAAGTTGGAAGAAGTAGTTGTGATTGGATATGGAACACAGAAAAAGGTGAATTTAACGGGAGCCGTAGCTGCTGTTTCAGCTGAAGACTTGGCTAGTAAACCTGTTATGAGTACTGCTCAAGCACTGGCAGGTTTGGCTCCAGGTTTAAGTGTATTGCAAACTTCAGGTCGTCCCGGACAAGGAGCAACTGTTAAAATTCGTGGAACTGGTACATTTTCAAAAGCTGGAACAGATCCATTGGTCTTGATTGATGGTTTATCAGGTAACATTGATGATGTAGATCCTAATGATATTCAGAGCATTTCTTTTTTGAAAGATGCAGCTTCTGCTTCTATTTATGGTAATCGTGCTGCTAATGGGGTTATCTTGATTGAAACAAAGAAGGGTGCACAAGGTAAAACGACTATTACATATAGTAATTCTTTTGGTTGGCAACAGCTACGGAATTGCCTGATTTTTTACCATCATGGGAATATGCGGAATATTATAATATGGCTATGCGGAATATGGGTAAGCAGGAAGCTTATTTACCTGAACAGATTCAAAAGTATAGAGATGGATCTGATCCGGATAATTATCCGAATGTAAATCACTTAAAATGGCTGTTGGAATCCGGTTCTGGTTTTCAACACCAACATAATCTTAGCATACAAGGAGGAAATGCTACGACGAGTTATAATTTATCAGTAGGTTATAGAAATCAGGAAGGAATGACGGCAAAAACGTCTAATGAAAGAATGACTGCACTGTTTACTATGAAAAGTGAAATCGCCAAAGGGCTGATGCTTAATTTGAATATTAATGCTTATAATAATAAATATAATGCTCCTAATGGCGAACCACAAAGTATTGATGGAATGATAGGATATGCTGTTCGTCAGGGACCTATTTATGCCGGGCAAAAGTCGGATGGAAGTTTTGGATATCAGGATAATTATAGTCCGGAAGCGTGGTTGGCGAGTGAATCTTTTGTGCAGAATGTGAGTAGAAATATAAGTGCTTCCGGACAATTGACATGGAATACTCCTGTAGACGGACTTTCTTTTATAGGCAAAGTAGGGATGAATTACTGGACTAAATATGATAAAGCCTACCGGGCTGATACTTATTTTGATGATAGTAAGACAGTGGGACCCGCTACTTTAAATGTATGGACTGCAAATAATACGTATACTACTTTTGAAGCATTAGCTACTTATGAAAAACAAATTAAAAATCATACCTTTAAGTTATTGGCGGGTACTTCTGTGGAACAATCTAATAATAAAGGTTTGGAAGGTTATAGAAATACGTTTCCTAATAATTATTTGTATGAATTAGGTTCTGGAGATAAATCAACAGCTACTAATGATAGTTCATTGGAAGAATATGCGTTGCTTTCTTTTTTCGGGCGTATAAATTATGCATGGAAAGATCGTTATTTATTAGAGGTTAATTTGCGCTATGATGGATCGTCACGTTTTGCGGACGGTCATCGTTGGGGACTTTTCCCCTCAGTTTCTGCAGGGTGGAGAATCTCTGAGGAGGACTTTTGGAAGAATGCGGCAGTTTCAGCTGTAGTTGATAATTTGAAATTGCGTGCTTCCTATGGTGTACTTGGTAATCAAAATATAGGTGTTTATCCTTACCAACAGATTTATGAACTTGGACATGATTATCCTTTTGGAAATCCGGCAACTCTTCAGTCTGGGGCTTACATGAAAACCTATAATAATCCGGAAATTACTTGGGAAAAGACGGCTATAACGGATATTGGTTTAGATTTTAGTTTATTGAATGGACGTTTTAGTGGAACATTGGATTATTTTTATAAATATACTTCGGACATTTTAGCACCTGTTGAGGTGTCTAGTATTATGGGACGTGAAGTCGGACAATCTAATGTTGGAGCTGTTTCGAACGAAGGAATTGAAGTAAATCTGACTTATAACGGACAAATAGGACGTGATTTCCGGTTTAGTATTTCTCCTAATTTTACATGGGTAAGAAATGCAGTTGAGAAATTGGCAAACGGAGCTACCGAAGAAATTAATAATAACAGAATTGTAGGGCAACCGATAGGTATTATATATGGGTATGAAACTGATGGACTGTTTGTAGACCAGGCGGAAGTAGATGCGGCTACCGAACAATTGGTAAGTAAGTCAGGACTGAAACCTGGTTATGTGAAATACAAAGATATTAGTGGTCCCGACGGGGTTCCCGATGGTAAGGTAGATGCGCAATATGATCGTACCGTATTGGGAAGTACTACCCCGAAGTTTTATTATGGTTTGAATCTTTCCACTTCTTATAAAGGTTTTGATTTTTCAGCTTTGTTACAAGGGTTAGGAGGTCATAAGCGTTTGATAGGATCTTATATGGCTTATGCATTCTACAACGGTGGACAGATACAGAGATGGCAGGCTGAATCTTGTTGGAAGGAAGAAAATCCTGATAAATGGGCTGAATACCCTCGATTGGAAACTTTGAATATGAACGACACTAATCTTCAAACTTCTGATTATTGGGTCCGTAATGCTAGTTTCTTACGAGTAAAGAATATACAAATAGGATATACATTCCCCAAAGCATGGACTAAAAAAATAGGTTTGGAAAATGTGCGTGTTTATGTAAGCGGACAAAATCTGTTTTCTTTCAATAGTTTCTATAAAGGTTGGGATCCGGAAAATGAGATAGGAACAGGGGATTCTCCCTCTTATTATCCGGTCAATAGTATTTATTCATTCGGATTTAATTTCAAATTCTAAGTAAATCATTCAATTAAGAATCATTATGAAAAATATATATAATACATTAGGAATGACAAAGGCTTGTTTATGTGCTTTGGCTATATCACTAGTAACAACTGGTTGCTCGGATTTATTAGATAAGGAGCCACCTTCAGCAATTTCTGATGGTAGTTTTTGGACTGGTGAAGGGGATGCCATGTTGGCATTGACAGGATGTTATCGTTTCCAGACTGGTTGGTCGCATGATGATTTTGCTACGCCACAAGGGTTGCTTTATTTGGATTTTGCAGGTGGAAATGGAACAGAAAAGGAAAATTTTTCTACTTTAATGGCTAGTTCCAATACGGTGGCTACTAATGGCAATTTACGTTGGTATTGGGGAAATGCATATACGCAAATAGCTAAGTACAACACTTTTCTAGAGAATATTACGGATTGTCCGATGGAAGAATCTAAAAAAGAACAGTGGTCTGCCGAAGTGAAGTGTTTACGAGCTTATTTCTTTTTAAATTTGGCATTTTATTATAAGGATGTTCCTATGCCTTTGAAAACTCTGTCGGTGGACGAAGCGAATTCTATTTCTCAAACACCTCAGGCTGAAGTCTATTCGCAAGTGGAGAAGGACTTGAAGACTGCTATAGACTTGTTGCCTGTCCAATATTCCTCAGAGGAATATGGCCGGTTTACTAGGGGGGCAGCTAAGGTACTTTTAAGTCGTCTTTACTTAGCGCAAGAGAGATGGGTAGATGCTGCTACTGTTTTACGTAGTGTGATTGATTCGGGAATATATGAATTGGATCGTCGTAATGGAGAGGACAGCTATGAGAAACTTTTTCAAATAGGAGGTGAATATAGCCCTGAGATAATATTTTGTATTATGGGGATAAAGGATCTATATACTAATTCACGTTATCAATATTTATATCCTGAAGCTGCTTATGGAGGGTGGCATCAGTTCTCACCATATAACGAATTAGTGAAAGAATATTTTTGTGCAGACGGCAAGGATATTAAGACTTCTGAGGTTTATGATGAGAATGATCCTTATGTTAATCGGGATTTGCGTTTGTATGCTTCTATTTTTTTACCTCCTTTGGGAAGTTATGAGGGAACTAAGTATAATGATATAATTTATGATTGCTTTAAGGGGGCTAATACTGCAGATAGCTATAATAAGTTTGCCTTATTTAATGGATATTGTCCGAAGAAAGGTTGTGATCCGTCTATAACTAATAATTTAGGTTCTACTCCCACTTATACTCCTATAATGCGTTATGCTGAGGTCTTATTAAGCTATTTGGAAGCGGTAAATGAATCGCAGCCGAATGCAGTAGACCAGAACTTATTAGATCTGACTATTAATGATATACGTGATCGTGTGAAATTGGTTGGAATAAAAAAGACAGACGTAGCAACACAGGAACTTGTTCGTGAAGCGGTTCGTAAAGAAAGACGTGTGGAACTGGCATTCGAGGGGCTTCGATATTATGACGTGTTACGTTGGGGCATTGCGAGAAAGAACTTAATCATACTTTTACCGGAGTAAAATTGTCGGATGATCCGCAAGCTCGTAATTATAGAGGAAGTGGTGTTACGGCTTCTCCTGTAGATGAAGATATGTATTATCAGTTTGAAAAACGTACATGGTCTGCACATAACCGATATTTTCCTATTCCTCAAAATGATTTGAATGTGAATAAAAATCTGAAACAGAATGAAGGGTATAATTAAGCAGGCATAAGTTTAAGATAAGATGAAAGAAAATGGATATGAAATGAAAAGATATGACTACCCGGTAAAAAGATATTGCCAGACAATGGATTTGAAGGATGATCCGGAGATGATAGCGAAGTATCGGGAGTGTCATAGTAAGGCGAAGTCATGGCAGGAGATCAGAGAGGGGATCCGTTCAGTTGGTATTTTAGAAATGGAAATATATATATGCGGTAATCGATTGTTCATGATTGTCGAAACTCCTATTGATTTTGATTGGGAATCTGCTATGGCTAAACTCGCGACTTTACCTCGACAGCAAGAATGGGAAGACTTTGTATCGATATTCCAACAGTGTAGGAAAGGGGAACTTGCTAAAGAAAAATGGAGTATGATGGAGCGTATGTTCTATCTATATGAATAATTTGAAAAGAGAGGGAACTGATGAAGTATTCTCTTTTTCCTCAAAATATAATAGAAGGCATATTGAATAATTTAGTGATTAAAAGATTGTACAATGGCGTGGGATAGAAAAAGAAATGCTTGTTTTATCAATACCCATTGCTTATCATCGGAAAGCCAATAAGTTGATAAAAGTGGGTGATTGGTAGTGTTATCAATACTGAAATTTTTGAGCCTTCGTTTCTTCAGGTATAGACAAAAACCTCAAATTATTCTAATTTCGAGGGTTTTTGTCTGTTTCTATATGGAATGATTGTGCGCGTGATAGACTCGAACCTACACGTCTCACGACACCAACGTCAT
>ENA-OQEX01000850-OQEX01000850.1-human-gut-metagenome-genome-assembly--contig:-NODE-850-length-13624-cov-2.286138_pt1 | contig 13624 bp, 20 predicted proteins | sample MGYA00242802_ERZ504649 | MGnify/ENA primary metagenome ERZ504649 (study PRJEB26092, sample SAMD00036194) | human gut metagenome | host: Homo sapiens | study: EMG produced TPA metagenomics assembly of... | reverse complement strand
CGTTGGGGCTTTTGATCATGGAGTTTGGCGCATGGGGCTGGTGCATTGTTCTGCCGGTACCGGTAGCTGCACTTATTTTGATAGCGGCCAGAAAGGCCCAGACAAAAGCGGAAAGCCGCAATTATGACGCTCACCGTGCCGCTTATGATGGGGTGCAGGAATATCTGGATACCATACAGGAGCTTCGCTCCGCCGATCTGGAACAGGAATACCTGGATGGAGTTGAGAAAAAACTGGATTATGTGGTAAAGTGTGCGTTTCGTAATGAGCTGGCTCCAGGTACTGCTGTGACGTTGGCGCAGCTGACAGTACGCTTTGGGCTGGTGGCAGTTCTGCTGGTTGGAGGTCTGTTGGTAGCTCAAAATATGCTGTCCGTCAATATGTTTATTCTTTATCTGTTGGTAGCAGGCCGTGTTTATGAACCCTTTGGTTCCTGCTTTATGCTGATGGCGGAACTGTTTTCTGTATTTGTCAGCATTGAGCGGACGAAGAAGATGGAAGCGACAGTGGAGCAGACTGGTCAGCCTGTTTGTAAGAACAATGGGTACGACATTGAGTTTAAGGATGTTTCCTTTTCGTACAATGATGAGCTTGTACTCAATGGGATTTCCTTTGTAGCGAAACAGGAGCAGATCACTGCGCTTGTAGGCCCTTCCGGCAGCGGAAAATCTACTGTTTCCCGTCTGGCAGCCCGGTTCTGGGATGCAGATGCCGGTCAGGTACTGCTGGGTGGCGTGGACGTGACGACTGTGGAGCCGGAAACGCTGTTTAAGAATTATGCCATCGTCTTTCAGGATGTGACCCTTTTTGACGATTCCGTTATGGAGAACATCCGCCTTGGTCGGGCGGGGGCGACAGATGAGGAAGTGCTGGCGGCAGCCAGGGCAGCTCAGTGCGAGGAGTTTCGTTTCCCGTCTGCCTGGCGGCTATTACAGCAATATCGGTGAGAATGGCTGCGCCCTTTCAGGAGGCGAGCGGCAGCGTATCTCTATCGCCCGGGCGATCCTGAAGGATGCGCCGGTAGTTATTTTGGACGAAGCCACAGCTTCCATGGATGCGGAGAATGAGAACTTGGTTCAGCAGGCACTGTCCGTGTTGCTGCAGGGGAAAACTGTACTGGTTATTGCGCACCGTATGCGGACGATTGCAAACGTCGATAAGGTTGTTGTCCTGGAACAGGGCCGCGTCGCAGAGACGGGAACGCCGGAGGAACTTCTGAATCAAAAGGGATTGTTCTATCGTTTGGCTGAAGCACAGACGGTACATCGATAGAGCTTCGGGAATCAGAAAACAATGCAGACAGGTATGACAAAGGGAGTCAATGAAAATGAATCAGATGAGTGTACTCGTAACAATATCTTTTGCGATTTATTGACGAGCCTCGGTGTGGGTGAAAAAACCGCTATGGATGATGCCTGCCGTATGGAACATGCTGTTAGTAAAAAGAGTTTTTTGGCCCTTATGATGCTTGCTGAAAATCTCTCCAATGTTTGAACAGAACAGTTACAGACAGCTAATAAAAGAGTAAAAGATGGCCGCCTATGAGGAAATTATCCTTTTTAGCATCCTCCCCAAGAAGGAGGTCTACATAATCGAATACTCTTGCCCGATAAAGGGGCGTGGACAGTCAAAGCACTGTTCACGCCCCTTTTTGATTCGACAGCTTTCTTCAGCATTTGCTACGACATTTTGGCAAGTGTTGAATGAACTTGAACAGGACAACAATCAAGCAATCTATTACTTCAGATATCCTGTATATACAAAGAGAAGAAAAATAAGTGCTATAATATTAACTGTGTTGAAAATGTAGGAAAAAGGTGTGTGCAAGATGAAAAATGTGCTTTTTATATTGCGGCTACAGAGAAATTATCTGAATCAGAAAAGCATGAAATTGAAATGGATATAAAGAATGCAGAGATTTATCTTAGAAATAGTGAAAATGAAAAGCACAGAAAAATCACAACGACACAACCAGAATACTTTGATGGGATAAGAAGCATTCCTATAAATCAAATTGAAGTTCCACCATGTTTTAAAAAGAATAGGCCAGCAGAAAAGAAAATTGATTCTATGATTGAATATTATAAAGAACGTGGACATTTTGATAAGCCTGTCACGGTTGTATTTCGGAATGATAAGTATGTATTAAAAGACAAATTTTTACGATACTATAGAATGGTTCAGAATGGAAAGTCAGACCGACCAATGAAAAGAAAAAGAAACTGAAAAAGAAGCTGAGCGAATATCTGAAAAGAGGAAAAGCAGTAGCGAGACCACTTACAGTTACAATTAAAAGGGTAAACGAGATTGTACGAGGGTGGATAAATTATTTCAGAATTGGAAAGATGAAACAGTTTGTGAAAGAACTCGGGGAATGGCTGAGACATAAAATCAGAGTAATTGTCATGAAGCAATGGAAGAGACCCAAAACCATTTATCGGAATCTAAGCTATCTGAACTGGAAACATAAGAACAGATTTAGCAATAAAGAAATATTTAAAGCTGCAAATTCGAGACTGGGTTGGTACAAAAGAAGCGGAATGAACGTGGTGAATTTCATTATCAGCAAGGATTTACTTGAAAACAGGATAAAAGATGGAGCTGGTCTGCTCAATCCCTTATCCTATTACTTAGTTAAAGTTGGAATATAAATTGTAGAGCCGTATACGAGACCCGTACGTACGGTTCAATGGGAGAGGCGAAAATATTTATTTTCCCTCTACCCTATTTACGATATAGTTTCTTTTACTGCGGCAACAGCGATTACCGGTTACCAGAATTCCCGCATCTCTTTCTGCAACACTGCACCCCTTTTGATTAGCGTTTTTTTCTCCGCACCTCTTGCAAACCAGAAAGAAGCGCAGTATAATATGACCAGAAGAACCGAAATGGTCATATTTCAGGAGGGTGCGACCTTGGCTTTTACAGATTACGAAACTGAGCAGCTCCGCAAGGCGTTGCTGAAGGAAACGAGACATTGTGCTGTCACGCTGGGGATGAAGAAAACCTCCGTAGAGCAGCTGACGAAGGCGGTCGGCATTTCAAAGGCTCGTTCTATAAATTCTACGAATCCAAGGAAATGCTTTTCTTCGCAGTTTTGGAGAACGTTCACTCCGATCTTTACGGAGTGGCTGACCATGCACTGAGCGAAGCAAACGGCTTGCCGCCGTCGGAGCGTGCGGCAAAGGCGGTTCTTGCCGTCTGCCGGCGTCTGTCCGATACCGGCGACATGGTTTTCATTGAAAACGATGCGAAGCTGCTTTTGCAGAGACTGCCGGAGGACGTCAAAAATGTCCATTACCACGATGACGAGACGCACATTCGTCTACTTTTGGAGAAATATGACCTTGCGCCGAATCGCGGCATCGCTTTGGCTGCCGCCACGGTACGGGGACTGATCTTGACTGTTTCCCACAAGGAGCAGATTGGAGAACTGTACCCGCAGGTGCTGGAAACGCTGGTGTACGGCGCTTGCAGGGAGTTATTTAAATAAGCGGAAGGCCGCAGAGATGCGGCTTTTCCGAAATACGGTGGTTAGCACTCTCTAACTATGCGACTGTGCGTATCGGTTAGGCGAATCTAACATCAAAAAGGAATGATAGCGATGCAGGAACACAAGAACTTCTGGGACAAAAATGCCGGTCGGTACGACCGCTTTATGCGAAAGGATCGGGCAGCGTATGAGGAGATGTATGCGCACATCCGGCCGGTGGTGAAAGCAAAAACGGTGTTGGATCTGGCGACCGGCACGGGCTAATCGCAAAACATATCGTAAACGCAGCGGCACACATCGAGGCGACGGACGCTTCTGCGGAAATGATTGCGAAAGCCAAGCGGGACAATCACTCGGCGAAGCTGCACTTTTCCGTGCAGGATATGTTCCGCCTGCCCTATGCGGATGAATCTTTTGATGTGGTGATCGTGTCAAACGCACTGCACATCGTGCCGCAGCCGGAGAAAGCCCTGCAAGAAATCAAGCGGGTTCTGAAGGATGACGCGTGTTGATTGCGCCGACCTTCACCCATGCGGAAACTCTTTTTCCGGCATGGTCAGGGCATTTTTTATGAGGATGGCAGGCTTCCCTCTCCACAGCAAGTGGACGAACGAGGAATACCTGCGTTTCCTACGGCAAAACGGCTGGGCGGTGCGGAAAAGCGCTGTTCTAAAGGCGTCCTTCCCGCTGACCTATGCGGAATGTGTGAAATCGGAGGTGTGATAAGATGTCATTTTTTGAGAACACCAGAAAGCCTGTGGGGCTTGGCGGGAAAATCATGGTTGCCATGATGAACCTGGGTCACAGTCCTGTGGCCCAGTGGGGACTTCAATTTCTGAATGTTGCGCCGGACGCCAAGGTGCTGGACTGCGGCTGCGGCGGCGGGGCGAACATGAAAAGGCTGCTGAAAAAATGCCCACAGGGTATTGTCAAGGGCATTGACTATTCTCCCGTCAGTGTGGAGAAGGCTCGAAGCCTCAACCGAGCCGCAATTCAGGAGGGGCGCTGCGTGGTGTGGCAGGGCAGCGTGGAGCGTATCATTTTCGCAAAGGACTGGTTCGATGCGGTCACAGCCTTTGAAACCGTCTATTTCTGGCCCGATCTGCCCCGGTGCTTCCGGGAGGTTTACCGGGTGCTGAAGCCCGGCGGGACATTACTCATCTGCAACGAGAGCAATGGCGACACGGACAAGGACAAGAAGTGGACGGAGATCATCGGCGGCATGACCATCTATAAGGACGTTGAGTTAAAGGCGTATCTGGAGCAGGCGGGCTTTCACGATGTGCAGATATACAAAAAGAAAAGCTGGCTCTGCATTACAGCGCGGAAATGAGAGGGCTAAATCATGAGTATCTTTGCATCTATCTTACGCAGCGTATACGAGCTCTCCGGCGCGAAAAAGGCGTTCGCCTTGCCGGAGTATGCACTGCGAAAGGAAATTGAAAAGCAGAACCGGCATCGTGGCGTTTTTACGCCCACCGACCGCAAGGCATATTATGAAACGATCGCGGTAAACGGCTTCCCCTGCCTGATCGTGCGAGAGCATCCGAAGCCGTCCGAGCGCGCGATTCTCTATTTCTTCGGAGGCGGCATGGTGATCGGCCCGGACAAAGGCGACCTGCCTGTGATGCGTAAGCTCTGCCGCGAAACGGGCTGTGATGTGTGGTTTCCGTTTTACCCGCTCTGCATGGAGCACTGCATTACTGAAACATACGCGATGGTGTACGAATGTTACCGGAAAATAATTACACTGTACGGCGGCGGAAATGTCAGCACCTGTGGTTTTTCCTCTGGCGGTGCGCTGGCTTTGGGGATCGCGGCACACAACAACGCGCAGCCCGAGCCGCTGCCGCAGCCGAGACACATCGTCGTTGTATCCCCCGGTGAAGTGCCGTGGAACGATGCGGAAAAGGCGCGGATGTAGGCGCTCAATAAACGGGACGTTTCCATCGACTATGCCTTTATGGTGACAGTGGAAAAAATCATGCGGCATGGCTGCGAGAATGTGCCGGACTATATGCTCTCCGGCTCCCGGGGAGATTTTACCGGCGTAGGCGATATTCACTTCTTCTATTCTGCCGACGAGGTGCTCTACGGTGCTTTGCCGGACTTTGAGGAAGCCTGCAAACGGGCAAATGTCCCCTATACGGTGTCCGCCCGCCCGAAGATGGTGCATTGCTACTGTATGCTGCCGATCTTCAAGGAGGCAAAAGAGGACTTTGCGAAAATCGTGGACATTTTGAAAAAATGAAATCGGAAACGGTCGTGTGATGATTGAAACACGGAGGAAGAACCATGGAACGAAAAGAAGCCATTCGCAGTGCATACCGAATGACGGGCGGCAATAATTTTTATGATGGCATGATCACCTGCTCTACCCTGAGCGGGAAAGCGGTGTGCCGCTTGGTGTGGGCAATGAACAAGGCGGAAAACGATGCCTATCTGGAAAAGGCAATGTCCGGTATTCCGGAGCATTTCTCCGGCAAGCTGTTGGAAGTGCCGGTGGGAACAGGGATTCTGACCATGCCGGTTTATCGGACTATGCCGGAGGCGGACATTACCTGTCTCGATTATTCGCCCGATATGATGAGGCAGGCACGGGAAAAGGCTGACTGCCTGCACCTGAAAAATGTAACCTTCCGGCAGGGAGATGTGGGGGCGCTTCCCTATGAAGACGATACTTTCGACATCGTTTTGTCGCTGAACGGCTTTCATGCTTTTCCGGACAAGGAAGCCGCCTATCGGGAGGTTTTCCGGGTTTTGAGACCCGGCGGGACATTCTGTGGCTGCTTCTATGTGAAGAGCGAGCACAAGCGGACGGATTGGTTTGTCCGGCATGCTTATGAAAAGGCAGGGTTTTTCACACCGCCCTATGAGACGGTTTCCAGTCTGAAAGCACGGCTGGATGGAATGTATACGGATGTGGACATGGGAAACCTGAAAAGCATGGCATGGTTTGTCTGCCGAAAAGCGGGTTAAATCTGAGATGGTCTCATGCACGCAAGAAAGAACAAGGAGGGAGGCAATCAGATGAAGGACAACGAGCTTCTATTCGACCGCAAAAGCCATGTGCTGTATTCAAAGCCTTGCAAGAAAGAGATACGGGCGAAGATCGCCCTGCACTACCCGGAAACAGAGCGGGAGGCGATATGGGAACAGGTACAGCGGCAGTACGTGGTCTTTCTCTCCGACTGGCGCACCGACTTGGGCGGCAAAAAGAACTTCCACAACGGCGTAGGAGGCACCTACGACTGCATCGCCATCATGAGCTATTATGTGGTCTGCAAAGCAGTTACTTCGTTCCGTGAAATCGAAGAGATGGAGGAAAATCTGATTCTTCCGACTTTCCGCAAGCTGAAATTTGTGGACTGCAACAAGCCGTTCTGGAGGAAGCTGATGTACAAGGCGTTTGTTCGTGCGAAAAGCGGCTGCGACAAATGGCACGATTACGAGATGGCGGTTGCGCCTTATGAAACCGACAAGCCTATTTATTATGAATTACGGCGTGCCCGGCAGCGGAGTTTGCTATCAAGCACGGTCTTACGGATATTATGCCCGCCCTGTGTAATGTGGACTTTGCGTCTATGGAGCTGCTCCATGCAAGACTGGTGCGGACGACTACTTGCGTGGACGGCTGCCGATGCGATTATACCATCTGCGGCAACAAGGATCCATATTTAAAGGAGCATCCCGAATACCGGGACGAAAAAGGATACAGGAGGAACAAGTAATGCTTTTACAAACGGTTTTGGAAGGTCTGGGGCTGGGGGTTCTGCTGATTATCATCTGTGCCGTGGGTATCCGCAAGGGCGCGGTGGGCATGGTGCATCTTTACAGCCCGGAGGTGCAGGAGCGGTGCGTAACGCTGGGACTTACAACACACGCGAAAATTAAGCGAAATGCTTTGATTTTCAAAGCTGTCTGCGTTCCCGGTTACATCGCCTATGTGCTGGTGTGTGTCTATGCGCTCAACGGCGCAAAGGGCTTCGTTCAGGGCTTTTGGCAGCTGCTGGTCATACTGTCCGTTATGAATCTCATAGACCGATTTTGGGTTGACGGCTATTGGGTAGGACATACGAACGCATGGGAAGTTCCGGGAACGGAAGACCTGAAACCCTACATTACAGCCAAGGATAAGGGCAAAAAGTGGCTGTTCGGCACAGTTGGTATGGCGGTCATTTCGGCAGCACTGGCGGCGATTATGTCGGTATTTATTCACTGAAGGAGATACCTATATGAAATATAAAATCGAGAAAAACACCGTACAGGAGACGTTGATCATTCCGCTGTATGCGCGGAAGGTCTGCTCAGAACTATACCCGAATCTTTACCGGGACGAAACAGCGGTTCGCCTGATTGACGAGATCGACTACGACTTTTCAGAGGCGGAGAAAAAATCCCGCAGCCTGATGCAGCGTTTCGGTTCACTGGAGGTGGCCATGCGGCAGAATGACCTTGCTTTTGAGGTGCGGGATTATCTGAAATCTCACCCCAATGCGGCGGTGGTCAATCTGGGCTGCGGACTGGACAGCACAGGGAGAAGCTGCGACAACGGCAGTTGCAAGATTTATAATCTGGACTTTCCCGATGTGATCGCCGTGCGCAATGAACTGCTGCCCGCCGGAAAGCGGGAGGAAAGCATTTCTTGTGATTTGAACAATACCGAGTGGTTTAAGGAAATTGATGCCTCCGGCGGCGCGGTGTTCTTTGCCTCCGGCGTGTTTTACTACTTTTTGACCGAACAGGTCAAGGCTTTGGTTCAAAAAATGGCAGAGGCTTTTCCCGGCGGCGTGCTGGTATTTGACGCAGCGAACCGGACGGCGGTAAAGATGATTGCCAAGACATGGCTCAAGAGCGCAAAGATCCAGGATGTGGGCGCGTATTTTGCGGTTTCGAACGCAAAAAGCGAGCTTTCCCTGTGGGACAGCCGTTTGCAGGTCACGAGTCGGGGCTATATGCTGGGCTACAACGATCTCCGCGACCCATCCGTCAGCGGCTTTTTCCGTTTTCTCGCAAAGGTCGGCGACGGCATGATGAAAATGCAGATCGTGAAGATCGGATTTGGAGGCAGGAAATGAAATCGAGTAAAGAAAAACGAGCGCTTATTGCGGGCATGATCGGGTGCTTGCTCTATGTGATCGGCGACTTTTTGTTTGCGGCGACCGGGAAAACCCAAAGCACGGAATCCGCCGGACACCTGCTGGTTTTGGTATTGGGGCTGGTTTTGCTGCGGGAGAAGGCAAAATGCGGAGAATGTAAGGAGACAGTGCAATGAAATACATAGGTATGCCCATGGGAATGTGGGCGCTGTTTGCAGGCTTATTCCAAAAGCAGCTGACAGAGGTGCTCGGCTACGATACCGATACGGCAAAAGCGATCACGAAAAATGCAAAGCCGAAATACAAAGCAATCATCGCAGACCTGCCGGAGTTTGAAAAAGCGGACCGCTTCAAGATGAACATCGTCAACTGCGCAATGATCGGCGCGTTCGTTCTCTCCATGCCGGAGCGTCCGGATGTGGAGTGGCTGACGGAGTATTACGCAAAATCCATGATGACAAAGCCGATGAAATGGTTCTGCCGCAAGAGCGGAAAGAGCAAATTTGCCGAAAAGGACATTTCCGGCATGAAGGCGACCGCAGCCTTGAAAGCCGCCGACCGCAACCCGTATTCATGGAATATGGAGTTTTACGAATACCCCGACGGCAGCGGATACGAGGGACGCTTCACCAAATGCGGCATCTGTGTGCTGATGAAAAAGCTGGGGCTATATGACCTCACTCCGGCGCTGTGCCGCCTGGACTACACCATGAGCGAAGCGGGCGGCGTGACCGACTTCGTGCGGCAGTACACTCTCGCCTCCGGCGGCCCATACTGCGACTGCGGGTATAAAAAGAAGGGCTTCGTGAAGCCTGAGACGGAGGCCGGACGATGAAGGAAACCTATCTCTCCCGTGATTTTCGGGAGACTGCGGCACAGCGCTTTTCCTCGCACGCCAAGGAGCTGAAGGCCTTTTTTGATACACGGTTGAATGCGCTGCTGGCTGAAAATGCAGATGCAAGCAAGGAGAAGCAATACCACCTCAAGCGGCAGATCTTACCGGGCATTGCGGCCTACGAAACCTTGCAGCGGGTCATGCCGAAAGAGGAGGCGCTGCAAATCGTTCACGGCTATGTGGAGCGGCTGGCGAGAACGAGTCACAAACAGCTTGCCACCCTGCTGCTCATACCGGGGCTTTACCGCCTTGTTCCCAGCGTTTTCGTCAAATCCACGCGGAGCGTCTTCGGCCCGGCGGCGGGCTTTGACCCAAAGGAGTTGCAGGTCGGCAACGGTATATGGCGTGTGGATATGGTGAAATGTCCCTATCACGACACCTGCGCAGAATACGGCTACCCGGAGCTGTGCCGCTGCTTTTGCGACAGTGACGACATCAGCTACGTCGGGCTGCATCCGAAGCTGATCTGGGAGAGAAGCATGACGTTGGGGCGCGGCGATGACCGCTGCGACTTTTGCATGAAGATCATAAAATAGGGGCGCAGGAATGAAGAAAATGAAGACGAAAGAAACAAAACAGTTCATCCACTGGTGCATTCTTGGCGCGATCGGATGTGGATTGATGGCTGCCGGGGACTGGCTGCTGGGGTGCGTTCCGCTTCAGAAAACCGACACCGGCCTTTTCAACAGAGCCTGTTATCTGTCTGGCTCTTATGGGCTGTGGAGCCCGTGCTTACCGTTGGACTGGGAGCGATTGGGGGCTTTCTCTATTACTTTGTGGTAAAAGCACTGAATGCGGACATCGACGAAAAATATAGAAAGACCAGAACCATCCAGTTTCTGTGCGGGATATTCACCGTTGCGATCGCTCTGACCATCCATACATGGGTGGCCACCATGGCATGGTTTACCACCTATCTGGGGCCGCGTATCAGAGCGGAGGCCGCGCTTGCGGCGGTTACGGCCTATCAGGACGATATGCTCCCCGCGATCCTCCCCATGTATGTTCCGATGCTATTGGTTTTTGGTATCCATTTTGTGATGCTGCTTGCCGGAAAAACGCGCTATCCAAGGTGGATGCTTGCTTTCCATCCGGTCACATGGAACCTTCTGCTGGCTGCAGTACCGGATATTGCGCAGGCAATGCAGATGCCGGTGGCTACATGGATGTCCGTGATGAGCCAGAGCAGCACGAACAGTGCTATCATGATCTGGTGCATTGCGGCTGCGGTTTATGAGAGAAGTCACACTCAATAAAAAAGGAGTCTTGAACATGAAACCTGATTACAAAAACTGGATTCCCAAGGGAATGCTGGTTTCGCTCATCGCGGGAACAGTGCTGTCCCTTGCGCTGCTGCTCGTTTTCGGCGTATTCGGCATCGGTGTGAGCGGAAAGCTGCGCGTCGTGCTGGGAGTGGTGTTCGGCATTGCCTTTGTCGTTTGTGCAAAGTACACCCAGTGGTGCGTGTATGCCTATCGGGTCTTTTCCTATGACGGCGAGCGCAAGCTCTCAAAGCAGATCATTGACGGCACGGCGGAGCATATCACGCTGCCGGAGGGCGGTGTGGGACTGGACATCGGCTGCGGCAGCGGTGCGCTGACCATTGCCTGCGCAAAGCGCAATCCCCAGGGGAAAATGGTCGGCATTGACCGCTGGGGCAAGGAATATGCCTCCTTCAGCCTGCCGCTGTGCGAAAAAACACCGCTGCGGAGGGCGTGAAAAACGCTTCGTTCCGGCGTGGAAACGCCGTGAAGCTGGATTTCCCGACGAGAGCTTCGACGCAGTGACCAGCAACTATGTCTATCACAATATCACGGGGAAGGACAAGCAGGCGCTTCTGCTGGAAACGCTGCGCGTGCTGAAAAAGGGCGGAACGTTTGCCATCCATGACCTGATGTCGCCTCGCAGATACGGCGATATGCAGGAGTTTGTCCAAAAGCTCAGGGATATGGGCTATGAGCGCGTAGAGCTGATCGACACGACCGACGGCAGCTTTATGACGCCGAAGGAAGCCGGACGCCTGATGCTTTGCGGCTCAACATTGCTGGTGGGAAGAAAGTAATCGGCGCGGCATCATGGAAAGCTGATCTCCGCACAGTTTGACAGCTACCGCCGGAGCATGGCGGAATGTACCGACCGCAAGACTGCCGGGCTATATAAAGCCACCAATCACAATGACGGTCAAATTTCGCTCCCTTTCTGGAGGAATCGTTGGTTCTCCACCATGGTCGTAGACATAATCAAGTAATTTATTACTATCGTATCCTCGATCAGCTAATACATTGCTTCCGGTTGTATTCACATGTTCGAGCAATGGAAGTGCGTAATTAATATCATTACGCTGACCTTCACTAATCATAAAATATACCGGATAGCCATAGGCATCCACTACGGCATGGATTTTTGTGCTTGCTCCACCTCGGCTATGTCCGATTTCGTTTGGAGGCACCCTTTTTTGCACCTGCACTGTGCTGATGAGCCTGAACAATAGAAGCATCTATAGATAGTTCTGTTAATTCAGCATCAAGGCTTAAAACACGAAAAATGTTATCGATGATGCCATCATCAATCCATTTTCGAAAACGGGAGTAGACGGTTTGCCAGGCACCATAACGTTCTGGAAGATCTCGCCAGGGCGCTCCACTGCGGGCAATCCAAACAATTCCGTTAAGAATTGTCCGAGTACATTTTGGGGGGCGGCCCTGTTTTCCAGTATTTTCAGGTGGCAGTAAAGGAGCAATGCGGTTCCATTCTTCATCAGTTAACTCGTATCGTCTCAACATAGTAAACACCCTTTTTTCTTTATTTTAACATGAAAAAGGGTATTAGAATATATGTTTTGTGCAACTTTTATTTTTCAAACACGCTCTAGGGGATGAGATTGACTCCTGTATAGCAGAAGGCCTTGATCCTGATACCGGAGAAAAATATACGGAAACATTTGAGGTGCGGAAGATCAATGGAATATCAGAAGAACTGATGATTGCTGCAGGGAATAAAGACGGATTTTATGTTTATGCAGCTGATGAAAGCATTGCTCCAAATACTTTAGGGAAGTTGCTGGAACTGTATGGTCTTTTTCAAAATATAGAGTTGAACCATGTAACAAAATGTGAGGATTATGAAGAAAAAGAGGAACTTTTGCTGGATTATGATGATGAAATCTGGCAGATCCTTGCGGGCTGCAGTGATGCAAAACTTGATAATACAAGTGATTTCTTTGAAAGAGAAAATCGTATTTATCTCGCTTTCACCGCAACCTCGGAAACACTGGGCGTTTATAACCGGGTAATCTACATTTCTAAGGATGGCTATTTCTCAACCAATATTTTAGACTATGAATACAGCTATTTCATTGGAAAAGAAGCAGCAGGACAGATCATCAGTTACGTACAAAAGCATTCCACGGAAACAAAATCCAGCAGTAGTGTACCAACCATATCCGGAACTGTCACGGAAATTGGAGATGGATATATGATAGTTGATGATACAGCTTTATGCAGGACCAAAAGCTGAAAAGAATATAAGGTATATACAGATGATATAAGGGTAAAAAGATGGATTGAAAGTGGGGAGATCAAGACAGGCGATCTTATAGTGGTTGAATATGAAGGGGAAATTTCCAGCAGCTGCGAGGTAACAGGAGCATATTCCATATTTACAGGAACGCTTGAAGAAAATGATATTCTAACCTAGGAATAATAAAAACAGGAAAAGGAAGTGTACTGGATTGAATGCAAAACAAATTTATTTGATAAAGATTGCCCCAGTTGTTTTATTGGCAGGCGCGGCTTACTGGCTCCTGGGTTCTGATTTTTTTACATTTCTGACCTGGTGGGAGATGCTGTTTCTGTTAGGACTGGTATTTATGCCGGTAACATCCAGGATGTTTCGGGGATTTGATGATAATGGCTGGATGTTTTCCAAGGTACTGGCGGTTGCGGTATGCGGATATGCGCAATGGCTGCTGGCTTGTCTGAAGATCACTCCATTTACAGGAATCACCTGTGTGATCCTCACGGTTATCTGCTGCCTTGGAAGTCTTTTATATGGAATCAAATGTAAGAACAGGTTCCCGGATTCACTTCCCTGGAAACAGGCAGCTCTGGTCTACCGGGAAGAGATTCTTTTGATGAA
>ENA-OQEX01000849-OQEX01000849.1-human-gut-metagenome-genome-assembly--contig:-NODE-849-length-13670-cov-5.041276_pt1 | contig 13670 bp, 16 predicted proteins | sample MGYA00242802_ERZ504649 | MGnify/ENA primary metagenome ERZ504649 (study PRJEB26092, sample SAMD00036194) | human gut metagenome | host: Homo sapiens | study: EMG produced TPA metagenomics assembly of... | reverse complement strand
GCCAGCTTCGATTTCATCGAGCCGTCTGCAAGACGCAATTTCACCGGAACGGTGTATAATTGCGCCCTTTATTCTAAAGGGTTTTGGACGTTGCTGCGTTCGTGAACATCATGCACCATCTTTGCAAGTGCCAGCACGACTTCAGGTTGGCGGAACGAGATTTTCAGCAGTTCCATCACCTGATCATCGGTCAGTTCTCCCGGACAGACCAGAAAACTTTCCAGCATTCCGGCACGGGTACAAAGACGATGCACACGCTCTCTCCGGTTCAGCTCTGACATCTGACGTTCAAGGAACTTTTCCCGGTGCTGGAAAGAGCGCAGCTTCTGCTCTGCTTTGGATTTTTCGCTACGGAGGTAGGCAAGGTCGGTTTTCGGTTGGGTCACGGCATCAAACTCCTTTTTCAGTGATATTTATTTCGTAGGTTGTCATCATTACTTCGATCAATTCAGTAAGCTTTTTTTCCGAAACCTTATATGTATACTTACGTACTCCATCTCTTTCATTCAAATTACGATCCCGAATCCATGCGCTAAGTTTTTTTAAGTTGCACATAGTTTTGGAAATATCTGCCGTGCCAGGCTTCCGGAGCAGCTCTGTTAAATAGACCTTTAAACTATCAACAAGGTACAATCTTTTGTAATTGTCATTACCTTTGAACTTTTCCACAAACAAACTATATAATTCATCATCAAATACTGCCAAACGATGCACATAGTGATTTTCAAATTGGATTCGTGGACTTTCAAGATAAGCAATGTATTCTTTTCGAGAACGCAAATCGCTTACCTTATATTGTAACATCTCCAATTCATCATATACTCTTTTGGCCTCCGGAGAAAGTTCCTCTGGATTTTCTATAAATTTCCAACGTTCTGGCTCAACAATTTCACCAGATTCTATTTTTTCTCCACGCATGGAGAGTCCATCATATATTCTGTCGTAGTCAATGTGAGATGAAATAGTTACACCCATCTTTTTCAAATCCTTTATTCTTTGAATGAGGTTTATCAATTCATCTCCTGATAGATCTCCTTTATACGCCAATTCAAGTGTCAGTGGGAGAAATCTATTTATTTTGTCCTGCGTCATCGACCAAAAGTCTGACTGAACAAAATAGTATTCATCTTTAATCGGAATTTTTCTGTACGGTGCGCAAAGATTGATTTTACAGTCTCCTCATCCCATTCGCCCGATACTATCCATTTTTCTAGTATTGCAAAACTTCTATATCTTGAAGTCGTTTATATTTATCCGATGTGCGTTCAGGTTGAATATCAACACCCTTATACGCACGTTCATTCGATTTGAATTCAACCAGTCCATACCGGTCAAGTTCACACTTTGCCAATTTATATTCAAACATTACTGCTCCGAAATTATAAAAGACCTGATCAATATCCTTTAACGGAAGATCTAACTCTATCCATAATTTGTAAACTCGTTCGAAATCTGTAAGCCAAATTTTAAGTGTTCTTAGATTATCCGACTTACTCTCGCCAAATATTTCTTTAATAGTATCCTGATGCTTTTCAAGAAAGGTACAATATCCAACGACAGTCTCTTTATAATCTCGAACAATACATTGAATAATCTCCGAATAATTTGCTGCTATTTTTATGGTATGTGAAATTACTTTTTCTTTAAATTCTTTATAAGCTTCTTCGTCAATGTGATTTTCATCCGCGATTAAAATTGTTTTTATTTTTTTGTTTTCACAATAATTATTAATTGTGCCTAGCAATATTGTCTTATCCTGCTTTGAACGCTCAAAATCATCAAAAACTAGGACAAGTGTTTTTGAAACCATTGTCTTTCCGTTTTTAGAGAAGCACAGTAGTTCTGATTTTATATCAAAAAAGTCATATAGATTAATTGAAAGAGCCGCATTGATTCCCCTAAATCCCTGCCAAACATCGCTTAGCTCACTCGATAGTTTCTTTGCGTTTTTTATCAAAGCCGACACCTTACTAGAAGAATCATTTTCTGATTTATTTATGGTTCTAACGTATAGGATAGCTTCTTTTACTTTTTTATCAAGTTCTTCAATGCTCTGCACTCCAAACAATGAAACAATCGCTACAGCATATTGGTCTTCTCCATTTAGACTATCCGCCAGTTGATGCATAATATATGATTTGCCGCATCCCCATTTTCCGGTTAAAAGAAGTGCTCCACATGTCTCTTTTAATTCAATATAGCTTTTTATTTCTGATGTTACATTCATAACACAACCTCACCTGCTAGTTATATAAGTATTCCTTCATCTGTAACTCTTGCATTTCCGTCTATAACCAACATAGGCCGAACAAACGGTGACTTGTGATTTTTCATAACGGATCTAGTGTTACTAACGAGTTTGTCATAATTGCTTTGAGATTCATAGAGTTCTCTCATAGGAAAGCGCAGTGGTATATATCGTGGAATCAACAGCTTTAAGAAATTTTCAATAGGAATTGCGTAGGCAATATCTCTAATATTGCCAATTTGAAGTTTTACAGGTGTTAGATCTTCAACGATTTCCTTTGAGGTATCAGAATTGATACCCATTGCAAATTTGTTTTCTCTTAATTCACAAAATGCCACTCGAAGCTCATTCTGATATGAATATTTTTCATGTTTTTCAAACAGCGGATTCGTTTCTCTGGTTTCTCTAAAATTGTAAAATTTGACGCGATCCATCATTGAAACTACAGAATCGTATTTCTTAAATAATGCCTTTCCAAAACGTTCGATAAATTCGTTATAGTCAGCTATGATGAACAGCTGTATCTCCGAATTCGCACATCTTAGGATTTGGCTTTAGAAAAAAATTTGTAGACGGATCATATTCCATACAATACAAACTAAAAATCTTAAAATATTTTATATCAGTATCATCGATATACCAAATCTGCTTTATATATTTCTTTACGTTTTCATCGAAGCTATCATAAATTGGACACTCTTCCACTTCGTCAAAGATGCCAGACATTCCCTCACAGAGATCTCCACGAAAGCTATTATTCAATTGTTTGTCCTCTTTTTTTAAATTCCATGCGCCAAATTCATACAGTGGCCGCATAAACACTTCTCCATCTAAAAGTTTTTCGGCCCACTCTCGGTCTGTTACCTTTACCGGGATGAATTTCTTTTCTGCCATCTTAGCACCCTCTTTTATGTATTTTCTTAATTATAGTCGAACATTATCGATTTATCAATAAAAAAGCCTCGGTCTATCATTTTTACAGACCGAGGCTTCACTTATGCACTTATCTGGTTTTAGATTAACATCAAATACCCCTGCACGATCGCCGCAGGCAGCAGGAATTTCTTTTCTACGCTGCCAAAGCGTACCGTGACCATATCGGGCTGGATGGCTGCTACCGTGCCAACGCCAAACGCCTTATGCTTGACCTTGACACCAACCTTGATTTTGGAAACATCCACCTTGACAGGCGGTTTTGGCTGAGCGACAGGCTGGCTGTTCAGACCAAAGCTCGGCTTTGCTACTCCAATGCCAACGCTCGACCCAGACGGGCGCGGTGTAAAGCTGCCGGGGGTACCGGAAGCCGAGCGGGGTGTATAGCTGTTGCTCGGCTTGTGGATTTTGCTGCCAGAAGCCTGTGTGCTTTGCGCCGTGTTGGTTTTGGGCGTAAAACCGTCATAGCTAATGATAGGTTTTGTGGGCTGTGGCGCAGGCTTCTTTGCAGGAGTCGGTTTTGGCTCGTCCTCGTCCGGGGTGAAATAGGGCTTTGCGGGCAGGTCATCCGGAGCGGGCGCAGGGGCTTCCATAGATGCCTGCTGCAAGGTAAACATCTTGTTGTAGTCGGCATCCGAGAGCACCGTATCCCAGCCGCCACGATCCTCGCCCTCGTGACGATTAATGCCGGTGTAGCTCAGACTGGCATCTTCGTACCGCTTGAATTTGTACACAGCATCGTTCATCAGGGAATCGTTGAATACACCCAGCGATACCAGCAATTCAAAGTCCTTTACCGACAGACCGGTGACCTTCTTGAACAAACCCGGCTCCAACTGGGTGATCACGTCCTTCAGACAGCGCTCCCGGTAGTCGGTCAGATACATGAACACCGGAATGCGGGTGGCGAACTTGATGAGCTTTTCCTGAATCTGCTTGCGCTTGGACTTGTACTCTTTTTCCTCGTCCGAAAGCTCCTTCTTCTGCTTCGGGGTAAGGTCTTTGGTGCCTTCCTTCTTCGCCTTCTTCACCTTTTCAGACTTGGCAATGATGGTTTCGATGTCCGAGTTCAGGCTGCGGAAGCCTTCGATCTTCATCAGAGCATCCATGGCATCCTTGTTGGCAATGAGGCGGGAGAGGGTCTCGTTGTCTACGTTCACCAGCAGCACGCTTTCCCAGCGCTTTGCCAGCAGGGTGGCAGAGGTGCCAGCCATGGCAATGTCGAGAATATCCCCGGCGTTGATCTGCCGCATGGAGCTGCCATCGTAGGCAATGACCGGCAGGAAGTTGATGAATTCCGCTACCTTCTTTTCCGGGTTGCCCTCGTGGATGTTCAGACGGCAGCTATAATCGGAGATCTGCCGCAGAGCACGGTTGAGCGCAAAGTCGAACACATAGCACTCTTTCTTGATGATCTCCTTTTGCCCCTTGTCCGTGGTCACTTCCCAAGGGCTTTGCACACGGAATGCGGCCTGAAAATAGGTCTCCGGGCTGGAGAGGTTCCGCAGCATAAAGATGCCTGTCCACGGCTTCACCGTCACGCCGGTGGTCAGCTTGCCGCAGGAAAGGGTAATGGTCTTGGTCTCCAGCGGGTCGCCCATGGAACGCTGTACCGGCTCCAGTGCGGCAGCACCAATGCCAGCCTCCGTACCGGCGCAGACATTGATCCGGTAGTCGTGGTAGAAGGTGTTTTTCCTATCTGCCAGCAGGTTTGCCATAGCGTAGCAGGATGCCACGTTGGGCAAGAACCACAGGGTATGCTGCAACACGTTCAGCAGACGGGAGTCCGCAAAGGGCAGAGCGGGCTTCTTGGCTCCCAGCTTCAGCTCGTCCACGGTGGTTTCCAGATAGGAACCCCGAATCAGGTCCAGCCACTTCTGCACATAATCCTCGTAGACAAAACGGCAGTCCCGGCCTTTGCCATTGGCGGAAAAGAACACGTTCAGGTCAAATTCATCGTATTCACCCTGCTTGGCGATTTGCTGGATGCTTTCCGGAATCTTGTAGGTCATCATGACCATCCGGGGCAGAGCAGCGTAGGGATTGTGCTCTCCCTGCCAGTTTTCTTTGGCACGTTGTTCATCGGAATAGGTCCAGTTGTAGATCTGCTCCTCGATGAACTCGCCGGAGTTGAGGCACGGAAGGGGGTGCCGGACAAATACAGGTAGTGGTTGGTGGTGATGGGCAGCCATGTTTCATCGTAGGCATCGGCACGGCTGTACTGCTCCATATTTTCGGAATCGTAGTCGTCCTCATCGTCCTGTTCAAACAGCTTCTTGGCGTTCTCTTTCCATGCGCCAAAGTGGTATTCATCGAAAATGACCAGATCCCAGTTGATGGTATGTACCCACTCATTGCGGCCCTTGATGGTGCCGGTGGTCTTGTCCACACCGAGATAGTCTTGGAACGAGCCAAAGCAGACGATAGGGCGACTCTGGTCGGCGGTCTCGTAGGTCAATTCCGTGGTGCGGGAGATAAATTGCCAGCCCTCAAAATCCTTGTGGGTGTTCAGGTCCTCCTGCCACGCACTGACCACGGCGGGCTTAAAGGTGAGCACCAGTACCCGCTTAAAGCCCATTCGTTTTGCCAACTGGTAGGCGGCAAAGGTCTTGCCAAACCGCATTTTGCAGTTCCACAAAAACTTCGGGTAGCCCTCGGCGGCGGCTGAGCGGAAATAGGCTTCGGTCTTATCCACCGCCTCTTTCTGCTCCGGGCGCATGGAAAAATCGTTGGTGCGGTTTTCTACGTTTTCGGTGCGGTTGCGTACTGCATAAACGGCAGCTTTCACATCGTTGACGGTACAGCGGAACCATTCATTCCGGTCCTCGCCCTCGTTCAACTGCCAAAACCCTTTGCGGCGCAGCACGGCGTGGAGGTCTTTATCCGTAAAGCAACTGCCATCGCTGCGCATGGCAGGCCATGTTTCCAGCACCCGGTAGGGCACAGCCACGGTGTGGGTCTGCTCCCGGATGCGGGTATCCACATCCCGCTCGGTGTAGCCGACCTTGATGTAGCCCCTGTGGGACGCTACCCCAATCAGCTCGTAAGCATAAATTTTAGGGCTTACCGGTGGACGCTGCGGGAAAAAGTCCATTGTGGGCATCAATCGTCACCACCTAACTCCATCGGTTTTATCATGGATTCGATAAAGGCGATTTCTTCTTCGGTCAGGTTGTATTTGGCGTACAGCTCGGCATCTGTCCACGGTTTGGAGAAGTCCTGAACTGGAACAAAACTATAAGATGCTTTTGACATATTCATAGATGCAAGCATCTGGGCAATCAAGAATCGAGCAAATTTTGTTTTCAGATAAGTTATCATATTGTTCGCCGTTTCTTCGTCTTCAAATATGCCTGCAACAAGATATGTTTCAGTGCAGACGGCATTCGGCGGAAGAGTTTGCACAACGGATAAAACACGCATTTTTCCATCTTTATCTGGAACTCCTGCGTGTTCATAGGATACTTTTGATACGATGACTTTCCATTTTTCAATCATTTCAAGCCCGGACAAGATTTTTTTTCGTGCAATGGAGCCGTTGCCATTGCTGCTTTTCAAAAGCAACTCGCCCGAATCGTCTGACTTTGTGTTTGACTCCAATCCAAACGGCTTTCTGCTGGACACCTGCGTATTGAGGGTAGTTTCTTTCTTCAGCAAAACCCTCTTCACAATTCCAACAGCTTCATTATTTCTAATGAATGTAGCAAATTCATTCAGGGGGCGAACTGATTGAGTTGTTGCGCCGCCTTTTAGAATGTTTGAAATTGTGCAGTCACCATGGTATGCACGTTCCCAAAGAAAATAGCAGATACCACCCGGAATATCCACACCGCCCGGAAAACAATCCTTTGAATCGGCATAATCTGTTATATGTGAAATTCGGTCATCATTAAGCATAGATGTACGAAATTCATCTAGGCCCTTTCCACCAGAAAACCATCTGGACGGAATTATCATTGTCAGGTATTTCGGATTGAGTTTTTTAGACTGCTCAACAAATCTCTGATATAAGGGCGCTGCACTTTTACCAGCACCACCGCCACCATCGCTCACTGATACGGTGGGTTTCCAATAATCACATCGAATTTCATCTTAAAAATATCCTCCGGTCGAATGGTATGAATAAACTCATAGGCGTGCGTTTCCAAATCATCAGAGCGTTTGTATTCGCTCTCAGAGGCTCCACAAAAGGCGCACTTACCGTTTGACCATCGGTGGGATATTCGTTTGTATTCGATGTTACCATCGGAGTTATCAAAGTGTGAAACCGAGTAGATGCTGTTGGGATATTTGGAGCAGTACACGCTCCGACGAGAAAGCAGGCTGGTCAGCTCCGTGATAGCAATGCCATAGAGCTGCTTGTGGAAGATGTGGTCCACCCGCTGCTGCAAATCGGGAATTTCATTTTCTAGCCCCACCAGCAGCCGCTTTGCAATTTCCCGCAGAAACACGCCAGATTTGCAGGCAGGGTCAAGGAATGTGGTGTCCGGGCTGCGGAACAGCTCCTGCGGCAGCAGATCCAGCATCCGATTTGCCACCTCCGGCGGAGTGAATACCTCGTCGTTGGACAGGTTGGCAAGGCAGGACAGCACATCGGGGTTGTAAAGATTCTGATAAACGTCAGCCATTTTCCTGCACCCTCCTGTAATCCACCGGTTGGTATTCACGGAGAGGGCGAGGGATGGTTTCGTGGGTAACAGGGTCTATCATCCAGTTTTCCGTGCCGTCCGGTTCATCGGCAAACAGGGAAAGCTGGTCGGAATAGGCATCGTTGTCAGTGTTTTCTTTCAGCAGGACATCCAGCCGGTAGTCCCGCCGCTTGATAAAGTTGCCGGTTGGAAAACTCCACTCTGCAAATACGATGGGGCTGCCGTCGGACTGCTCCATGGTCAGCGCATCGCCGCACAGGATGTTTTTATGCAGGATATACCGCACAGCCTCCCGGCACTGCGGGTTAGCTGCCGATTTTACAGTGGCGGTATATTCCTTATCCCAAAGCGCAAAAAGCCGCTCTCGGCATTCCTGTGCGTTGTCTGCCAGAATATCCACGCCGTAAATGCTGGTCACCGCCAGCACAGAGTAACGTTCGTAATCGCTGGGGTTTTTGCCGTAGCGACTTTTTACCACTGCCAGCTTGCGGCGCAGCACTTCGGCCAGAAAGTTACCGTTGCCGCAGGCGGGTTCCAGAAAACGGCTCTCGATGCGCTCCGTCTCGCTTTTTACGAGGTCGCACATCGCGCGCACTTCTCGTTCTGCTGTAAAGACCTCGCCGTGGTCTGCCACCGCTGCCGGGATTTGACCTGTTTTTCTGCCATTCGTTCCACCTCTTTGAAGGGCTTGCCAAAAAGTGTACCTTTTGACAAGCGGCTCAAGAGATGAAACGAATAGCTAAAAATCTGTGGATTTAACCGGGAAATATGCTATAATTGGTACAAAAGCAAATCCGAGGGCATTTTGCAAGAAGGTACACTTTCTTGTAAAAAGAAGCGTTTACAAAAAAGTGGCTTTTTCGTAGATTTTGGCACGGTACCGAAAGGTGGACAGTGGCATTCCGCATTGTTGAGCGGCTTCCGTACCTGTCATTTTGCCGGAGCGCCACTTCTGGTAGACACTGTGGAAGTTCTCCGGCAGGGGACTGGGCGGACGTCCAAAGCGGACTCCCTTGCTTTTCGCCGCTGCAATGCCCTCCGCCTGCCGCTGCCGGATGTTGGTACGCTCGTTTTCAGCCACAAAGGAAAGTACCTGCAGCACGATGTCGCTCAGAAAAGTGCCCATCAGTCTTTGCCGCGCCGGGTATCCAGCAGCGGCATATCCAGCACCACGATGTCAGCGCCCTTTGTCTGGGTGAGCAGCCGCCATTGTTCTAAAATTTCCGCATAGTTGCGTCCAAGACGGTCGATGCTCTTGATGTAGAGCAGGTCGTCTTTTTTCAATTTTCGCACCAGCCGCTTGTACTGCGGACGGTTGAAGTCCTTGCCGGACTGCTTATCCATAAAAATGTTTTTCTCCGGAATCTTCAGTTCACGCAGTGCAATCAACTGCCGGTCCTCGTTCTGGTCACGGGTGCTGACCCGGATATAGCCATATAAATTCCCCAATAAATCGCCCCCTCTGCTAAAAGTGAATTTCATTGTTCTATGTAAAACGGCAAAGCATCCCTCCTGACGCTTTGCCCGTTGTTCTTTATTCTACCATAGCAGATCGGTTATCGCTTTCAGGATGCCCGCACAGTCTGGATAGCCAGCGCAGCACCCTTGACCTGATACGTTACCCCGCCAGTTTCGCCCCTTGCTTTCCTCTGGCACACCTCCGGGTGCTGTGCTGCAAGGGCATCAAGCTGCTTCTGCAAGGCAGGATTCAGCGTAAACACGCTGTTTGTTCCGTCCTCGCCGGCATAGATCATGGTTTCCAGCTTAAACATCATCAATCAGTTCTTCCACCTCAGATTCGTCAAAGATGGTCGGGCCCCAGTCCTCGTCCTCCTCGATGTCCCGTGACATTTTCTGCATCATGGTATAATGCTCCATCTCGGAATGGACAAAGTAGAACATCTGGTCGTACCAGTCTGCCAGCGTTTCGCCCTCCAGCTTCCGGCAGAAGTCAAGCACCAGCTTGTTCTGGTCGGGGTCAACCGTCAGCCCGGCAACTCCGTACAGCCGCTTGCGGGTTCGCTCCAGATCGGCGCAGCCATAAGTGTAGAGCAGCTTCTTTTCCTCAAACGTCAGTTTCATAGGCTTGTACCTCCGTATTAAAAAGGGTCTGCCCTGTGCAGACCCGATGTAATAAAAGAGACCGCCGTGCGTTGTGCAGGGCGGTCAGGGATGAGATATTATATCAGACGAAAATCAGCTCGGTCTTGATAATCTCCTCGGCACGGTTGCGGATGCTGTTCATCCGGCGCACCCATTCCAGTTGATTGGCAGCTTTCAGGGCTTCGGTCACGCCCTCAGACTCCTGCATCTGTTGGACGGTCAATGCAAGCTGTTCCTCGGCTTGCTTGTCCAGCTTGGCAAGATAGCCGCCCAACTCACCGGACAGGAGCAGTTGATTATACCGGATGGGATGCTGCTCCTTCAGATACATTTTATGTAAGCGGCTCCACCGTCCGGTGGGGTGCTGCTCTGCCGGGGCTGCTGCGGTCAGATTCGGCAGATAGTGGTCATTAACAAGGGTGTAGTCCAGACCGTTGGCATTGTCATGGATAGATTTCTTCAGTTCGTTCATGCGGATTCTCCTTTCATTTCTTCAGGCGTTTCAAAAGACGGTTCAAATTGAATGGGGACTGTATCAGCAGGCTCCTGTTGAGCCAGCTTTTTATTTTGGGCATACTTGCGGCATCGTTCACGGCCTTTCTGCAAGAGGGCTTCATACTCTGCTGCCGCCTGTGAATCAGTTTTAGCCGCTTCACGCAGAGCAGCACGTTTCTTTTTGCGGTTTTCCCCGGCAGTTTTCTGATATTTCTTACGCTTGGCAAGTTGCTGTTCTGTAAGATTTTTCTTGTCGCCGCGACTAATCTCAATTTGACTAGGAAACGTATCACCGATAAAATTGAAGTAGATGTCGATTTGCTGCTGACGGTAGATCGTCCGTCCGCCGGATGCGGAATGAATCACCACTTTTTCTACCAGTCGTACAGCATTTCATCTGTCAGCGTGTCACAGTCCTTGTATTTCCGAATCAGTTTGATAAAGCGTTTCAGATCAAACTTCGTTGTTTCAGCGTTGTCCAGTTCTTTCTTCAACTCGGCAATGCGAGCTTCGCAGACAGTTTGTTCATCATCATATTGCGCCATCAAACGCTGATACTGTCGTTCGGGGATTTTTCCTAAGACGCTGTTTTCATATAGGCTCCGAATCAAAGCGTCCAACTCGTCCATTCTTTTTTGAACTGAATGCAGTTCTTTTTTACTCTCGGAAGATACCTGTGTGTTTTGGTTTTCCCATGCAGCTTGAAGCTGCTCGGCAAATTCATCCTCATTTTCAATAATTTCTTTTGTCATCGCTTTGATTGCATTAAGAATAGCGGTTTCAATGGTTGAGGTCTTGATAAAATGGGATGTGCAGGAAACGTACATATTACGGTATTTGCTGCACTGCCATGAAGAATCCGAATCATACACTACATCAGAATCCCGATGTTTGGATTCGGGGCTGGAAAAGCTCATTCGGGAGCCACAGTCGGCGCAGAATACCATTCCGGCTAACCGGTGCGAGTATGTTCCACTCGGAAGTTTTTTCGGATTCCTCTTGCGCAGCCTCTGTGCTTTATCCCATGTTTCTTGGTCGATGATAGCCTCATGAGTGTTTTTGAATATGATCCTTTCTTCCGGGGTTGCAGCACGGCGCTTTTTCAACTTGAAGTTCTCACGGATACTTTTACATAGCACTGTATGGCCGAGGTATTCCTGCCGGTCAAGAATATAGGTCAAGGTGGTCGTATTCCACCGATAGGGGTCGTGGTACGAATGGTGCCGAGCAGATTCAGGATGATACCGTTCTTCATATGCAGACGGAATCAGCACTTTTTCGTCCGAGAGCGTCTGGCCGATTTGTGCAAGACTGGCACCGCTGGCTGCCATATCGAAGATCCTGCGGACAACGGAAGCTGCTTCCTCATCTACATGAAGGGTTTGCTTATCGCCGGGAACCCGCTTATAACCGTAGGGAATACTGCCGCTGCACCGTTTGCCATCCTGCATCCGCGATTTGAAAACGGTACGGATTTTATTGCTGGTGTCCTTAGCGTACCACTCGTTCATGATATTCAGGAAAGGGGTAAAGTCATTGTCCGTGGGATTGGCACTGTCAACATTGTTGTTGATAGCGATGAACCGAACACTCTTTGAAGGAAACTGAATTTCTGTGTAAAATCCAACTTCCAGATAATTGCGTCCGAAACGGCTCATGTCCTTTACAATGACAGTTGCAATGTGCCCGGCTTCAATTTCGGCAATCATGGACTGGAAGCCGGGACGATTGAAATTCGTTCCGCTGTATCCATCGTCCGTAAAATGCTGGATGTTGTTAAAGCCGTTTTTGCGAGCGTAATCTTCCAGATACTTTTTCTGATTCAGAATACTGTTAGATTCACCTTGCAGCTCATCATCTCTGGAAAGCCTTTCGTATAGTGCCGTGATTTTTCCTTGGTTGGATTTTGCCATAGTTTCACCTTCTTTTATTTTTAGTGGGAATACGATATGTAACAAAGATACGATACTTTTCTGATTTTGTAAACGCATCTTTGCTTTATCCTCGATAATTATAACCCTTCGGGTCAGTAACCACATAGGAACTGTGACATTGTAAAAGGTTGGGCTTGAGCCAAAATCTCGTCTTGCCGCTGCCGGAGCCGCCCACCACCAGCACATTTTTGTTCCGGGCGTTTTTGGGGTCCGGTGGGCGGTTGGACATCATCAGCCGTTCCGTTTTGGTCAGGATGATGTTGTCTGCAAACTTGGGTGCCATGAACGGCTCAATATCCTTGGCGGTGCCCCACCGGGCAGAGCCGTACTCCATGCCGTGGCGGTACTTCTTGGCGTTTTTACTACGCAAATAAACTGCCAGCCGCAGCCCTGCGCCGCAGCACAAACCCACCAGAATATCAAGCGGATGCAAGCTGGGCAGCGGGTTCGCAAACGCCAGCGGAACGGTGCCCATCATGGACATGATCTTATCCCCCAGCTCTTTGCCCTCGGCAAGCCGCCACGCTTCGCCAAAGTTGGTTGCCACCAGCCCCAGCAAAATATAGCAGATACAGTGCCAGCAGCTTTGTCAGCTTTTTCGTGGTCACAGTCCACGCTCCTGTTCCTTATGCCGGACTTTGCCGGGGAGTTCTGCCGCCGCCTGCACCAGTTCATGCAGTTTTGCCAGCACCGAGGGGCGTTTGTCTTTGTTCAGCAGAGATGCCGAATACTCTTTGAACGCCGAATTGAAGGCTTCTGCGTCCGAGGCTTTGAAAAAGACCAGATACCGGGGCGGCACCTCGGAGGTGTCCTTGCGGATGGCGTAGTCGATGCCGTACTTTTTGGCATACCGCTCTAAGCCACGGATGCCGGTCTTGCTGATCTCCACGCTGGACACGCCCCGGTTTTGCCGCAGAAGGGTGCGGACGCTCTGCTTGCCTTGGGATGCCTTGGACTGGTACAGCCGAAGTGCTGCTTTTATCGCCCGCAGGACAGTCCGGGCAGACAATTTCGTGGTCGAGATCATCAGGTTGAAGGATTTCTGTTCGATTTCTTCCTGCAATGCCATCACCTCGTATTATAAAAGAGTAGTATTTATAGACCGCTCTCCAGCGGAATGCTACAATAGTTTCAGGGTGCTGTGGATTGGTGAAAAATCCCTACCGTAAAGACGGTTTATTGGAGGCTCCAACCACAGCTTCTTTGTTGAAATGTTAATCAGTTAGATACCGCCAGACGGTTTATTTAGAACGAGGTTACAAGAGCAAAGAAGTCTGTGGTCCTGAACAGCATCGAAATAAATACGCC
>ENA-OQEX01000848-OQEX01000848.1-human-gut-metagenome-genome-assembly--contig:-NODE-848-length-13679-cov-2.101904_pt1 | contig 13679 bp, 17 predicted proteins | sample MGYA00242802_ERZ504649 | MGnify/ENA primary metagenome ERZ504649 (study PRJEB26092, sample SAMD00036194) | human gut metagenome | host: Homo sapiens | study: EMG produced TPA metagenomics assembly of... | reverse complement strand
ATCTAGCATTGCTTGTGTATTCATTCTTTGTAAATGTTACATAAAGGAATGTGATAAATGCTCCCATCATTAACAGTGGAATCGTTCCAATCTTTGTATACTGGATCAGGAAAAATCCTGCGAAGAAAAATGGAATAAATTTTGGTTTTGAAATCAGGTTAGCAATGATTGCAAAACCTACCGCTGGCAAGCATGCTCCCATAGCTGTCAGACCGTTTGTTACAAATTTAGGGATATCATCTAAAACACCCTGTAGTGCACCACTTCCGAAGTATAATGCAACTGTGAGCAGTGAAGCAAAGCATATCAATCATCATAAGTCCCACACCAACGATAGACCATCCGATCATTCCTTTTGCATCACCTTTTTCTGCGTAAACATCTGCTTTTTGTGCAAAGAACCCTGCCGCCAGATAAAGCAAGTTCGAAATCTGAACTCCTAAAAGCCCTACTGGAACTGCAAGTGCAACTGCGGCATTCGTGTTAAGTCCTGATGCCATTGCAACTGGTATTGCAACGTAAGCCGCAAGACATGGGTCTGTAGGCTGGTTTCCACCAGCAGCGATAACGCCTAAATAAATCAGCTGTAATGATGCCCCGATCATCATTGCCTGTGGCATGTCACCAAGAACCGCTCCAACGATCACTGCATTAAAAATGACCGTATTATACATAAATGCTCCCGCTGTATATGGAATACAGCATTTTGCAATACCACAGAACAGTCCAAGCAATATTGCCTGTGTTAAACTAATTGTCATGTTTTCATCCTCCTTAGCTTTTCATATATTTATTGAACATTTGGAAATGTCTTTTTGACCATATCCAGAGATTCCTTTTTATCTGTAGGCTGTGTCTGGAAATATAATTTCACACCATCTTTCTCAAGATCAAATAATGTCTGTGCCTCTTCTTCTGTAAATCCTGTAGATTTATAGATCTGTTTACGATCTCCGATAATAGACATATTACCTAATGTGATCTCATCAAATTTCACACCTTTGTCTGCTAATTCTTTGATCTGTTTTACATCTTTAAACAGTACGAACACATTTAAATTTCCAAATTGATTCTTCTCCCAAATCTCAACAGCCTTATCAACTGAGAAAATACTTACTTTGATCTCTGGTGGTGCTGCGAATTTTAATACATTTTTCTGCATCTTGTCTTTCGCCACGTTATTGTCAATTACGACGATCTTCTGTGCCTTAAACACTTTTACCCACTGTGTTACTACCTGCCGTGGATCAGTCTGTCATCCACTCTTACTGCTAAACTCTTTGCCATATGCTTTTTCTCCTTTCACTCTTCAACATTTCAAAAAGTTTCTTTATTCGTCATCTTCATCTTCATCGTCACTTAGGAAACCTTCGGTATCAACTCTGAAAATCCCATTCTTACCATTCTCTACTGTATCTAAACTAAAGTCTTTTCCTGATATTTCCTCTCTTGCAAGTACTGCATTCACTAACATTGGAAGATTCATTCCTCCAACAACTTCCAGTGGCTTCTCTGTCTCCTGAATATGACGCATTACCTGATTACAAGGAGTTCCGCCGAACAGATCGACCAAGATCATGCTTCCTTCTGGAAATTCATTGATCGTTTCTACAAATGCCTCTCTATATTTGTCAATATCATCTCCTGGTTCTAAGGAATATGCTGCAATGTTCTCACTCTCACCAAACAGCATCTTCGCTGTATCAACTAATGAAACTGCAAATGGCCCATGGCTTAATAAAATTATTCCTGGCAGATCTTTATTTACTTTCTCTGGCTTATAACATTTCACGTTTTTTCTCCTTTAATGCATGGTTGCGAACATTATTTCACTATAATGTTCTTTCGTTCTTTCTAGTATTATTATATATCTGTTTTGTTCCTATGTCAATACAAAATGAACATTTTTTCATTATATTGTTCATTTTCACTTTTGTCACTATTATATACTGACAAAAGAAAAAGAGGCTTTGGCAGAAACCACCATGATCAACTCTACATTCGTAAATCTTTTTACGAGAAAGTTTTTATAAAAAATAGACAGCGCTCTTTTTCATAAGAACGCTGTCTATTTTTATTTACTTATTTCCCATAATATATTCTATAAGTTTATCTGAAAATTCCTTCACCACTGTATCTGCCTGATGGAGATCTTGTTTGATCGCTCCTTCTGGTGCATATCCAATGCATTTCATTTTGGCAGATTTGGCTGCCTTTACTCCTGCTTCGGAATCTTCGACCACGATACAGTTTGCCGCCTTCTGTCCAATTGCCTCAGCCGCCTTTTGAAAGATTTCTGGATCTGGCTTTCCGTTTTCACATTCGGAACCGCTTATAAATGCTTCAAAGCAGTCTGTAATTCCAAACGTATTCATATTTGTCATGATATCTTCTTTCAATGAAGACGATGCAACTGCCAGATGAAATCCTTTTTCCTTTAATGTACGGATCAGATCAACAACCCCAGGCATCGACTTTAGTCCTTCTTGGTCGATCAACTCTTTTCTGGTTTCGACCCACTGATCTATATAATATGGAACTTCTTTATCAAGACTCTCAAATTCTTTCTTCATCTCTGCCCACATATATTCATGCGTCGTACCCAAAAACTTATCATGGTAATGCCAGTCAACTTCAATACCTGCTCGTTTTAAGATGAGATGCTTTGCTTTGACATTAAAATATTCTGAATCAGCGATCACACCGTCCATATCAAAAATCACTGCTGTAATCATACTTCCCTCCTAATAAAACAGAAACGCACAAAATGTTAAGTAGTCATCTGTGCGTTTCTATATCTTCTGTATTAAACTGTAATAAATCCTAATCCTTCAAGTACTGAGAACACTAAGATCGCAACAATGCAGATTGGTGCAATATACTTAACCATAATAAGGAATAGTGATTTTCTCTTAAATTCCCCAGAGCTTTCAACTTCATCAACAATTACTTTTGGCTTGATGATATAACCGACAAATAAACATGTTAAGAATGCTGCGATCGGCATTAATACACTGTTACTGATGAAATCAAAGAAATCAAGGAAGTCAAATCCTAAAATCGTAATATTGCTCCATGCTCCAAATCCTAAAGATGATGGAACTGCTAGTAACAGAGCAATGATAAACATTGTAATACATGCAGTTCCTCGTTTCATATGGAACTTATCCATCAGAACTGCTACGAGTGTTTCAAGCAGCGAAATGGAAGATGTAAGTGCTGCAAGTAACACTAAAATAAAGAATACTGCTGCAATAACACTTGAAAAAGCCATACTGTTAAATACTTTTGGAAGCATCACAAACATCAAAGACGGACCTTTTGCAAGCATGGATGAATCTCCGTTTGAGAATACAAACACAGCTGGTACGATCATAAGTCCTGCAAGGAAAGCAACCCCTGTATCAAAAATCTCAACCTGTGTGACTGATTTCTCAAGGTCAGCTTTCTTTGGCATATATGATCCGAATGTGATCATAATACCCATAGCAAGGGACATCGAATAAAATAACTGTCCAAGTGCAGCTAAGATCGTTGTCGGACCAAATCCTTTTAAACTTGGTTTTAAATAATATGCAACTCCAGCCATCGCCCCTGGTCTTGTGATACAGAATAAAGAAACTCCGATCAACAAGACGATCAAAACTGGCATCATGATCGTGCTGACACGTTCTACTCCGCCTTTGACTCCTCCTGCAACAACCACTGTTGTAGCGATCAGGAAAACAAGAACACAGATCATAGGTTCTGCTGATTTGCTGATAAACCCTGTAAAGAATGTATCAGAGGCGGCATTATGAATCCCTCCCTGAAGCGATACCAGTGCATATTTTGTAACCCATCCACCGATAACACAGTAGTACGGGAAGATAATAAACGGAATGATCGTTGTAAGATATCCGATAAATGTATGCTTCTTGCTAAAGTGTCCAAATGCACGGATCGCACTGGTTCCTGCCTTTCTTCCAAGGGCAACTTCTGTGATCATCAGTGAAAATCCAAATGTTAATGTAAGGATCAGATAAGTTAATAAAAATGTTCCTCCGCCATACTTGGCTGCAAGATATGGAAATCTCCAGATGTTTCCAAGACCTACGGCAGACCCAGCCGTTGCAAGAACGAACCCTAAACGGCTCGAGAATCCACTTCTTTCATTACTCATAATATTAAGTACCTTCTTTCATATATATTCAGATACGTAAGGATATGTATCTGGCTCTGCCGGAGATCTTAGATATGAATCCTGCATGGCAGGATTCCCAGCCTGGATGCTGAATTCTATTTAGATGACGTCCACATCTTCTCCGGCAAGGACGGCATTCATATTACGTACAGAACACATCTTTCCACACATTGTACATGTATCTTCTCTCTCTGGTGTTGATTCTGCACGGTATCTTCTTGCCTTTTCAGGATCAAGAGCAAGTTCGAACTGTTTCTCCCAGTCAAGTTTCTGTCTCGCAGCTGCCATCTGGTTATCCCAATCCATAGCGCCTTTTACACCTTTGGCAATATCTGCTGCATGTGCTGCGATCTTGGAAGCATGATTCCTTCTTTCACATCATCGACATTTGGAAGACGCAGATGTTCTGCTGGTGTTACATAACATAAGAAGCTTGCTCCAGAAGCTGCAGCGATTGCTCCACCAATTGCAGATGTGATATGGTCATATCCAGGTGCAATATCTGTTACCAGAGGTCCAAGAACATAAATGGTGCTCCATGACAGATCGTCTGCTGGATCTTCATATTCGCCTGAATCTGATCCATTGGCATATGTCCAGGTCCTTCGATCATAACCTGTACATCCTTCTTCCATGCACGTGCTGTTAATTCTCCTAATGTTACTAATTCTTCGATCTGTGAAATGTCACTTGCATCAGCAAGGCATCCTGGACGACATGCATCGCCAAGGCTTAGCGTTACATCATATTCGTTACAGATATCAAGGATTTCATCATAGTATTCGAAGAATGGATTCTCATTGCCTGTTGCTTCCATCCATGCAAAGATCAGAGAACCACCACGAGACACAATGTTCATCTTACGTTTCATTGCCTTAAAACGTTCCGCTGTGTTTCGGTTGATCCCACAATGGATCGTCATAAAATCTACACCATCTTCTGCATGCATCTTAAAAACATCGATCCATTCACGAGATGTGATATCCTTTAATGCTTTATTGTAATAAACAATCGCATCGTAAATAGGTACGGTACCAAGGATTGCTGGGCATTCATCGACAAGTTTCTTACGAAATACATGAGTATGTCCAAAAGAAGAAAGATCCATGATAGCTTCTGCACCCATCTCTACGGCTTTATTAACTTCTCCATCTCAACATCTAAGTTTAGACAGTCTCTGGATGTTCCAAGGTTTACATTGATCTTTGTCTTCAAAGAATTCCCGATTCCAAATGGCTTTAAACACTTGTGGTTCTTGTTTGCAGGGATGACAATAGTTCCAGCCGCAACTTCTGCCATAAGGTCTTTCACGTCAATTCCTTCATAGGCAGCAACTGCTTCCATCTCTTTCGTTACAATTCCCTGTCTTGCTGCGTTCATCTGTGTTGTGTACTTCATGATTGAAAACCTCCAAAATATAAGATTTTGGGAGACTCTTATTCGGTTTTGTTTATTTTATCATCATTCTGTCTTGTTGAGATAAAAAAGACAAACTTTAAAAAGCCTGTGATGCTGCTTTACAGTTCGTCTTGTATTCATAGCATCCAAATCCCTACGACGGCATTATCCGTATCAGGTCCATGGTCGAAACTCTTGTTTCCTCTCAGCTAAGGTATCACCTTTTAAGCTCCCATTTCAGTTACATCAATATTGTACCATCCTAAAAGCAGATAGCAAGAATTTTGTATCCTTGTTATCTGCCTTTCGTACTTCTTTATCTTTATATTTTTCTTTTACTTTACTGGTCTGGCGATCGCTGCAACTTTGCGGTACCATGGATAGCTGTAAGACACACTGCTTCCATCTGCATGTACGATCGTGTCATTTCCAACATACATGGCGATATGGTCGATATTTTTATATCTTCCATTCTTTCCACTTCGTTTACGGTAAAAGATTAGATCTCCCGGAAGTAATCTGTCTGATTTTCCGTTATATGTAGAAAGTTTTAATAATTTCTTCTTTTTTCCACACCATTTAGCAATATCTGCAGCTGTTGGTGCATAGCTCTTACTTCCAAAATTCACACCATATGGTTTATAAGATTTCCACACAAAAGAACTGCAGTCTACATAACCTTTCCGCATTCGTTTTGCCTGACTGTATCTTGGTTTTGTCTTACAGATTGCTTGAGCTTTACTGACTCCTTTGTATACTTTGGATTTTAAGATATAAATATTAAAAGATACACTCGCATTATCAGCACTGATCGTTAAGGTTGTCCTTCCGTATTTTTTTCCTTTTGTTAATCCATTTGATGATACAGATGCATATTTTGTATTTCCAACTTTATATGTAACTGGTGTATATCCGCTGGCTCCTGATACTTTGTAAGATACTTTTTGCCCTTTTTTCAGAATACAACTGGCTCTATATTGTGGATCTGTGCACTTTACAGTTGCTTCCAGACAAATTCCATCTACATATACGTATATCTTCCTGGTTTGTTTTGCATATCCGTAAAATGTCCCATCATCCGATACATAAAAATTATGATTATTATCTGCTCGATAGATAATGCGTTCTTGTCCATTCGTCGAGTTGCCTTCTAATTCAACTTTCCCTTCGTTATAAAGAACCGTTGCAAGTTTGTTATTCTTTAATCTCGGATTGGAAATCTGGATATGCATTTCTTTTGTTTCAATACTTTGATATTCTGTTCCTTCATCTGTTACGATATTTAATCGGACTGTTGCATCTCCTATGGATCTTCCTGTAATCCTTGCAGTCTTCTGATCTGCTGATACCTCCATCGCAATATGATCATTTCCATTGACGATCTGCCAGTTATATTTCAGATTATCTCCATAATCATAAGAATCGTTATATTTTAATGAAATATTTCCGCCAACAGCAACACCTGCATTGATGCCAGAATCATAGAAATCAATGTCATATGTTGCTGCTTCTTCCGGTGAATCGTATCCGCCCCATAAATTATATCCTGCTTTGTTTATCTTATTCGTTATCTTTCCCATGCCAGTCTTACTTGCTGCTGATACGGGCATGATCTGAATCGATAACATTCCTATAACAGCTGAAAGCGTACATACGCACAGCTTTTTCATCACTTTTTCACTTTATTTCTCCCCATTTATCTTGTTTCTCTTAATGTATATTCGACTATTTATAAAATTTAATTCATTACATTGACTGGTTTTCCTTCCATCCAACATTTCACATTATCAAAATCAATGATCGCACGTTTTACCAATGCTTCTTTTGTTGCAAATGCAACGTGTGGTGTCGCGATCAGATTCTTTGCATGTAAGAGTGGATGATCTTTGATACCGGCGGTTCATTCTCAAAGACATCAACGACTGCTCCTGCAATCTTACCGTTATTGAGTGCTTCAGCTAATGCTTCACTATCAACAACCGGACCTCTTGCCGTGTTGATCAAAACTGCATCTGGTTTCATCAATGCGATTTCATCTTTACCGATCAAACCTTTTGTTGATTCATTTAAAGGTACATGCAATGAAATGATATCACAACTATATAAAAGTTCTTCTAACCCCACAAATTGAATTCCTGGAAGATCTTTTACTGTCCTTGAATATGCGTAAACTTCACATCCAAATGCCTGGGCGATCTTCGCAACTCTGGTTCCGATTGCTCCGGTTCCGATCACACCGAATTTCTTTCCTTCCAGTTCAAAGCCAACCAGACCATCCTTGGTTCCTTCTTCTCGGACTACCTGATCGCAGGAAATGATATTTCGATACAGTGAAATCAAAAGTCCAAAGACAAGATCTGAAACTGCAGCATTTGAATAGCCTGCACAGTTGCATACTGTAATCCCCTGTTCTTTGCATGCAGCCATAGCAATATGATCGATCCCTGTAAATGCTACCGCCAACATCTTAAGGTTTTTGCAGCCTTTGATGACTTCAGCATTCAATGGCAGGTTTGCAACCATAATAATGTCCGCATCCTTTCCACGTTCGATCAGGCTTTCTGTGTCAGTTACTTTGGTCTGGTAAGATACGATCTCGACAGAATCTGGCAATGCTTTATGTGCGATTTCCATCAATTTCTCTTCTTCCACACCTAGTGGTTCAATAATTACTAATTTCATAATTGTCGAATACTCCTTTCGTATGATTTTACTCTCCTATTCTATCATCAAATATACGATTATAAAAGCTTAGAAATATTTTATTTCATAGAGGATTCCATCGAAGTTTCTTATGATCCATATAAAGTAAAAAACTGCCACATTAGTTTCCACCAATGTGACAGTTTCATATACTTTATAGAAAATCTACTGGAGTAAATCTCTTAATTATTTAAGAGTTACTTTAGCTCCCTGTTCTTCTAATTTAGCTTTGATGTCTTCAGCTTCTGCTTTAGATGCACCTTCTTTAATTACTTTAGGAGCTCCATCAACTAATTCTTTAGCTTCTTTTAATCCTAATCCTGTTACTTCACGAACAGCTTTGATGACTTTAACTTTAGCTCCACCAACTTCTGTTAATTCTACGTCGAATTCGTCTTTTTCTTCTGCTCCACCTTCAGCTCCAGCTGCTGCTACTACAACACCTGCTGCTGCAGAAACACCGAACTCTTCTTCACAAGCTTTTACTAAATCGTTTAATTCTAATACTGATAAACCTTTGATAACTTCAATAATTTCCTGAGTTGTCATTATAATTTCCTCCTAATATTTTAAATTTACTGATAACTGATCTTACTCAGCTGCAGCCCCTTCTCCGTCTTTTTCAGCGATCTGCTTAATAACACGAGCAAAGTTTGTAATTGGGGACTGAATGCTTCCAAGGAATTTCGCAAGTAATTCGTCTCTTGATGGGATGCTTGCGATAACCTGGATACCATCTTTGTCATAGAATGTTCCTTCTACAACACCAGATTTCATTTCTAATACTTCGATGTTCTTAGCGTGTTTTGCAAGGATTCTTGCAGGAGCTGTAGCATCTGTTTTAGAAACAGCGATTGCTGTAGGTCCTTTTAAATCATCAGCTAATGCTTCAAATTCTGTTCCCTGGATTGCAAAACGAATCATTGTATTCTTATATACTTTGTATTCTACATCAGCTTCTCTTAATTCTTTACGCATTGCTGTATCCTGTTCTACAGTGATTCCGCGGTAAGAAACTAATACTGCTGACTGAGCATCTGTAAGTAATTCTTTAATTTCGTTTACTACTGGTTGTTTTAACTCAACTTTTGCCATTGAAATGGTGCACCTCCTTGATTTATTTTGTGTACCACCGCACATATAAAAAGAAAACTCTATATCCGCACAGACATAGAGTGTTAATTAGCATATTCACTAATACTCTCCTCGGCAGGTTGTTCTACGTTGCGCCTTGCGGCACCTGCTGTCTTCGGCAGTAATACTTTACATATAATACACGACATTTTATATATATGTCAAATGTTTTTTTTACTTTTTTTTGAAATGTTTTTTATTTTTTATGCAATTCCCCATATGGCAACATAGGATTTTTGCATAAATCTGGGGGTCAGACTACATGAGACTGACCCGCTTAAAGTTAAATATTAAGCAAATTTTGTTGTATCAATTTTCACTCCAGGTCCCATTGTAGAAGTAATTGTTACGTTTCTAAAATACTGACCTTTTGCTGCTGCAGGTTTTGCTTTTACGATTGCATCGATTAACGTCTGGAAGTTGTCCGCTAACTGTTCTTCTGTGAAAGAAGCTTTTCCAACTGGTACATGAATGATGTTGGATTTATCTAATCTATATTCGATCTTACCTGCTTTGATTTCTTTAATGGCATTCGCAACGTCCATTGTTACAGTTCCGGCTTTAGGGTTAGGCATTAAACCTTTAGGTCCTAAGTCACGTCCTAAACGACCTACTACACCCATCATGTCTGGAGTAGCTACTACTACGTCGAAGTCATACCAGTTTTCTTTCTGGATCTTAGGAATTAATTCTTCTGCTCCTACGAATTCTGCTCCTGCTGCTTTCGCTTCTTCAGCTTTTGCATCTTTAGCGAATACAAGAACTTTAACTTCTTTACCAGTTCCGTGTGGAAGTACAACTGCTCCACGGATCTGCTGGTCTGCCTGACGTCCATCTACACCAAGACGGATATGTGCTTCGATTGTTTCGTCAAATTTAGCGTTTGCTAATTTTTTACTAAAGCAACTGCTTCCTGTGGATCATAATTGTTTGTTCTGTCCACTAATTTTGTAAGCTCTGCGTATCTCTTACCTTTTTTCATTCTAAAATACCTCCTGTGGTAATATCGGGAGTTCACCCTCCCACTTTCGTTTCAAATTTGTGATTACTCTTCTACTGTGATTCCCATACTTCTTGCAGTACCGGCGATCATGCTCATTGCTGCTTCGATAGAAGCTGCGTTTAAGTCTTTCATCTTTGTTTCAGCGATCTGCTGAAGATCTGCTTTAGAAATAGTAGCTACTTTAGTTCTGTTAGGTTCTCCTGATCCAGACTGGATTTTGCAAGCTTTCTTTAATAAAACTGCTGCTGGTGGAGTCTTTGTGATGAAGCTGAAGCTTCTATCCTGATATACAGTGATTACTACAGGGATGATCATGTCTCCCTGATCAGCTGTTCTTGCGTTAAATTCTTTTGTAAACTGTACAATGTTTACTCCGTGCTGTCCAAGTGCTGGTCCAACGGGTGGTGCTGGTGTTGCCTTTCCTGCTGGAATCTGAAGTTTGATATAACCTTCTACTTTCTTTGCCATAATCGTTAACCTCCTGATTATTGTGGTAATTACGGGATAGCCCTCCCACTTTGTTTCAAATAAGATTCTCTATTCTTATTCTTCGTTACGCTTTCTTAATATCTAAGAAATCAATTTCTACTGAAGTTGCTCTTCCGAACATCTCGACTTCAATAGTTACTGTCTGTTTGCTTTCATTGATTGCAGTAACCGCACTTGTTGTTCCTTCCCAAGCACCGGAAGTCACAACGATCATATCACCAACTTCGATATCAAGTTCAATCTTCTCTCTTGCTGGTGTTTCTTGCTGTTCTCCTCCAATCTGGATTCCTAATGGTTTCATCTCTGCAGGAGTCAGCGGTACTGGTTTTGATCCAGGTCCTACAAATCCTGTAACACCTCTTGTGTTACGAACCACATACCATGTGTCGTCGTTCATGATCATATGGATCAGAACATAACCTGGGAACATTTTTCTTGAAACTTGTTTCTTCACACCGTTTCTCATCTCTACCACGTCTTCAAGTGGTACGCGGACTTCCAAGATCTCATCCTGAAGCTTACGGTTCTCGATGGTTTTCTCAATATCCACTTTTACTTTATTCTCATAACCTGAGTAGGTGTGAACAACATACCAATTTGCCTCTGCCATAAAATCTCCTTACTTCTATCCAACCAATGCCTGAATTCCATACTGGATTCCAACATCAAGAACTGCAACAATGACTCCGATAATAATAGCACAGATCACTACAACTGCTGTTTCTTTTGCAATTCTTTCTTTCGTTGGCCAGATAATTCTGTTAAATTCAGCTTTTAACTCTTTGAACCAACTTGGTTTCTTTGCTTTGTTAGTTTTCTCCATGTTTTCACTTCCTTTTCTCTCAAAGGGAATTACCGGAAATTATTTTGTTTCTTTGTGTAATGTGTGAGTTTTACAGAATTTGCAGTATTTCTTTGTTTCCATGCGTTCAGGATGTGTTTTCTTATCCTTTGTCATGTTGTAATTACGCTGTTTACATTCTGTACATTCTAATGTTACTCTTGTGCGCACACTTCCACCTCCATTTTGTTTGTTGTTTAATTAAAATAAGGCATAAAAAAAAGACCTTCTTCCAACGCTAAAGTCTAGCGTGTTTATCATATCATCCATATGTTGGTCCGTCAATAGATTTTTCGTTTTTTTTACAATACAATCTTGTTTCTTTACATATTAAAACGAAATAATACCGCATCAACATCTCGCTGATACGGTACTTATTTTCAAAAAGAGAGGATTAAAAATATATATGAAAAACTATGTCTTTATTATATCAGGATCCTCTCTTCATTCAATATTCTGTTTCTAAACATTTCTAAAGAAAGTATAAACAAATATGAAGGAATTATTATTTAGTGTATTTTACCTGATATCCACTTGTACCTTTGGATCCTTTTTTGATCTTAATATAGTAAGTTCCTTTTTTTGCCTTTCCATAGATACGGAAACCTTTTGATATTGTTTTATTTTTTAATCTTGCTGCTCCTGTGACTGTTACAGAAATCTTGCTTTTATTTCCAAGTCCTGTGATATCGATATATGTCATTCCAGTCTTCTTAACTTTGATCTTATACCAGTGTGTTTTACTTGTACTTTCATTAGACAAGAATACCTGCTTCTTGGATTTCTTACGCTTGATCTCTTTTGCTTTTTTCTTAGATGTTCCATAACTGTCAGATGCTTTTTGATTTGCATTGATGAAATAAAGGATCTCTCCAGATGCCGCATTTGCAACGACACGATAAGTCCCTGCAGCAAGTCCTGTTGTTACTACATAGTTATTTTTTGCTACACCCGCTAATCCGGTTGCTACAGTTTTCCATGTCTTTCCACTTAATTTCTGGACAGAATAGATAACACTAGAAACATTTCCCGCTGCATTTTCTTTATAAACTGCGATTGCTGCAACTCCTCTTTTGGCTACTTTAAACTGCTGATATGTAGTTGCTCCAGTACTTGCACTTGCGATTACATTATTCCCGCCAAAAGTTCTGTTATTCTGGCTTGATATCACTGCTGCTCCAAATGCTGCAACACTGGTGATTTGCATTCTCACATGCTGTTTCAAGGTATAAAGCATATGTTCCTGCTTTGACTGCACCAGCCAGATCACTTTTCCATTATTCGTCTGTGAAAGTGTCATAGCCGGATTCCCATCATAACACAGTTTTAAACGTCCACCATCTACTCCTGCGACATTTGTTGCATATGGGATAACAACCGTTCCATCAATTCCTACACGAACTGTTCCAACTTTCACATATTCATTTGCATCACTATATCCTTGATACAACATCATTTCCTGATTTGCCTGCCATTTATTTGACAGGGTATCAAAATCAGACAGTGTGTAAACATTCGTTGCATTTAACTGCACTGCCGCTGCAGATGCTTTTGTCTGTTTTGCTCTTATTCTTTGTACTGCTGTGATCACAGGAAGTTTGCTGTGAATACTTTCTGTTTTGGTTTTTGCTCCTACCAGTACAGTCCCTGTCATCATTGCAAATGACAACGCTATACATAACGTTCTCTTTAAAAATTTAACCATATTACATCTCCTCGTATAATATCTTTTAGATACATAAATACATGTATCTAGTTACCAAATAAATATTGTTCAATAGGCTTAGCAAAGCCCATGATATAATTGTCCTAGTGTCAATCAGGTAATAGTTCTTTTTCTCCCTGTTGAACCAGTAATGGTTGCTTCATAAATAGTCTGTTCCCCTGACATGGAAGTTAGCTTCAAACCGGCTGGCTGTTTGCTTAAG
>ENA-OQEX01000847-OQEX01000847.1-human-gut-metagenome-genome-assembly--contig:-NODE-847-length-13702-cov-1.871087_pt1 | contig 13702 bp, 19 predicted proteins | sample MGYA00242802_ERZ504649 | MGnify/ENA primary metagenome ERZ504649 (study PRJEB26092, sample SAMD00036194) | human gut metagenome | host: Homo sapiens | study: EMG produced TPA metagenomics assembly of... | reverse complement strand
GTGCTGTTTTTGTTCCTTGCCTTCTTGGAGTCCTGCGGATATATGGCGCGTATCGCCTTTGTCATGGATCGGATTTTTCGCAAATTCGGCCTTTCGGGCAAATCGTTTATCCCGATGCTGATCGCCACCGGCTGTGGAGTGCCCGGCATTATGGCTTCACGGACAATTGAAAATGATCGAGACCGAAAGATGACGATCATGACCACCACCTTTATCCCGTGCAGTGCGAAGCTCCCAATCATTGCGCTGATCCGGCGCGCTGTTCGGCGGCGCGTGGTGGGTTGCGCCCAGCGCTTATTTTATCGGCGTTTTTGCAATCATCGTATCCGGCATTATGCTGAAAAAAACAAAAATGTTTTCGGGCGACCCCGCCCCATTTGTGATGGAGCTGCCCGCATATCATTGGCCGACAGTGGGCAATGTGCTTCGTTCCATGTGGGAGCGTGGCTGGTCCTTCATCAAGAAAGCTGGCACCGTGATCCTGCTCGCCACCATTTTTGTATGGTTCACCTCTTCCTTCGGCTGGGAAAACGGCTCTTTTGGCATGGTGGATATGGAGAGCAGCATCCTAGCCGTCATCGGCAATGCGATTGCCTGGATTTTCACACCGCTCGGCTGGGGCACCTGGCAGGCTGCGGTTGCTTCCATCACAGGCCTGATTGCAAAGGAGAATGTGGTCGGCACCTTCGGCGTGCTCTTCGGCGGGTTTGAAGAGGTTGCGGAAAACGGCTGGCAGGTGTGGCAGAATGTACGCGCTGCGTTTACTCCCCTTGCGGCATACTCCTTCCTGATCTTCAACTTGCTGTGCGCCCCCTGCTTCGCCGCAATTGGCGCAATCAGGCGGGAGATGAACAGTGCAAAATGGACTTGGTTTGCAATCGGCTACCAGTGCGTATTTGCGTATGCATTTGCATTGGTTGTCTATCAGCTTGGGATGCTGTTTACCGGAAACGGCAGCATCATTGGCGCAATGGCAGCTTTATACTGGTTGCGTTTTTCCTGTATATGTTGTTCCGGCGCTATCAAGAGAGCAATGTTTTAAATGCAAAGGTTAAAGTTTAAATAGGCATTGGCGCTGATCGGCCGTTGTAGAGAAAAGGAGGAATCGGTTATGTTACATTTTTTTGCGGCTAATTGGGGCACGATTTTAATCGGCCTGCTGGTTGCGGCGGCGGTGGCTTTAATCCTTGCAAAGCTTTGGCGGGATCATAAAAAAGGCAAATCCTCCTGCGGCTGCAATTGTTCACAGTGCCCTCATCTGGGCTGTGCCACGCAAATCAAGCGGATCAAGCTTTACCCAAAGGCGTTTTGACCATGCGGCCAGAGAGAAAACACCATAAAATTCACTTTGCAAAAGCATACCGCCCGGCCCGGATGAAAATTCGGGGCCGGGCAGTGCTGTTTTTGGAAGAGAATGATAGAAGGTTATATTGTAATAAATTTTCAACATTTACCTTATTTTGTTAAAACACACAAAACTAATATGGAATCTTTAGGAAGTTTTACTATTTAAAAGTTACATATAATATACTACAATAAAAACAGGTGATACATAAAAGTAATTGTATTACACTACGAGTCAAAGAAATGAGGAAACACAAATGAAAAAGCGCACTTCCAGCCGTATTCTTCGGGCAGCAGTTTCTCTATGCTTGGTGTTTGCACTTTTTTGCACAATGGGCATGATGGCCTTTGCGCAGGCAGATGACGCGTTGGGCACAATCAGGGAAGTGTTCCCGGATGAAAACCTGGCGCAGGTGATGGCGGTAACGCTCAACAAGTCGGTTGAGGATATCGTCACGCGCGGCGAGCTGGAGCATGTGGCTATATTGACGGCGCAAATTGCGGCATCAAGACCTTGAGGGCATGCAATATATTTCGAAAGCTTCCCATGTCTATCTGTCAGGCAATTCGATTGCGGACCTTCGTCCCCTTAAAAACCTCAAAGAAGTAACAGAGGTTCACGGTGTCAAAATCGGCGGGCAGGTCATTCGTTTGGAGCCGAAGCAGGTGCAGCTGGGTCGCTTGGCAGTTCCAAACCCCACCCGCAGCACGCTCGGCGTTCGCGGCAATGTGATTGATCTGAATGGAGGCGTCTTGAATATTATCACCGGTGGTGTGGATTTTTACGGCCTGAAGGAGGCCGGTGAGGTTTCCTACGAAATCGGCGGCTGGATTTCCAACTCGACGAACCAGAGCTACAGTGCCACGATTATCCAACCGTATTATCTGTAAATCTTGATTGATTCCTCCCCCTTCCTAAAAACGTGAACCAGCACCGGCGGAGCAGCTTCGCTGGTGCTGGTTCGTGTTTGCGATCAAACAAAATTAGCTGCCCCAGTTACCAACTTGCGCGGCTAGTCTAATCAATTGAGAGGCGCTAACCGTCTATTACGGCGTTGTCACTTCCCAATGAACGTGGCTCATAAAACGCTAAAATCATTTCCATGGATGATCAGAATCATTGATAGAACGGCCCTGAATGCGCGGTCCATTCAGGGCCGTTTTTCTGTCGGAAGAGAAGGCTTTTGAGGCTCAATTTACGATATTCTATCATATCTGCAATGGGGCATTAAAAATAACAACAAAGCTTGGCCAAGATGTCCATATCCAATTTGGTTGTGAGATCATCATGGAACCATCGGGTTATAATTTCGTATTGTACGTCGATCGCTCTTGCGAGAATATGCCTGTTTATGCCATGTTCTTCTATGCGTTCCCTCATTTTCAAATGTATACTGCCATAGTCTTTGATTTTGACAAGCGATTCTAAGCCAACGTCTTTTTTATTAGGAATCATCACCTATTGCGAGGGTATGGAGATTTTTCGTCTGTTAATCCCAAAAGATAATCCACACTAGTGCCATAAAAGGAGGATCATTTGATCAGCATTGGGATGGAAATGTTTAATTTCCCCAGTTCGTAATCTGAGTATGTTGTTTGATGAATATTCAAGTAGAACGCAATATCTTCTTGAGATAAATCTCGGTCCTCGCGCAAGTCACGGATTCTTTGATACATCAATCATCAACGCCTTGATGTAAGTATGTATCAAGGGAACAAGGAGGTTTTTACATGTTTTCTTGCGGCTTTACGGGCCATCGGAAGATTCCACAAACTGAAATTGCAATCTTGTATCAGCATGTACAGGCAGCAATCAAATTTTCCATTCAGCAGGGCGTTTTCATGGAAATTGCCGGAAGGCGGTTCCCTTTCTAGCCGTTGTGTGGTATTCTAATACTAATGAGATCAAAGGGGATCCCTCCGGCGTGCGCGGCGGGATGGAAGGAAGCGTGGATCAGTTTGAAGAATTCTACTGTGATCGTCACGGTGATTTTATGTGTGCTTATTTTGGCATTTTTGATTTTGTGTTGTGGCAATCCCACAGCAGCTCGCCCACGATCCCGACCGATCCTGAGTTGCTAGAGCAGGAGTGGGAGGAGGAGCACGGCACAGGCGGTTCCGCTTCCGGCGGTGGATCAGGCGGCAGCGGCGCGACGGATGCCAACGGCAATGCCATTGCGGGCTCAAGCTCAGGCAGCGGCGGCAGCTCTGGAAATACTGGCTCCGGCTCGGGCGGTTCTTCTGGGAATGGGAGTGCCTCGGCGGATAAAAAGCCGATTAAGGAAGAGGATATGAAGCCCTTTAAGGGCCATAAAGCCGATCCCTATATGCGGATTTTGGCGGGCGGCGTCTACACTTGGATGTGATTTCCTCCCAAAGGTAGATGGGGAAGAAACGGATATGCCCTGATTTTGACTGCTCCGGGAAAAAGCTTAGCATTCAGATGACCTATTCGGATAAACTCACAATGTCGGTCATCAGCGATGGGCAGAGCACCTATGCGGTGCTTCCCTTCCTGAAGGCTTATACGGATGTGCCATCCTCTATGGCGGGGGATTTCAAAAGCCTTGTGATCGACCCGTCAAAATTTGAATTTGTCAGTTCCCTGGAGGTGACGGACGAAGGCCAGAAATTAACCTGTGAGCGCTATACCTCAGATACCGACCGGATTTATTTCTACTTCTCCGGTGACAAGCTTGTCAAGATGGAGCTGCGAGGCCCGGGCGGGACGATGAAACTCAAAGTCAACAGCATTACGGATCAAATCGATGCATCCCTGCTTTCCGTGCCGGATGGGTATAAAAAACGCAACCTGTCGTTCCTGTTTAAATAAGGGCGGGCGTCTCCCCTTCCATGCAGGCAGCGGCGGAACAAAAAGCTGACCGAAATAAGAGAAAAGGCTGTCGAATTTGCTCGACAGCCTTTGTTGCACCCCGTATAATTGTTATGCGTTCCGGAACGTCTGCTCCAAAAAGTCCGCCACCGGGGCGATTGATTTATCGTCGGCAAGCTCTACCGCCCCTTGGTCGACGAGGCGGGCGGTTTTGCTGTCGATCGGCAGGCGGGCCAGCACCGGCACGCCAAGGGAGGCGGCAACTTCTTCCGCCTTACTCTCACCGAACAGCTCGATTTTTTTGCCGCAGTCCGGGCAGATGGCATAGCTCATATTCTCTACGATGCCGAGGATCGGGATGTTCATCATCTTGGCCATATGATAGGCCTTTTTGACGATCAGGGTAACCAGATCCTGCGGCGTGGTCACAACGATGATGCCGTCAAGCGGGAGGGATTGAAATACGGTCAGCGGCACGTCGCCCGTTCCGGGCGGCATATCGATGAACATATAGTCGATATCGCCCCATGCAACGTCCGTCCAGAATTGCTGGATTACACCGGAGATCACCGGGCCGCGCCATACCACGGGCGCCTCGTCATCTTCCAGAAGAAGATTGACGGACATCACTTCAATGCCCATCTTGGATTTTTCCGGCAGGAGGCCGAGCTCGTTGCCCTTTGCCTTTTCCGTAATGCCGAAGGCTTTCGGGATGGAAGGGCCGGTCACATCCGCGTCAAACACGGCGGTTGCGTAGCCGCGCGATTGCATTGCGCACGCAGTCAGAGAGGTGACGAGCGATTTGCCGACGCCGCCCTTCCCGCTGACAATGCCGATGACCTTGCGCACCGTGCTGTATTGGTTGAGCGGGATATGCATATCCTGTTGCCGGGAGGAGCAGTCCGCCCCGCAGCTCTCGCAATTTCCGCCGCAATCGGCTGGTTTTGTAGCTTCACTCATGGTTTCAACATCTCCTAATTTATCTTTCACTTTTACGGCTTTCCCGCAGCCTGCGGAAAAAATCCGTGAGAAGGCTTGCGCATTCCTGCTCCATATAACCACCCTCCAGAATGGGCTTGTGGTTGTATGGAAGGGCAAAAAGATCGACGACAGAACCGCACGAGCCGGCCTTTGCGTCATATGCGCCGAATACGACGCGTCTCATTCGTGCATTGATGAGCGCCCCGGTGCACATCGGGCAGGGCTCCAGTGTGACGTAGAGCGTGCACTCCCAAAGCCGCCAGCCGCCCAGTGTTTGGCACGCTTCAGCAATGGCTTCCAGCTCTGCATGGGCAAGGGCGTTTTTGCCCGTTTCCCGGCGGTTACGCCCCCGGCCGACGATGCCGCCCGCACGGGTGACAACAGCGCCTACGGGCACTTCCCCCTCCAGCGCGGAAAGGCGGGCGAGAAGCATTGCTTCCCGCATGCAATCCTGATCCGTCATAGCTCCATACGCCCCCCTTTCACATCGGGTGGGGGGCGGAGGCCTTTTGCGGGCTGAATGAGTAAACAAAGGCGACAATAGCCGCGATGAAGAAAAAAAGCGTAGGCAGCCTGGTGGAAAACGGCACGTTGATATAATAGCGCGTGGACCAAACCATCATCGCCAGCGCCAACACCATCGGCGGGGTAAAGAGATAGGCGGCGCACTTTTCACCGCGGTGCAGCGGCACGCTGGAAAGAGGAAGCACAAACCGCATTTCTTTCTTCACCAAATAGACGAGCAATGCGGCTGCACCGGCCGCGATTACCACACCGATCAGAATAGCGGAAACAATTGCCGCTTTTCCCTCTGGGAGATAGGCGATTGCAATCGTTTGAATGACGCTGATGGAATTGTTAAGCAGATGGATCAGAATCCCTGTCCAGAGGGAACCGCTCGCAATGACAGCATAGCCCAGGCCGATGCCGGCGATGAAGGCGAAGGGGGCCTGCACCAGGTTCCCATGCATCAGCGCAAACACAAAGGCAGAGGTTAGTATGGCAAACCAATCCCCATATTTTCGCAAAGGCTGCATCACAACGCCCCGCATGGCGAATTCCTCCACAACTGCGGGCACAACAGCGCTCTGCACAAATAGGAGAACACAGCCCCAAACGCTTGCCGGCGCCTGCACCTCCGGCGCGCTCAGTTCAATGCCAAAGAGATTGAAAAAGAGAATCAGGCCGTTTGTCGCATAATTTCCCGCCATGCAGACGAGCAGCCCAATGAGCGCCAGCAGGATGGCACGCCATTTATTCTTGGGCGCGTTCAGCGGAATATCAGGCGCCTGCCGACGCAGAGCGAGAAGAAAATAGACCGCCAGGAACGGCAGCCCCACGCAAAAGATGGAAACAGAATCCCATAGGCGTCCTGGAACAGAGCATCGTTTGGTAGAGGTCGGCCAGCCCGAAAATCATCAAAATTGCAGAGAAAATCTGCTGCATCAGCATAAAGCCGAGCAGGCCGATCCCTGCAAAGATGCTCAATGAGCGCAACGCCTTTTTGTTCTGCTGTGCCGCCGGGGAAGGAGACGGCTGAAAGCCGGCCGGATCGTAATTGTATCCATAGGGGGGAGGCGGGTAATAGCCATTCATCAATCAAAACTCCCTACTTGGTAATTTACCGCGTTATGGCTTTTTCCGCGCTCTGAAACGGCAAAAGGCCAATATATCTATTATAGCCGATTTTGCGCGGAAATCAATGCCGAAAGCGTCATCAAGCATATGCAGGGGAATTGGATGTTGAGAGATGGGCAGAGAGGAAGCGGCAGACGGCGGGAATACGCTTTCTTTTCGCATTCATGCAGTAAAACGGATGGCGGGGATGCCCCATATCGAAGCATCCCCGCTGATGGTGTTGGATCCATGAAAACTGGTGCAATATGCTATTGGATTTTTAGCGCGTCTAATCTGCCGCTTATACTCCATAAACTCCTGTGAAGCTGTAAAGCGCGTTGTGCGCGGGCGTGGATGCCGGATCGTCAGCTCCTGCGTGATCCGCCCCGCGCGCCGGACATGATATAAATGCGGTCAGAGAGGAAAATCGCTTCATCAATATCGTGCGTGATGAATATAGCGACATATGCAGGCTGCTCATCATCTCCAAATACCATAGATGAAGCTGCGATTTTGTAATTGCGTCCACCGCGCTGAAGGGCTCGTCCAGCAGGGCCACTTCGCTGTTAAAGAGATAGGTGCGGTAAAGCGCCGCGCGCTGCCGCATGCCGCCCGAGAGCTGGCCGGGATATTTGCGCTCCGTCCCTTCCAGACCGAATTCTGCAAGGCCGGAGCTGACCTGCTGCCGCGCCTGTTTGCGCGGCACCCCTTTGAGCACAAGCGGAAGGGCAATATTATCCACAATCCGCTTGTGCGGCAGGAGCAGATCCTTTTGCTGCATGTAGCTAATGCGGCCCGTTTGGCCTGTAATATCCTCCTCGCCCAACAGAACCCGGCCGCTGTCCGGCACGACAAGCCCGGAGAGGACGTTAAAAAACGTGCTTTTCCCCACGCCGCTAACGCCTAACAGGCAGATCAGCTCATCCTCGTGCAGCGTCAGGCTAACATCCTGGATGATCGTAGTGCCGTCAAAGCTTTTTGTAATGTGTTCTGCCCGCAGCCGGTCCATTTCAGCGCCTCGTTTCACGATGGAGTTTGTCAGTTCAAATAGTCGTTGGTAAAGCCCTTGCCGTCCGGAATCTCCTTGGCGATCACCTTGTTTTCATACAGCCAGTCATAAAAAGCGTCCCAGCGCTTCTGGTCAAATTCGCCCCAGCGCTCTACCTCGCTTTATACTGCGAGGCCAGGTATTTCTGGCTGGCCACGGCGATCTCTTTGTCCGTCTCCGGCGCATATTCGCACAGGATGGCGGCAGCCTCTTCCGGATGCTCGATACTGTATTCATACCCTAGGCGGGCAGCTTTCAGGAATGCCTTGGCCTGATCGGGATGTTCCTTAAGGAAGCTGTCGTTTGCAATCAGAATGGGCGTGTAGAAATCGAGAGCGGGGTTGATATCTTTAAAGGCGAAGTAGTTGGTATCCAAGCCTTTGACCTCGGTTGCGATGCCATCCCAGGCATAATAGATCCAAACGGCGTCGATGTTCGTCTGCAAGGCGGTCACAACGTCCTGGGCGGAGTTATAGATCATTTCGACCTGCTCAAAGTTGCCGCCGTCTTTTTCAATCACGTCCTTCAGAATCGCTTTTTCGATCGGAGTGTTCCACGATGCATAGGTGTGGCCTGCCATCCTTCGGGGAAGTAATATTGTTTTTCTTCAGCGAGATGATGCCGGAGGTGTTGTGCTGAATCAGCGCCGCAACAGCGGTGATGGGCAGCGGAGAATCAGCGGTCAGTGCGCTGGCCACATTCTCCTGAAAGCTCACGCCGAACTGCGCTTTGCCGGAAGCAACGAGCGCTTCCGCGCCATCCTCAGGCGGCTGCTCAATGGTAATCTCTAGGCCGTTATCCGCAAAGTAACCATTTTTCTGGGCAACGTAGAGGCCGGTGTGGTTGGTATTGGGCGTCCAGTCCAGCACAACGGTGATTTTTGCTTTTTCCTGTGCGCCCGGGGCTTTTTCGTCCTTTGTGCATCCGGCAAAAGCGGCCAGGATACAGGCAACGGCCATCACAAGCGCTAAAATGCGTTTTATTAACTTCATTAATCTCATTCTCCTTTTTATGTGCTAAATAGCGGCTTTGCTATGTTTTCTTGATCTGCCGCCAGGGCGTCGTCTTTTTTCCAGCAGGTTGGTCAGCCCGATCAGCAGCAGGCTGATTGCGACGACCAGAAAGATCACGGCGAACATATCGCTATACGCGAAGGACTTGCGCGCACGGGTCATATATACGCCAAGCCCGCTGCTGCCGCCGAGCCATTCCGCTATGACCGCCCCCACGATGGAGAAGGATACGGAAATTTTTAGCCCGGAAAAAAAGCTTGGCATTGCGCCCGGCAGCTTGATATGCCAAAAGATTTGCGCCCGGTTCGCCCCCATCGCGCGCAGAAGGCTGATCTGATCTGCATCTGCGGCCCGCAGCCCATCCAATAATCCGACCGCCACAGGGAAAAAGCAGACGATGATCACCAGAACCACCTTCGGCGTCATATCGTAGCCGAGCCACAGCACCAAAAGCGGGGCGATTGCAACCGCAGGGATCGCCTGCGTGATGACAAGCAGCGGATAGGTCATTTTATAAACGACGTGAAAGCGATCCATCACCACCGCGATCACAAAGGCCAGCACAACACCGATCACAAGGCCGAGCAGCGCTCGATCAGTGAAGTTTTCGCATGCCCCATCAAGATGGAAAAGGACCCGGCAAACGCCCGGCAGACAGCTAGGGGGGACGGCAGCATATAATCGGCCACAATGCCAAAGGAGCACAGCGCCTGCCAGAGCAGCAGGATGATCGCAATGCCTAAAACGGAGTAGAGCTTATTCGTGATGCTTTTTAACTTTTTTCTCAATGGTCCACACTCCGTCCGGCTTGTAATTGATCTTCACATAGGACATTACGCTTGGCGCGCCCGCGCGGATGCAGATAAGCTGGCATTCCCTCACAATTTCCATGAGCTGGTCGTAATCGCCCTCAATTGTGGTTTCAAAAGGGCCGACATAGGTGTTAAGGCCGCTTGATTTGATGTAGGCAATCACCTCGTCAACAATCCGGATGACGTCTTCGCCCTCCACGCTGGCAGAACCTGAATGGCTACGCTTGCATTCATTTGCTTTTCCTCCTGTTTCTTGGTTGGAATCCGTTGCCTTCCAGCCTCATGCTTTCCATTGCCGAAAGGCAGCCAAATAAAACAAAAACCCGCTGTGTAACAGCGGGAGTGAAAAAACGGCTCTCTATAACTCCCTACGCTGGCATGATCCAGATCAGGTTCGAGGGTCGAAGGCATGCCTTCCTCTCAGCCGCTGGCGGCTCCCCTGTTTTTGTTATTTTGGCTGAGCCTAGAATAGCACACTTTATTGGGGTTGTCAAACCGGCGTGGCATACCAAACGCTTAAAATCAAAATAAAAAATGTAGGACCCCCAAATCCGGCGCGTCTGCTCCGAACGATATCAAAAGAAAGTATGCGGCCAAAGCCCGTTTTCAAACGCGGCGTTTTCCTGTATAATGGGCCGGTAAGCTTTGATCAACAACGGAGTTTGAATAGACAGGAGGCGCCGCCTATGGGGCAAACGCTTGCAGATCGGGTGCTGATCGCAAAATCTTCCGATGGGGAGATGAACGATCTGCTCAGGGAATACCGCCCATTTATCCTATCAGCCGTGCTGACAAATAGCCCGAAGGCCGAAGAGGATTATGTGCAGGCCGGTATGTTGGCCTTTGCACAGGCGGTGCGTACCTTTGAGCCGGGGAAGGGAAGTTTTCTCTCCTTTGCAAAGCTGCTCATTTCCCGGCGGGTGATTGACTGCATCCGGCAGGATACGGCGCACCCGGAGCTGCCCCTTCTGGATCAAGAGGATGAGGAGAGCCGGAGCCTGATCGATGTGGTATCACGGCATACCTACGATCTGCAAAGCGAGCAGGAAGCCCGGCGGGAAGAAATCCTGCTGCTGACGCAGGAGCTGCGGGAATGGTCGCTCTCATTCCAAGATTTGTCTGCCGCAACCCCGCGCCATGCTTCCACGCGAAAAGCGTGCAAAGAGGCGGTGCGCATGCTGTTGCAGGATGAGGAGATGCTGGAGGCGTTCCGCCGCAAAAAGAAAGTGCCAATCAAGGCGCTCGCCAAAAGGCTGGGAATGAAGCCCAAGGTGCTGGAGGATCACCGCAGGTATCTTGTGGCGGCAGTGCTGGTGCACAGCGGGGATTACCCATTTATCCGGGAATATATTCGGCTGGACAGCACGGAAGGAGGGGAAGGGCTGTGAATCGATTTTTAATTTTGGAGATAAACGAAGGATGCGCGGCCCTGCTTACAGCGGACGGCGAATTCCGAACAGTGCCTGCGCAGCCCGGATGGGTGGCCGGCATGGAGCTGGATGCCGCCTGCTTAGAGCTTGCTGAAGAGAAGCCGGAGAGTAAAGCGGAAACAGTGCGAGGGCGCAGCCGTATCGTAGTAATGCGGCGCGTCAGGAGGTGGACTGTTGCGATTGCTGCCTGCCTGTTGCTGCTCATCGGCGTGCAGCAGGGCTACCGTGTGCTTTCAACGGCAGATGCAAGCGTGGAAATTGCGATTAATCCGGTTGTGCGCATTGAGCTTAACCGCCTGGGGCGCGTGGTGGGGCTTATCGGCGTGAATGAGGATGGCAAGGAACTGCTCCGCAAGACGGAGAGCGCAAACAGCAGCGCACAGGAGACGCTGCGGGCGATTCTTAACCAAGCGATTGCGGATGGCTATCTATCCGAAGAGGGGCGCGATGTGCTCATTGCTGTGGCCGGGGCAACAGGGCAGAGGACGGATCAGTTGAAGCAGGAGATGGTAAACACGGCCAGCCAGGTTTTTGAAGAGCAGGGGGTTCAGCCGAACGTATCCGTCAAAAAGCATTCCTTTGATTCCACCCAACAGATGCGCGCCTATATTGATTCTCTCGTAGCGCAGGGGCTAGAGCTGGAGGAGGCATATCAAAAGGCGGGCCTGGGGAGGATTTTCTCGATTTGATGGGCGTGCGTGTGCACAAAAACGGCAATATTGAGCTGCGGTTTACACAGGATTTCACGCTGACCGGGAGAGAATCCATTGCCATCACCCCTGCGGGGGGAGAGGCCATCACCCCGCGCCTCGTCGAAGTGAAGGATGACCGCTTTTCCATTGTGGCGGATGGTTTGGCAGCGGGGGAAGCCTGTACGGTGCGCGTGACTGGTATGATAGATGCACAGGGCGTGGAACGCTCTTTCACGGCGAATTTTTGCAATCAAAAGGGTCGTTATGCGCGTTTTGAGGAGACGGAGGATCGTGAAAAGCTGGAGCGCCTAGCGGGCGGACAATTTCGCATCCGCTTCGACGGCGCAGAAGAAACCGGAAGAACCGGCGCGGAGCGCGCCATCTTTCTCACGCGCGAGGGAAATGCGATAGCTTGTAAAATAGCAGGCTATGAGAGTGGCTACTGGTACCTTGAGGCGGCGGATTTACCGCTTGGTGAGATCATCAGTGTGGCGCTCTTGCATGTGCAGGGGAAGAAGGGCGCGGAAACGCTCTATGGCGATTTTATCGTCCGCGAGGCGGAATTGCCTGTATTCGACCGCACGGAATACAAGGCGGAAGGGGATTACGTGGAGATCGAATTCACGGAGGATTTTGCGTGGCGGGAGGATCTTTCCGTCACCGCTGTTTCCCCCGATGGAAAACGCTTTGCCGGGACAATTGTGGAAGGGCCGGATGGCGATGAAATGAAGGTTCGTTTTCAAGGCCTTCTGGAAGGGCAGGCCTATCGTTTGGAGGTCAGAGGCACGCCGTTTCATATTGTGATTACAGGGAAAATGATTGCTTCAGACGGCGCAAAGGTAGAATAACAGATTTTGTGAATGGCGGGAGCGGCGCGCGCCGCTCCCTTTTTATCTTGAAGGGAAAGGGTTCTCTTCAATATCTAACAAAAATTTAATATTGATACAAAATAATCCGTTGCAATACCTACAAAAAATTGCTATACTAGATGCAGGTTTTATCCCCCATCGGAAGCACACTGCTTTCAATTTAGATGCAAAGGAAGAATGGTAATGGCAGAGCAGAAAAAAATGAAGCTCAACTATAAGCTGACGTTCCTGATCGGATTCGGTTTTATGGCGAGCTCGATTGCCTGGTCGGTTTACAATGCCTATGTTCCGCCGATTTTGGACGAAATGCTGTCCGCCTCCCCAACAGTGGCGGGCATTGCGGAAAAACTGCCGTGGCTTGCCACACTGTTCGGCGGCACGGATGTTGTTGGCGCGGGTGTTGTGGGCGGCTTGATCGGTGCGATCATGGTCATCGATAATGTGTTCGGCGTTATTTTTCAGCCGCTGTTCGGCAAAATTTCCGACCGGACGCACAGCCGTTTGGGTAAGCGCAGGCCGTACCTGCTGTTTGGTATTCCGGCCGCGGCGTTGTTTTTCATCCTGATCCCGCGCATGCCGTATATCTGGACGCTGATGCTGTGCGTGATCTGCTTTAACCTGATTATGTCGCTTTGGCGCTCTCCGGTGGTCGCGTTAATGCCCGATTTGACGCCGCCTTCCCTGCGCAGCGAGGGCAATGCCGTGATCAATTTGATGGGTGCCTCGGCACCCTGCTCGGCATGGGCAGCGGCATGATCGTGATTGCCATTATGACGCTTTTATGGCTCAAAGCCTGCAACGGATGCAGAGCGCCCCTATGTGTTTATCTTTACGGCGGTTGTCATGCTGATCTGCCTGCTGGTGGTCATGCTCACCGTCAAGGAGCCGGATAGCCGCCTGAAAAAAACGGCCGAGGCAAACATGGCGCAGAAGCCAAAAGGGAAGAAAAACAAAAGCTGAAGGATTTGAAGCTGCCGAAGGAGAAAAAACGCAGCCTAGTTTCATGCTGTTGACGCTGTTCTTCCTCTTCAACGGCTCTGATACTATTCAAACCTTCTTTACG
>ENA-OQEX01000846-OQEX01000846.1-human-gut-metagenome-genome-assembly--contig:-NODE-846-length-13715-cov-4.038122_pt1 | contig 13715 bp, 19 predicted proteins | sample MGYA00242802_ERZ504649 | MGnify/ENA primary metagenome ERZ504649 (study PRJEB26092, sample SAMD00036194) | human gut metagenome | host: Homo sapiens | study: EMG produced TPA metagenomics assembly of... | reverse complement strand
AATCGATTTTCGTATCATCTGTACAAAAATCTATTGAAATTTCGATTCGGGTATGGTATAATGAAAAAGCCTGCCGCACCATTTCCGGTGCAGGGCAGAATGCAGGCAGAAGGAGTGGTTGTATGCTGCGTGCCGGCGTTTCTACGGCTTGCCTGTATCCACGGGTGGTGGAAGAGGCACTGTATGATCTGGCGCTTTCCGGCGTGTCTAATGTGGAAATTTTCATCAACAGCCACTCTGAACTGCGCCGCAGCTTTGTGGATACCATGGCACGCCTGCTGCATCGGTTCGACATGACCTGTGTCTCGCTGCACCCGTTCACCTGTGAGATTGAGCCGACCATGCTCTTTTCCAATTATCCACGGCGTGCGGACGACTATCTGGAATACTGCCGGCATTATTTTTCCGCCATGCAGCAGCTGGGCGCAAAGGTGTTCGTGCTGCACGGGAACAAAGTCCCGGCGGCATCGGTCAACAAGGAGATGTATTTCGAACGCTTTCGCCGGCTGGCAGAGCTGGGAGACTCCTACGGCGTCCAGGTGGCGCAGGAAAACGTGGCACGCTGTACCAGCGCATCCCTGCCGTTTCTGCTGGAAATGCGGGATGCCCTGGGGAAACAGGCGAGATTCGTCCTGGACATCAAGCAGGCGGTGCGCTCCGGCGAAGATCCCCTTGCCATGCTGCGAGGCTGGGGTCTCATGTGGTACACGTCCACATGAGCGACCACGGCGAATACGGCGACTGCCTTCTGCTGGGGAAGGGGCGCTTTCGGATCAGCGCTTTTCTGGAAATGCTGGCGCAGGTCAGCCCGGACTGCTCCGTGATCCTGGAACTCTACCGCAGCGGCTTTTCCGATGTGGCAGAGCTTGCCGCCAATTACACGCTGCTCCAGAATCGGATTCGCTCCGCAGAGACGGCAGGGAAAGGTAAGGTGTAATGCCGCTATGTATTGTCCCTTTTGCGGAAACATCAACACTCGTGTGATGGACTCCCGTTCGACGGATGAAAAGATTCGCCGCCGCCGGGAATGCCTGGGGTGCGGAAAGCGCTTCACGACCTATGAGGCGGTGGAACGCCCCATGCTGATGGTACAGAAAAAAGATGGTTCTTATGAGCCGTTTGATCGTCATAAACTGGTGACAGGAATTTTCAATGCCATCAAAAAACGTCCCGTGACCTCCAGCCTCATCCTGAAACTGGTGAGCGAGCTGGAATCCAGTATGCCCAGGAGATGCGCAGCGTCGTCACCTCCTCGGAGATCGGGAATGCGGTCATGGAACGTTTGAAACTGATCGACGGTCGCTATGTGCGGTTCGCCTCGGTCTATCAGGATTTACAGATGTAGCCGGATTTTTAGCTGCCATCGGCGCACTGGATGAAGAGGATTTACGGCAGCGCAGAGCAGAAAGGAAGATCAGACCATGAGCAACGATTTCAATGATTTTATGAATACCCCGGACGATACCGGAATGTACGACACCCAGGACATCCAGACCAACAAGGTCTGGGCAGCGCTGTCCTATGTGGCATCCTGTTTATCCTGCCGCTGCTGGTAAACGGCGGACAGTCCCGCTATGCCAAATATCACGCAAACCAGGGATTTATCCTGTTCCTGGCGAACATTGTTGTGGGCATCGCCAGCGCCATTCTGGGAAAGATCCCGGTTCTGGGCGCAGCTCTCTCCGCATTGCTGTCTCTGGCAAGCCTGGCGCTGATGATTATTGGCATCATCAATGCAGCGAACGGCAAGGCAAAGCAGCTGCCGCTGATCGGCGGACTGTTCCACGTATTTGACAAGTGATTCCGGAGTCTACGGTTGCATGACCGGAGACATCTGTTCCGGTTGGGTGCAGTCATACTGCACCGCACCCAGCAGGATCTGATCCTCACTCAGCAGCAGCTCTGTGCGCAGGTGTGCCTCGCCGGGGCTGCTCTGTGTATAAGTATAGCGGACGGCTGTCTCGCCCAGGTGTGATGCCAGCGGCAGCGCCTGTGCCTGCTGGAGTGCGGCGTACTCGCTGTAGCTGCCGTCCGCCGCAGCAGGCAGCTGAACGGTCTCTGTGGCGACGCAGCAGCGCTCCGGCTGTCCCTGGCTCTCCAGGAACGCCAGCCGCTGTGCGCCGTCCTGGAGACAGATCTGGTGCGTCTCCGGTGCGCTTGCCGGCAGATGCAGCCAGTGCCACAAAAAGCCGCAGCCGAAGATCACGCCTGCGGCGCCAAGAAACAGAATCCCTCGTTTTTCCATGATGCAGACCGCCTTTCGAAAATGCTGTGTGTTTCTCTGTGTATAATCTATGTGGACAAACGAAAAATAGAACAGGAGGTCTTTGATGCGATTAGATCAGTTTCTCTCTGCACGCACCATGTATTCCCGCCGGGAACTGCGGCAGATGATCCAGAAGGGAAAGGCGACCGTGGACGGCGCTGTGGTGCGAAAGGCAGACCAGCACGTACAGCCGGACGAGAACACCGTCTGTCTGAACGGCAGACACATCCCCGGCGACCAGTATCTCTATGTGCTGCTGCACAAGCCCAAGGGCTATGTCAGCTCTGCGGATGAGCCGGGGCAGAAGAGCGTTCTGGAACTTGTGCCGCCGGAGCTGTGCCGGAAGGATTTACGACCTGTGGGACGGCTGGACAAAGACTCTACCGGGATGCTGCTGCTCACCGATGACGGGCAGCTGGCGCACCAGGTCATTGCGGCACGGAGCCACGTGGCGAAATACTATCACATCGTGCTGGCTCGCCCCTGGGAGGACGGCTATGCGGAAAAGATGGCAGAGGGCATGGTGCTGGCGGATGGCGCACAGTGTCTGCCGGCAAAGGCTGCCCCGGTGGAAGGCACAGACCGGGAGGCGCTGATCTGTCTGCACGAGGGAAAATATCACCAGGTGCGGCGGATGTTTGCGGCGGCTGGAAATCATGTGGCAGAGCTGGCGAGGATCGCCATGGGCGGACTGGAAATGCCCCAGGATCTGGAAATTGGCACGTGCTGTGTGCTGTCTGAAAAAGATGTCCAAAAAATGCTGAATTGTGAAACCAATTTTGCAAGTTTGCTACAAACGCTAAAAAAGCATTCGTCATAATGGATAAATGTACAAGCAGAATTTTGGGCAAATAACGACTTGAAAAATGTTTTTATTTTTGGTATGATATATATATCATCGAGAACGGCGGACGGGAAACGCCCGTGAGGACGTTCTGGAAAAATCTTATTTAGGAGGAACTGCGCAAATGGCAAGTTTATCACTTCGACATATTTATAAAAAGTATCCGGGCAATGTAGTCGCTGTAAAGGACGTTAACCTGGAAATCAAGGATAAGGAATTCATCGTTCTGGTAGGACCGTCTGGATGCGGTAAGTCTACGACCCTGCGTATGATCGCTGGTCTGGAAGAAATTTCCGAAGGTGAGCTGTACATCGGCGACCGCCTGGTAAACGACATCGCTCCGAAGGACAGAGATATCGCAATGGTATTCCAGAACTACGCTCTGTATCCGCACATGACCGTATTCGACAACATGGCATTCGGTCTGAAGCTGCGTAAGGTACCGAAGGACGAGATCGCACGCAAGGTAGAAGAGGCTGCAAAGATCCTGGATCTGAGCCACCTGCTGGATCGTAAGCCGAAGGCTATGTCCGGTGGTCAGAGACAGCGTGTTGCACTGGGTCGTGCAATCGTTCGTAATCCGCAGGTATTCCTCCTCGACGAGCCGCTGTCCAACCTGGACGCAAAGCTCCGTGCGCAGATGAGAACTGAGATCTCCAAGCTGCACAAGAAGTTGGTACCACATTTATCTATGTAACACATGACCAGACTGAGGCTATGACCATGGGTGACCGTATCGTAGTTATGAAGGATGGTATCATTCAGCAGATCGATACACCGCAGGCTCTGTACGAGCGTCCGGGCAACAAGTTCGTTGCAGGATTCCTGGGATCTCCGCAGATGAACTTCATCGACGCTGTTCTGAAGAAGGCAGACAACTACTATGTAGAGTTCGGCGCAGATGCTACCAAGACCAGCAAGGCTGTGAAGTATCAGGTTGAAGTTCCGGCTGCAAAGGTAACTCCGGAGCTGGCAAAGTATGTTGACAAGGAAGTTACTCTGGGTATCCGTCCGGAGGCTCTCCACGATGACGAGATGTTCCTGTCCAACGCATCTACCGGTGTCGTTGACGCTACTGTTGAAATCACCGAAATGATGGGTGCTGAGACTTATCTGTACCTGGTATGCGCTGGCGTTCAGATGACTGCTCGTGTTGATCCTCGCTCTACCGCTCGTCCGCAGGATGAGATCAAGATCGCTCTGGATCCGAACAAGATTCACCTGTTCGACAAGGAAACTGAGGAGACCATCATTAACTGATTGGTGCCTTTTGCGTAAATCGAAATAAAATGAAAAGCCTGTGCGCCGGATGGCGTGCAGGCTTTTTTGCGTCTCTTGCATAGCTATGGAAAAATTTGCAGAAAGTGTGGTTTCTTTCAGCCTATTTTAAGCTTTTTCCGGTATACTAAAAGCATGGATTGAAGAAATCCCCCAATTCCCCTTTTTATGTCCTGTTTTGACGTCATGTCTGACGGATATGCAATGGCTTCATCTGTTTTTAGACCTGCAATTTCCCTTTTTGCAGGTCGTTTTTTTATGCGGAAAAACGAAAAAAGCACTTCGAAATGAAGTGCTTTTTTCTTGGCGCGGAAGGAGGGATTTGAACCCTCGCGCCGGTTTCCCGACCTACTCCCTTAGCAGGGGAGCCCCTTCACCACTTGGGTACTTCCGCATTTTATCATCCAAAGGAGGAACAGCTGTAAATGTTCCGCTCCATGTATTATTCGTTGGCGGAGAGGGTGGGATTCGAACCCACGGTTCCTCTCGGAATCACTAGTTTTCAAGACTAGCTCCTTAAACCGCTCGGACACCTCTCCATTGGACTGCATCAAACAGCTTTATTATTATACTATAAAAAGCAGATTTTGTCAAGAGAAAACAGCAAATTTTTTTGGACAATTTCAAAAAGTTCTGTTTTCAATGGAAAAAGAAAAAAATCCGGGAAAAAGTTGATGCTTGTGTTGAAAAAGCAAAAGAAAATCAGCGCCTTTGATGTTGAAAAGAAAGGGGCTTGCATTCCCGGGACAGATGCTTTATAATAGAAACAGCACAAAAAAGGAGCGATTGCCATGTTATACGCATATACATTAGAAACGCCGGCAGAAAATCTCTGCCCCATCACTGCCCAGGTGCAGGGCGCAGTGGCGGAAAGCGGCGTGACAGACGGCATTTGTGTGGTATACTGTCCCCACACCACCGCCGGCATCACCATTAACGAAAATGCAGACCCGGATGTAGTGACAGACCTGCTGCTGGCATATCGGAAAGCCTTTCCGGATCGCCCGGAGTTTCGCCACATGGAGGGCAACTCTTCCGCACACGCCCGTGCCTCTGCCATGGGCAGCAGTGTCACCATTCCGGTGCGAAACGGTAGACTGGTGCTTGGCACATGGCAGGGCGTGTACTTCTGCGAGTTTGACGGTCCACGTCGCCGGACGTTTTACGTCAGCGTCATTGCCGGATAGAAAGGGGAATCACTATGGACACAGAAAAAATCGAACAGTTGCAGGAATGGGTGGATGCGTCTGACCGGATCGTCTTTTTTGGCGGCGCAGGCGTTTCCACAGAAAGCGGCATCCCGGACTTCCGCAGCCAGGATGGGCTGTATCACCAGCAGTATGACGTGCCGCCGGAGACCATCCTCAGCCATACTTATTTTGAACGGCATACCGAGGATTTTTACCGGTTTTACCGGAACAAGATGATCTGTCTCACGGCAAAGCCCAATGCGGCGCACAAAAAGCTGGCGGAGCTGGAACAAGCCGGAAAACTGCTGGCGGTGGTGACCCAGAACATCGACGGGCTGCACCAGATGGCTGGCAGCAAGACGGTGCTGGAACTGCACGGCAGTGTACACCGGAATATCTGCCAGGTGTGCGGCGCCGTCTATGATGCTGAGTGGATCATGCTGACAAACGGCGTGCCGCACTGTGAAAAATGCGGCGGCAGAGTCAAGCCGGATGTGGTACTGTATGAGGAGTCCCTGCCGGAGGAGACGCTGACACGGTCGGTGAATGCCATTGCCAATGCGGACTTGCTGCTGGTGGGCGGCACATCGCTGACGGTCTATCCGGCGGCAGGGCTGCTGCGGTATTTTCGGGGCGACCATCTGGTTCTGCTGAACCGGGACGCAACGCCGATGGATGAACAGGCGGACCTGTGCATCCGGGAACCCATCGGCAAGGTGCTGGAACAAATTCAAGTGAGGGATAAGGCATGAAGATGTTGGTACAGCGTGTGAAACACGCAAAGGTCTCCGTGGAGGGCAAAACCACCGGAGAGATCGAACAGGGATTTCTGGTACTCCTGGGCATTGCGCCGGAGGACACCCAGGAGATCATGGAAAAAATGGTGGACAAGCTGCTGCGGCTGCGGATCTTCTCGGATGAGAACGACAAGATCAATCTGTCCCTTTCCGATGTGGGCGGCAGTCTGCTGCTGGTGTCGCAGTTTACGCTCTATGCGGACTGCCGCAAGGGCAATCGCCCCAGCTTTGTCCATGCTGCACCGCCGGCGCAGGCGGAGGCACTGTACGAATCCTGTAAGGCGTACTGCCGGGAACGTGTTCCGGTGGTGGAGTCCGGCATCTTCGGCGCAGATATGCAGGTGGAGTTGTGCAATGACGGTCCGTTTACCGTCATGCTGGATTCGGATGAGATCATAAAGCGGTGAGAGCTGCCTTTTTCCACGGCTTTCCACACCATAGCGTGTTGAAAAGTGGAGAAATCTGTGGAAAACCGATTCCAGAAACGACGCTGTTATGGTCTGTTTGACAGTGCTTTTCTGCGTTAGGGATGCCTACTGTCAAGTTGCACAAAAAGCAGATTGGATATTTTACATGAAATCCATCATCTTCCTGTTGACAATTTGGTGCAAATGTGATATAATCATAACAGAAGCAAGGCAGATGATTCACAGCATATCCCGCTTGTGATGATGCTTCGTATAGAAATACATTTCCGGCAAAAGAATTGCGAGGTGTCGGCGGTATTTCATTTTTGCAATTTTAGAATTTTGCAGTTATCTCTCTTTTTCTCATTGCTTTACTGAAACCGTGTTTTTCCGTTTGGAGAAACACGGTTTCGCTTTTTCCCGGCACATCTCTTGACAGATGCGGCAAAACAAGGTATAATGACAACAGGCGGCGCCGCTGTCCGCAGGGGACAAAAAGGGGTACCTGGGGCGCAGAAAGACAGGATGCCGCTGTGGAAAAGCCAAGCGTACCTGCCTGCGAATCATGCAGACGGGTTAGGACAGAAAGGACTTGTAAATGATGAAAACAAAAATCTGGACAAAAAGTCTGGCTGGCGTATGCGCAGCAGTCACCGCAGTGCCGGTTCTGGCAATGTCAGCATCTGCGGCGACCTATGAACCGGTTGCAGTGACGGGCTGTAAGGTAGTTGCGCTGGGCGATGACTGCCTGGCAGAGACAGGCGACGGAAAGTCTGCAGTCTCCATTGTGGCAGATTATCTGGGCGGCACTGCCGTAAACTATGCGAAGGTCGGTGCAACTTCCGGCGACCTGGTGACTGCGGTGCAGTCCGATGCGGCGCTCCGTGCTGACGTAGAATCCGCAGAAGTCATCATGGTCTCTGTGGGCGTAAACGATCTGATCGCACAGGTGCTGTATGAGAACACTGACCTGGTAGACCTGTCCAATTGCAGCACGCTGATCGATGTGGCAAACAAGCTGACCACCGATACCAACAAGCTGGATGCAGCCAATAAAAAGCTGGCGGTAAATCTGCCGGGCGTTGTGGATACCATATTTGCCAACATTGAGACTGTGGTCACCGATCTGCACAAGCTGAACCGTACCGCAGATATTGTGGTAGAATCTGTCAACAACCCTCTGGGCGTAGACTATAATGGTGGACTGCCGGGCGTTTCTCAGAACCGCCGTGCCGTTGTCTCTTACTTATACACCTATCTGGATGTGGCACTTGACGGCGGCGTTGTGAACAATTTCGTGCTGGAACCGATGACAGTCGCAGACGGACTGAACAAGCGCATCGCAAACCTGGAAGATGCTTCTGCGGCAGACTTCTATGCCTCTTATGTGGGCGCAGCCGGTGAAAAGGCGATCGGCTTTGAACTGAGCAACATCATGAATCTGGATATGACCTTTACACCGGTGGGACAGGTGGCTCTGGCTGCTGCAACGATCCAGTCGACCGAGATGCTTTCCCACGGAAACGGCAGTGTCGTTGCAGATGCTTATGCGGCAACCGGCAAAAGTGATGATATGAAAACACTTCGTGCGTCCCTGGACAGCATGATAAATGCTGCCGCAGCGCACACCATGCCTGCATATTACATGGGTGATGCAGATGCCAGCGGCCGTGTGGATACTGATGACCTGTTCCTCTGTATGTACAATATTGCTCTGGTAGGTGCCGGCTATGATACACAGCTGGATCCCGTTCAGCGCAAGGCTCTGGATGCAGATGTCGACGGCAAGCTGGACAGTCAGGATATGTTCCTTTGGATGTACTATATGGCACAGGCAGGTGCCGGCATTGACGTAAATCTGGAGGACTATCTGGCACAGAATAAGGCTGCTTAAACGCCTTTTCTGCACTGAAACAGTCAGAAACCCTATGAAATGTGGAATGTGAAGTCTTTGTGGGACGCATTTTACCTTCTTTTCTATCGCTTATCATACGTTTATCACATAAAACCGTATAATAATAATTACAGAAAGCGAAAAGCACAAAACCACCGCCGAAAACCAAACAGCGGTGTTCAGGATAGAAAGGAAGAAAAGATCATGGCTGACTTTGAAAACAAAAACAACACACAGTGGAATGAAAACAATGCGGCGCAGAACGGAGCATCTGCTCCCAATGCTGCCGGTACAGCAGACAGTGTGAAAAACGCTGCGCAGAACACTTCCGGCGCAGGATATAACACAAACCCCACCGATACCGGTTCCAGCGCAAACGGCGCTGCAAACCCGTATGCTTACCAGAACGGATATTACCGGAACACCACACCCCACCAGGATGAGGCAGTTCACAGCGGCGCTTACCAGAACGGCAGCACCTACGGCAATCCGGCAGGCAGCAATGCCGCTTACGGCAGCAATCCGTCCAACGTCAACAACACGGCATCTGCCGGAAACGGCGGCAGCGGCAACAACGGCGGTTATTCCTATGTGAACTATTATTCCGACCCCAACGGCGGCGACCCCAACAAAAAGCCGAAGAAAAAGCACACTGGTCTAAAGATTGCGGCTTTTGTTATGGCGATGGTTCTGGTCTCCGGCGGTTCGATCGGTGTCTATGAGGGCATCCGCTCTGCCAATGCTGACAACGGCAGTTCTATTGTGGCAAGCAATGATTCTTCCGCAGCAGATGAAAGCCAGAGCAAAAAGTCAGACAGCGATTCTTCCAAGAAGAGCAGTTCCGATCAGAGCTGGATCCAGCTGGCATCTACCAACGGCTCGATGTCGGTAGCAGATATTGTCAAGAAGGTGACTCCGTCGGTTGTCGGCGTACAGTCCACGTTTTCTTCTTCCAACGGCAATACCAACAATAACAGTTACGGCGGTTTCTTCGGCTACGGCAACGGACAGCAGGGCAGCGGCTCACAGGGCATGACCGGCGTCGGCACTGGCATCATCATGTCGAAGGATGGCTATATCGTTACCAATGCACACGTTATTTACGACGATGAGTACGGTTACGGCGAGGCATCCTCCGTACAGATCCAGATGTCGGATGAGACCACTACTTATGATGCACGCATCGTGGCATACGACAAAGAGGCAGATATCGCTGTACTGAAAATCGATGCAGACAATCTGACTGCCGCAGAATTTGGCGACAGCAGCAGCTGTGAAGTGGGTGAATGGTAGTTGCTATCGGTAACCCGCTGGGACTCCAGTTCCAGAATACGGTTACCTGCGGCATCATCTCCGCACTGGACCGTAAGGTCACCATCAACGACAACACCATGACGCTGATCCAGACCGATACGGCGATCAACAACGGTAACTCCGGCGGTCCGCTCATCAACAGCTCCGGTCAGGTTATCGGCATCAACTCTGCGAAGATGTCCAGCACCTATTCCGGTGAGGCAACTGTAGAAGGTATCGGCTTTGCTATCCCGATGTCTGAGGCGAAGAGCATCATTGACGATTTGATCAACTATGGCTATGTGACCGGCCGTCCGCAGCTTGGCATTTCCTGCAGGATGTGACAGAGGCAGTTTCACAGGCTTACAATATTCCGGTCGGCGCTTATATTTTCAGCGTCACCAGCGGCGGTGCAGCTGACCAGGCTGGTCTGCAGCCAGGCGATGTTATCACCGGCATCCAGGATCAGACCATCACGACCACCGAAGAACTGAACGCAGTCAAGAACCAGTACAAGGCTGGGGATACCATCACGCTGACCTATGTCCGTGCCGGCGAGACCAAAAAGGTCGATGTCATACTGGCAGAAGTACAGCAGAGTGAGAATAACTAATGATTTAGGTACTGCGTTATTCAATTGACATCTTGTTTTTTTTCATACATTCTCCTTATTATTTTTCGGGAAAGCGTCCGACAGTTTCTGTCGGACGTTTTTCTGTTACAACGGCTGTTTTCCACGTATCTTTTTGCAGCCTCACGCAGGATTTTCACGTAATTTCCATAAACATATGCAATAATAGGAACATAGAAAAACAGAAATCACGCTTGGGGAATTGGGTATCACATACGAGGAGTTTTAACAAATGACAAATTCACATCATGGGGTACCAAATACAAAAAGGAGCGTGAGTCTCATGCAAAAGAAAATATTTGCCTGGGCAATGAGCATGGCGGTAGCGGCGATGATCGCCTGCACCGGATGCACACAAAACAGCAGCACATCTAGCGGCACGGACAGCGAAACAGCACAGACGACCACGCTGGAAGAAACAGACGGCTCGGTCAGCAGCCAGAATCTTTCTGCGGTGCAGTCCGGAACTGCCGGCGTGACCACCGATGCAGGCGACCTTTGCGACACTTATGACAGCTTTGACGCAGAGATCGCTCTGGCAGACGATGATACCAAGGTCACCGGCAATACAAAAGCCGTTTCCGTAAAAAATAACCGGGTCACCATTTCCGCAGGCGGCACCTATCGTATCAGCGGCAAGCTGACAAAGGGACAGGTAGTTGTCACCGGTTCGGAAAAGGTGAAGCTCTATCTGGACGGCGCAGAGATCACCAGCCGTCCGGTCCGGCGCTGGTGTGCGTCAATGAAAAGCGCACCGTCCTGTCACTGGCGAAGGGTACGAAAAACGTTTTGACAGACAGCGCCGACAACGCCGAAACCACAGAGAGCGGAAACAACGTGGATGCCTGCGCTCTGTTTGCACAGGATAAGCTGACGATCAACGGCAGCGGCAGCCTGGCGGTCTCCGGAAACAGCCGGGACGGCATTGTCTGCAAGGATACGCTGAAACTGGTGAATGGTACGATCACCGTGGATGCGGCAGAGGATGGTGTAAAGGGCAAGGACTGCGTGGCAATGTTCGGCGCAGATCTGACTGTGACTGCCGGCAATGACGGTGTAAAGTCCACCGAGGACAGCGATGCCGCAAAGGCTTTTTGCAGCTGACGGACGGCAGTGCCGCAGTGACAGCCGGCGGCGATTGTCTCCAGGCAGAGTCTCTGGTGTGGGTGACAGACGGTACGTATACCCTCACCAGCAACGGCACGGCTGTGGATGCAGAGACCGGCGAGACCTCCAGCAGCAAAGGTATTAAGTGCAGCGGTGATGTTGAAATCGCCGGCGGCACACTGACCATTGATGCGGCAGAGGATGGCGTGAACTGCGGCGGCGCTATGGAGATACAGGACGGCGAGATGACCGTTTCCAGTGCCGAGGACGGCATCCAGGCAGACGGTGACCTCACCATTTCCGGCGGCACTGTCCAGGTGACGACCACCGGAGAAGTGGCAGCCTCTGCACAGGACGACTTCCAGCCCGGCAATTTTGGCGGCGGTACACCGCCTTCCGGTGAAATGCCTCTGGAGATGCACCCTCCGGAAATCCGCCGGAGCTGCCGGACGGCGAGACCTTTGGCGGCGGCAATCCGCCCAGCGGAAATGCACCTTCCGGCGATGTTCCCGGACAGAACGGGCAGAATGCCAACGCCGAAAACGCTGACGTCATCCAGGCGGCAGCCGTTCAGACGGATACCACTGCGGCATCTGTGACAGACGCAGCAGATTCGCAGACAACAACAACCACAACAACGGCAGATGATGCCACCAGCAAGGGCATCAAGTGCGGCGGCAATCTGGTGATGAGCGGCGGCAGCTGTACCATTCACTCCACAGACCACGCTGTTCACGCTGCCGGAACGGCAGAACTCTCCGGCACAACGCTGGACATTACTTCCGACAACAAGGGCATCAGCAGCCACGGTGATCTCACCGTTTCAGACGGCAGCATTACCATTCACAGCTGCACCGAGGGCATTGAGTCAAAGGCGGAAATGAACATCAGCGGCGGCGAGATACGGATTCTGGATGCCACCGATGACGGACTGAACACCGGCGGCGCAGACAGTGGCTCCCACGCCATGACCATTTCCGGCGGCTATATCTACGTCAACGCCTCCGGTGACGGTGTGGATTCCAACGGCACATGGACAATGACCGGCGGCACACTGCTGGTGTGCGGTCCGACCAGCGGCGGAGACGGCTCGCTGGATGCCAACGGGGATATGACCTATACCGGCGGCACACTGCTGGCGCTGTCCAGCAAGGGCATGATGGAATATCCGGAGAGCGGCTGTCTGGTGGCAACCAACTGCAACGCAGCAGCCGGCGACCAGATCAGCATTGTGGATCAGAACGGTACGGTTCTTGTGACACTGCAGTCGCCCAAGCGGTCTCCGATGTGATCTATGGCATCGGTGACGGCGACTCGTCGGATTATACCATTGTGACCGGCGGCACATATTCCGGCACGCTGAACGATGACGCTATGCCGAGGGCGGAACGGTCAGCGGCGGCACGGAAGTGACAGCAAACGGCGGCTCCGGCGGCATGAACGGCGGTCAGCCCGATGGAATGCCTTCGGGACAGCCCGGCGGACAGGGCGGCACACCGCCCAGCGGTTCTAACGGCGGCACGCCTCCGGAAAAGCCGGGACAGAACAGCACGGACAGCAGCACAGAAAACTCCTGACCAGACACCATCCGATTCAAAGTAGTCTTTCACATATGACAACACCACGCAAGCTTTGTGCGGTGCTGTCCAAAAAATGCGCACGGGCGAAAAGTCTGTGCGCATTTTTGGGGTCGGAGGCGCATATTTTCCCGGCGGAAAATCAGACCTTTCGGCGGCAAAGAAAACAAATGCTGGAAGAATCTGTTTTGTGACCGTCATTTTGCGCAAAAATAGTGCGCAAGCGGCATGAAATTCACTGCACATTATGGAAATTACTTGACAAAGCGGTGTACTCTCTGTTATAATGAAACTGTATGCTGTAAGCGCTGTTTGGAAGAGAAAACGGGCGTACAGCTTTGCCGGGAATGCCCGGCAGATCCTTTGGAAAGGAACACACAGCGGCACAGGATTCTGTGCTGTGATAATCATCTGAAACTAACTGCAACCGA
>ENA-OQEX01000845-OQEX01000845.1-human-gut-metagenome-genome-assembly--contig:-NODE-845-length-13730-cov-8.207675_pt1 | contig 13730 bp, 17 predicted proteins | sample MGYA00242802_ERZ504649 | MGnify/ENA primary metagenome ERZ504649 (study PRJEB26092, sample SAMD00036194) | human gut metagenome | host: Homo sapiens | study: EMG produced TPA metagenomics assembly of... | reverse complement strand
ATTTGATTGATTTCTATGTTCTTCCGCATTATCTTACAGCACCATTTAAGAAAGTTACCGAGAAAATAATGACTGAGTTTTCGGATTTGAATCTATGCCCAATTAACAACCGTCAGGGAATTGTAATTGATGGTGAAGGTTCAAAGGTTATTTGCAAAGACTAATTTGAAAATTCGCGTTTGTGGAGCGAAGTGGAACAATGAAAGCCCCAGTGGGGCTTTTAAGCGACAGAACGGTCTTGCGGCAGCAAGATGGAGGGGCCTCGCCCTGACAAGTTCGCGTTTGCGCAGCGAAGCGGAGCAATGAAAGCCCCAGTGGGGCTTTTAAGCGACAGAACGGTCTTGCGGCAGCAAGATGGAGGGGCCTCGCCCTGACAAGTTCGCGTTTGCCGTACAGCACTGAACAGCAGAAAAGCCCCTGCATTCCAAAACGGATGCAGGGGCTTTCTCTTTGTTTACTTCAAGATGATCTCGCCGTTTTCACCAGCATCCACCACAAGGGTGCCGCCGGAAGCAAGGCTGCCGTCGATCAGGCGCTCTGCGGCGGGGTCTTCCACGCTTTGCGAATGACGCGGCGCAAATCGCGCGCACCAAACTTGCCGCCCTGACTCTTTTGCACCAGTGCCTTGAGCGCTGCCGGGGTATAGCTGTATGCGATGCCCTTGCTTCCATGCCGGGCTTGTACTCGTCCAGCATCAGGCCGCGATGCCCTGCAGGGTCTGTTCCGTCAAAGGCTTGAAGGCGATCACTTCATCCACGCGGCCAAGGAACTCCGGGCGCAGGAACTGCGCCAGCGCCTTGCGGGTCTTTTCCTCGCTGAGCTGTTCCTCGCTCTTATTGAAGCCAAGCCCACCGGTGCTCTGGTCGCTGCTGCCGGCGTTGGAGGTCATGCAGATGACTGTGTTGGAAAAATCCACCGTGCGGCCCTGCGCATCGTTGATCTTGCCCTCGTCCAGAATCTGCAGCAGAATGTTCATGACATCCGGGTGCGCCTTTTCGATCTCATCGAACAGCACCACGCTGTAGGGGCGGCGGCGCACCTTCTCGGTGAGCTGACCGGCCTCCTCGTAGCCCACATAGCCCGGAGGCGAACCGATCATGCGGGACACCGCGTATTTTTCCATATACTCGCTCATGTCCAGACGAATGAGCGGGTCGGGGCCGTCGAACAGCTGATTTGCCAGCTGCTTGACCAGCTCGGTCTTGCCACGCCGGTGGGGCCCACAAAGATGAAGCTTGCGGGACGGCGGCGGCCGGAAAGGTCGGCGCGGCTGCGCTTGATGGCCTGCGCCACCAGATGCACGGCCTCGTCCTGCCCGATGATCTTCTTTTTCAGCTCACCCTCAAGGTTTGCCAGCTTTGCGAACTCGGTCTCCCGAATTTTGACCGCCGGAATGCCGGTCCACAGCTCGATGACCTTGGCCACATCGTCCATGGTCACCTGGATCTCGCTGGCAGCAGCCTGCTTTGCGGGCAGGTCGGCTTCGAGCTTTGCAATGCGGGTCTTGCGCTCGGCCACGCGCTCGTAGTCGATGGGCTCGTTCACATCCGCATTCTCCATCTCGGCTTCTTCCTGCTTGAGGGCATCTAGCTCCTTCTGCATCCCAAGATACTCGGAAATGACCGGGTGGGCCAGATTGCAGCAGGCGCAGGCTTCGTCCAGCAGGTCGATGGCCTTATCGGGCAGGAAGCGGTCGGTGATATAGCGCTCACTCAGGGTGACAGTGGCAGAAAGCACATCGGCAGGCACCTGCACATGATGGTGCTGCTCGTAGTAGTGCTTGATGCCGTTCATCACGGCCAACGTATCGGCCACGCTGGGTTCTTCCACCCGCACGGGCTGGAAACGGCGTTCCAGCGCCTGATCCTTCTCGATATACTTGCGGTACTCGTTGAAGGTGGTGGCACCGATGACCTGAATTTCACCACGGGAGAGGGCGGGCTTCAGGATATTGCCCGCGTTCATGGCACCCTCGCTCTCACCGGCAGAGGTGATGGTGTGGATCTCATCGATGAACAGGATCACATTGCCTGCGGCCTTCACCTCGCTCAGCAGGCCCTTGACCCGCTGCTCGAACTGGCCGCGGAACTGGGTGCCTGCCACAAGGCTGGTGAGGTCCAGCAGATAGATCTCCTTATCCTTCAGCCGATGGGCACATCCCCCTTGGCAATGCGCTCCGCAATGCCCTCGGCAATGGCGGTCTTGCCCACACCGCTTCGCCGATGAGGCAGGGGTTGTTCTTCTGGCGGCGGCTCAAAATCTGGATGGTGCGGTAAATTTCGCGGTCGCGGCCAATGATATCGTCCAGCTTGCCTTCCGGGCCTTGCGGGTCAGATTCTCGCAATAGGTATCCAAAAATTTGCGCTTAGGCGGCTTTTTGCCGTTTTTGCGGTCGGCCTTTTTGTCGCCATCTTTCTTCTCACTGCTGGTAAAGCCCAGCGGGAAGGTGGCATTGCTGCCGGGGATCAGATCTTCGTCCATGCTGTCCGGGTCAGCATCCTCGCCGCCGTTCGCCATGTTCATCATCATGGAGAGCGGGTTTGCATCGCCCATCTCCTCCATCATGCTTTCCATGCGGTTCTCCATGTTATCAAGATCCTGATCCGACATGCCGAACTGCTTCATCAGATCGTCCACCGGCTTGATGTGCAGCTCACGGGCGCAGTGCAGGCAGTAGCTCCTGCTTCATCTGACCATTGTCCATCCGCTGGATGAAGATGATCGCCGGACGTTTCTGGCATCGAATACAGACCATAGTTCCTCCTTTATGCAAAACCTTTTCAGGAAAGGGTTGAAGAGATTGAAGATTTTGTAGTAAAGACTGCTGCTCATCACCGTATCGTTGAGCACATTCAGGTTTCCGCCTGTGATGACGATGATGCCCCACAGGATGCACAGCACCAAATAGATATCCAGCAGCGCTGTGGCACCGCCCACCAGCCAGCCAAGGCCGCGGTTTACCGTGCCAATGACCGGCAGCTTGTTCACAAGGCCCAGCACCGTGACCAGCATACTGACCAGCAGGCGCAAAAGCGCGTAGAACAAGAAGAACAGCACCAGCGTGATCACCGGTGTGAGCAGCGGCTGCAGCACGTTTTCCACAATGGAATCGGCCAGCACCACCGCGTTATCGGCCAGCACAGCGCCAATGGAGCGCTCGCAGGCTGCCACGATGGAAGCGCGGAAAGAAGCAGGCAGGAAGCCCGCATACTTTTCCGCAATGCCAGAAAGGTCTACCGCACCGCCCGCAGCAATGTTTGCTGCGATCTGGGTGCGGAAGCCGCCTGCCAGCATGTGTTCGAACACCCAGCCGGCGCAGGCAGCGGAAAGCTCCTTGGCCCCCAGCAGACTGAACAGGTTGCCCACCAGCTGCACAATGGACGAAAGAAAGCCCTTGCGCGCATAGCGCACCACCAGAATGATCCATGCTGCCGTGCATATGATATCAAAAAGAAATGACGGATTCTTGAACATACCTTGTTTTCCCTGTTATTTTTATCACTTTCCCCGCAAGAGTGCTATTTACGCATGATCTTCTCACCCAAAAATCACTGTCCGCTGGAAGTTGTCTGCTCCGGCGGTGTGACCACCTGCACCGTGTTGCCGCTGAGCACCATGATCTGCTTGCCCTCGATCAGTGCCCGGGGCCGGGCCGAAAGCGGCTGGCTCCACTGGAACTCGCCCACATTGTTGAAGCGTTCCACTGTGCTGTCGGTGAGCAGGTAGAAGCCGTCGTTCTTTGCCCGGATGATCTGGCTGGCCGAGAGCACGCTGCCGCTGTAACCCACGGTCAGCTCCCCGTCCAGCAGCACCGCCGTGCTGGTCTGGCCATTGCTCAGCAGCAGGGCCGCACCGTTACTGGTGTTGGACACACTGACGAGGGTGCCGCCGCCAAAATCGTAGCTGGCGCGTTCGCCTGCGCTGCCGCCGCTCGTGTTGTACAGCACGGCGCGGTTCTCATAAAGCACCAGCAAAAAGCCGTTGGACATCCAGCCCATCCACTGGGGCACACTGTTCTCGGAGCCAAGGCATACCGGGTCGCCCTGCGAGAGGGGCAGTACATAAAGGTTCGTGGTCAGCTGGCCGCCCACCGCCGATACAGCGGCCACGGCAAGGCGGCGGCTGTCCGGCGCAAAGGCCATGCGCAGCGGGGTGCCCTGCTCACTGGTCAGGTTCCACACCAGCTGCTGCTGCATACTGGAATTGTAAACGGTCAGCTTTGCCACGCTGTCGGTGCTGTCGGTCACAACAGCCACCTGTCCGGCATCTGCCACGGCGCACAGCGAGATGGTTCTGTCCATGGTTTTTGTATAAAGGTTCTGGGTGCGGCTTTCCACCCGAAGCTCATTGCCGGAGCGGTTGTACAGCACAAAGCGGGTCTTGCCTGCAGCAATGGCCGGGCGGGCATAGCCGCTCTGGATGCTGTTCAGGCGGGTGCCGCCAAGACTGTATACCACGCAGCTGTCGCCGCCCATCTCCACAAAGCTGCCAGACATCTGCGCCACCGCATCCGGGTCGGTGATGCCGGTCTGCTGCGGCCAGCCTGCGGCTGGTGCCAGCGCGATGACGGCAGTATCCACAAGGTCTTTTGCGCGTGCAATGGAAGACCCCACTGCGCCGGTGGCAAACAGGACAAGGATGGTCAGCACCGCTACGATGATGACAGTGCGGCGGATGCGCCGTGTGCGCACCCGGGCCCGGGCGGCTTCCAGATATTCGACGCGTCCGGCAGAAAGCGTCTCCCCTTCGGCGGAATGTCCGCCGCGGCGAATTTTGCTCATGAATGGTTCTCCTTACAGATCATACTCCACACACTTCAAAAACAGGCCCTTGGCGGGCAGGGTCGGCCCGGCGCGGCTGCGGTCACGGCTTTCCAGAATGGCGGGAATTTCCGCCGGGTCCAGCCGGCCTGCGCCCGCTTCGCACAAAGTGCCCGCCAGAATGCGCACCATGTTGTACAGGTAGCCGTCGGCGGTCACTTCAATGTCGATCTCATCTCCCTTGCGGGTAACATGACAGTCCGTGATGGTGCGCACGGTATCGCCATGGGCTGCAGCGGAAGAGCCCGCCGCGCACAGGGCCAGAAAATCGTGCCTGCCCACGAACTGCTGCGCCGCCGCCTGCATTCTGGCTTCGTCCAGATGCCGGGGCACCCGGTGTAATAAGCCGCGTCAAAAGGCGAGTCGATGGGGTGGTTGTGGATGCGGTAGAGGTAGGTTTTGGTATGGGCCGCGTACCGGGCGTGGAAGTCCTCCGGCACCACCTGCGCGTCCAGCACCCGGATGTCCGGCGGCAGATGTTGGTTGAGCGCCAGCGGGAGCTTTGCCGCCGGGATGCGGGTATCGGCGTGGAAGTTGAGCTTGAAGCCCAGCGCGTGCACCCCTGCATCGGTGCGGCTGCAGCCCTTGATATCGGGGCGGCTGCCCAGCACGGCCTGCAGCGCATCCTGAAAGGTTTGGGCCACGCTGCGGCCATTGGGCTGCACCTGAAAGCCGCAGTAGTTCGTGCCGTCGTAGGCAAGGGTAAGTAAAAAGTTCTGCATGGAACTCCTTCCGTCACGGCTTTGCCGTGCCACCTCCCTCAAAGAGGGAGACTATAAGGCCCCCTCCTCGAGGGGGCCGTCGCCGAAGGCGACTGGGGGAGTTTTAAAAATTCGGGAACACCAGCCGGGAGGCAAGGATCACTGCAAAGCAGGCGATGCACACGGCCAGATCGATATAATCCTGCTTTTCGCAGCGCAGCACCTTCAGGCGGGTGCGGCCATCGCCGCCCCGGTAACAGCGGCATTCCATGGCCATGGCCAGCTCGTCCGCGCGGCGGAAGGCCGAAATGAACAGCGGGATGAGCACCGGCACCAAGGCTTTTACCCGGTCGGTCATCTTGCCGGTATCCAGCTGGGCACCGCGGGCTTTCTGGGCGTTCATGATCTTATCCGTCTCCTCAATGAGGGTGGGGATGAACCGCAGGGCAATGCTCATCATCATGGCCAGCTCATGCACCGGGAAGTGCAGTTTGCCCAAGGGCTTCAGCAGCTGCTCGATGGCGTCCGTGAGCACGATGGGCTGGTGGTGTAGGTGAGCAGGCTGGTGCCCGCGATGAGCGCCATGACGCGCACTGCCATCAGCACAGCATAGCGCACACCCTCGGCATAAATGGTCAAAAACCAGATGTGCACCAGCGGTTCGCCCTCGCCTGACACAAAGAACAGGTTCAGCACCGCTGTGAAGATCACGATGGGCAGGATGGGCTTTAAGCTCTTCAGGATCATTTTGCCGGGAATTTTTGCCACCTTGTACATTGCTGCAAGGAACAGAATGGAAAGGGCAAGGCCCAGCGGATTGGAAGCTGCAAACAGCAGCACGATATAGGCGATGGTCAGCACCAGTTTCAGGCGCGGGTCGAACCGGTGCACAAGGCTGTTGCCCGGGAAGTGCTGGCCAATGGTGATATCTCTCAGCATCCAGCAGCGCCTCCTTTCTTCTTTGCTTCCCGCGGGAGCACAAGGCTCTCGCCTGCCTCCCGGCGGCGCTTGGCCTCCAGGATCATCTTGACCGCATAGGGGATGGTGTACACATCAGCGGGCACATCCACACCCATCTCCCGCAGCTTGAGGAAGATCTTCGTCACCTGCGGCACGGAAAGCCCCAGCTCCAGCAGCTCCGGAGCGCGGGCAAAGACTTTTTCCACGGTGTCGTACATGGCAATTTTCTTGTTGCTCATCACCAGAACGCGGTTGGCGTACTTGGCAATGTCCTCCATGCTGTGGGACACCAGCAGCACAGTGGTGCCGGTCTTTTTGTGGTACTCCTTCACCTCGCTGAGGATGTCGTCCCGTCCCTCCGGGTCAAGGCCCGCAGCAGGCTCGTCCAGCACCAGAATGCGGGGCTTCATGGCCATAACGCCCGCCACGGCCACCCGGCGTTTCTGGCCGCCGGAAAGCTCAAAGGGACTGCGCTCCAGCAGGGCCGGGTCAAGGCCCACGAAATCGGCGGCTTCATGCACGCGGCGGTCGATCTCGGCTTCGTCCAGACCCATGTTCTTGGGGCCGAACGCGATATCTTTATAACAGGTCTCCTCGAACAGCTGGTACTCCGGGTACTGGAACACCAGACCGGTGAGAAAGCGGAAGTCCCGGATCTTCTCCGGATCTTCCCACAGGTCGCGGCCAGCGATATAAATTTTGCCGCTGGTAGCTTGTTCAGGCCGTTCATGTGGGTGATGAGGGTGCTCTTGCCGGAGCCGGTAGCCCCGATGATGCCCACAAAGTCGCCCTCTTCCACCGTAAAGCTCACATCGTCCAGCGCAGTGACCGCATTGGGCATGCCGGGGTTGTAGACGTAGCTCAGATGTTCTACTTTGATGATATCTGCCATTTGCGTCTGCCCCCCTTACTGCAAAAGCTCGTACAGAGCCTGTGCGCATTCGCCGGTGTCGATGATGCCCTCCGGCATCGGGATGCCGGCCTTCACCAGCTCGTCCCTCAGCTCTGCAGCCTGCGGCACATCCAGATGCAGGGAGCGCACCTTCTCGGTCTGGCTGAACACCTCTTTGGGGGTGCCCTCCATCACCACATGGCCCTTGCTCATCACCAGCACACGGTCTGCCTGCGCAGCTTCCTCCATGTAGTGGGTGATGGACACCACGGTGATGCCCATGTTCCTGTTCAGATAGTGGATGGTCTGCATCACCTGCTCACGGCCCCGGGGGTCCAGCATGGCGGTGGCTTCGTCCAAAATCAGGCAGTCCGGCCGCATGGCAACAACGCCTGCAATGGCAACGCGCTGCTTCTGGCCGCCGGAAAGGTTGTGGGGTGCGCGCTCGCGGTACTCATAGATGCCGGCCATCTTCATGGAGTCGTCCACGCGGCGGCGCATCTCTTCGGGCGGCACACCGAGGTTTTCCAGTGCAAAGGCAACGTCTTCCTCCACCACGGTGGCAACGATCTGATTGTCCGGGTTCTGGAACACCATACCCACGGTCTGGCGGATATCATAGATTTTGTCATCGTCTGCGGTGTCCATGCCCTCTACGTAGACCTTGCCGCTCTCCGGCAGCAGGATGGCGTTGAAGTGCTTTGCCAGCGTGGACTTGCCGCAGCCGTTGGCACCCAGCACGGCCACGAATTCGCCGCGCTTTACTTCCGTTGAGACACCGTCCAGTGCGTAAATCGGCTGGTCGCTGTCGTAGCGGAATTTCAGATTTTGTGCTGTTAAAATCGTCTCTTCCATTTGTGTTTCTCTTTCTGGTGGTGCGCCCCTCTGAAAGGGGCTGTACCCCAAATCTCAGATTATTTTATAAACTCCCCCAGCCACCTGCGGCGGCAGCCCCTCAAAGAGGGAGCCTTTTGGTTTTCTGCCGTCAGAAAGCTCCCTCCCTGAGGGAGGTGGCATCGCGAAGCGATGACGGAAGGATATTTACTCTTCCCAGATGGCGGTTGCGCCGCAGGGCACCACGCCGCCGGTGGCAGAGACCGGCAGGCCGATCTCGTCGCAGCTGGTCTCGCCGCCAAAGCGGGGCACCAGCGTGGTCTTGAGCATATATTCCATGACCGCCGGGGACAGGCCTGTAGTGTAGCTGTTCACTGCAAAAAACAGCGGCGTATCGCTCAGCACCTCTTCGCACTGGCTGATGAGGTCGTAGATGCAGTCCTCCAGCTTCCAGATCTCACCGCCGGGGCCGCGCCCGTAGCTGGGCGGATCCATGATGATGCCGTCGTAGGTGTTGCCGCGGCGCTTTTCGCGGGCAACGAACTTGGCACAGTCGTCCACCAGCCAGCGGATGGGCCGGTCGGCAAGGCCGCTTGCCGCAGCATTGTCCTTACCCCACGCCACGATGCCCTTGGAGGCATCCACATGGCAGACGGTGCACCTGCCGCCGCACAGGCCAGCGTGGCACCGCCGGTGTAGCCGAACAGGTTCAGCACCTTTACCGGGCGGCCTGCGGCACGGATCTTTTTGGCGTACCATGCCCAGTTGACGGCCTGCTCCGGGAACACGCCGGTGTGCTTGAAGCCGGTGGGGCTGACGATGAGGGTGAGCTTATCCTCGCCCTCGCCGCAGCTGATCTTCCACTTTTCAGGCAGACGGCGCTTGTACTCCCACTCGCCGCCGCCCTGATTGGAGCGGTGATAAACAGCATCTGCCTTTGCCCACAGCGGGCTTTGCTTGGGCGTTTTCCACACCACCTGCGGGTCCGGGCGGATGAGGATGGTCTCACCCCAGCGCTCCAGACGGTTGCCGTCGGTGGCATCCAGCAGTTCATAGTCTTTCCAGGTATCTGCAGGGCGCATAGCGTCCTCCCTTCTCTTTTCTCCGTTTCTTACTGGCCCAGAATGCGCTTGTTGATCTTATCCACGATGCGGTCGGCGCAGCGGTGGATGGCGTCCAGATCCTGCCCTTCCACCATCACGCGGATCTTCGGCTCGGTGCCGGACACCCGCACCAGCACGCGGCCCATGCCCATAAGCTTCTGCTGCTCGTTCTCAATGAAACCGGCCAGCACCTCGTCCTCTTTGTATGCCTGCTTCTGGGCGGCGTTGGCGGTCACATTCACCAGCACCTGCGGATACTGGGCGTAGATGCCGTTCAGCTCGCTCATCTTCTTGCCGCTTTCAGCCAGCAGCTTGAGCAGCTTGCCGGCGGTCAGCTCACCGTCGCCGGTGGTGGCATGGTGCAGCAGGATGACATGGCCGCTCTGCTCGCCGCCGATGGCAAAGCCGTTCTCGCGCATGTTTTCCAGCACGTAGCGGTCGCCCACGGCGGTCTTTTCGGTGTTGATGCCCTGACTCTCCATATATTTGATGAAGCCCAGATTGGACATGACCGTGACCACAGCGGTGTCGCCGTCCAGACGGCCTTTTTCCTTCATGGTCATGGCCAGCAGGGCAATGATCTTGTCGCCGTCCATCTCCTGACCCTTTTCGTCGCAGCCAAGGCAGCGGTCGCGTCGCCGTCAAAGGCAATGCCGCAGTCAAAGCCGCCTTCCACCACGGCCTTTTCCAGATTTTCCAGATGGGTACTGCCCACGCCCTTGTTGATGTTCTGGCCGTCCGGCTCAATGCCGATAAAGGTGCACTTTGCGCCCAGACGGGGGAACAGCTTCTGCGCCACAGCGGCAGAAGCACCGTTTGCACAGTCGATGCAGACGTTCAGGCCGGTCAGGTCGCCGTGGATGGACTCATACAGGTGATCCACATAGTCCTGCAGGCCGTCATCGCGGCGGTACACACGGCCCACCTCGGCACCGGTCTTCAGCTCAATGCCCGCGCAATTGTTGTCGATGTAGGCTTCGATCTGGTTCTCCACCTCGTCCGGCAGCTTATAGCCGGTACCGGCAAAGATCTTGATGCCGTTGAACTCCATCGGGTTGTGGGAGGCAGAGATCACGATGCCGGCATCGGCATTGTACTTGCCCACCAGATAGGCCACAGCGGGCGTGGGCAGAACGTCAAGGCTCTCCACATCCGCACCCACACTGCACAGACCGGCCGTCAGGGCTGCTTCCAGCATATCGCCGGACTGGCGGGTGTCCTTGCCGATCAGGATGCGCGGACGGTGGCCGGTGCTGCCGGTCAGCACCGCAGCAGCGCCGCGGCCGATCTTCATTGCCAGCTCACAGGTCAGGTCTGCGCCTGCAACACCGCGCACACCATCGGTTCCAAAATATTTTCCCATAATAATACCCCACTTTCTATAGAAAGAAGAACCCTCTCAGTCAATGCCTTGCGGCATTGCCAGCTCCCCCAAAAGGGGGAGCTTTTTGGCATCTTTTGGTTTTTCGCTCATGAAGCTCTCCCTTCGGGAGAGCTGGACGCGAAGCGGCCTGAGAGGGTCAGAACAAACTCTGCTGCCCGTTGTCCTCGGGCGCAGCGGTCTCCGGCGCTTTCAGGCCCAGATGCTCGTAGGCCAGCCGCGTTGCGCAGCGGCCCCGGGGCGTCCGGGTCAGAAAGCCCATCTGCATCAGATACGGCTCACACAGGTCTTCCAGCGTGACGGATTCCTCGCCGAGGGCCGCCGCCAGCGTTTCCAGACCCACCGGGCCGCCGTTGTACATTTCAATGATCGCACGCAGCATACTGCGGTCCAGTTCGTCCAGACCCAGTGCGTCCACGTCCATCCGCTTGAGGCCCATCAGGGCCACATCCCGGTCAATGATGCCGTCGCCCAGCACGGTGGCAAAGTCGCGGATGCGCTTCAAAAAGCGGTTTGCCACGCGGGGCGTGCCGCGGCTGCGCTTGGCCAGCTCGTAAGCGCCTTCCGGCGTGATGGGCTGGTCGAGGATACCTGCCGAGCGCTGGATGATCTTGCTCAGTTCATCCGGGCTGTACAGCTCCAGCTTGAGCAGCACGCCAAAGCGGTCGCGCAGGGGGCCGGTGATCTGGCCTGCACGGGTGGTGGCACCCACCAGCGTGAACCGCGGCAGGTTGATGCGGATGCTCTGGGCGCTGGGGCCTTTGCCGATCATGATATCCAGCGCATAGTCTTCCAGTGCCGGATACAGCACCTCTTCCACCTGACGGGACAGGCGGTGGATCTCGTCGATGAACAGTACATCGCCCTCCTGCAGATTGGTGAGCAGGGCGGCAAGGTCGCCGGGCTTTTCAATGGCCGGGCCGCTGGTAATACGGATCTGTACGCCCATTTCGTTGGCAATGATGCCTGCCAGTGTGGTCTTGCCAAGGCCCGGCGGACCGTAGAGCAGGATATGGTCCATGGGCTCCCCGCGCCGCTTGGCAGCTTCCAAGTAAATTTTCAGGTTCTGCTTGACCTTTTCCTGCCCGATATAGTCTTCCAGATGCTGCGGGCGGAGGTTGTTTTCCTCGCTGTCCGCCGCCGTCATGCCGGGCTGCATCATTTTTGCGCCGTACAGCGCAGTTTCGTCCTGCATTCTTTACCTCCTGCCTGCCATGCTGCGCAAGGCCAGTTTGATGATCTCTTCCACGGGCAATGCCGCGTCGATCTTGGAAACGGCAAGCGCTGCTTCGCTCTGGCTGTACCCCAGCGACACCAGCGCCGCAATGGCCTGACTGCTGCCCTGAGAAGCCTGTGTGTCGGCGGAAGCGCCTGCCACATCCTCCAGCGAGATGCCGTCCACAAAGCCCTTGGCGACCTTGTCCTTCAGCTCCAGCACGATGCGCTGTGCAAGCTTCGGCCCCACGCCGGAAGCCGCCTTGAACGCCTTGTGGTCCCCCGCCGAGATTGCCAGTGCCACGCGGTCCGGCTCCATCACACTCAGGATGGCAAGACCCACCTTAGGCCCCACGCCGGACACGGCGGTCAGCATCTCAAAGCAGGCCTGCTGCTCCTCGGTGGCAAAGCCGTAAAGGCTCACGTCGTTCTCGGTGACGCTCATCACGGTATAAATGGTGGCTTCCTTGCCCACGCCGGGCAAGGCCCCGGCCACGCTGGCCGGGCACTGGGCATAGTAGCCTACACCGCCGCAGCTGAGCACCACCGCGTTCATGCTTTTTTTGACGATTTTTCCTGTCAGACAGTAGATCATAGCGTGTTCTCTTTCCTAAACAAACCTGACTTTTATCAGCATCCTCGCCCTCTCCGTCATTGCTGCGCAATGCCACCTTGTTCCCCTTTTTGTCGCTCACGCGACATCTTCCCCCGACCGGGGGAAGTCTTTCAAAGTGAGAGGCTTTGGCAGTCCACGCAAAGCCAATGGTTTTGCCAAGGGCTCCCCCTTTGGGGGAGCTGGCGAACAAAGTGAGCCTGAGAGGGCGAGCCTGTCAATCTTAAATCGGCCCGGCCACACGGCGGACAAAGCGGTTGAGCTGGTTGCCGTTGGTGTGGCAGAAGGTGATGGCCATTGCCAGTGCATCGGCGGTATCGTCCGGCTTTGGCACGGCGGGCAGATGCAGCAGCACGCGGGTCATCTCCTGCACCTGCTTTTTCACGGCCTTGCCGTAACCGGTAACAGCCTGCTTTACCTGCATGGGGGTGTACTCGTAGATGGGCAGGCCTGCCTGCGCTGCCGCCAGCAGGATCACGCCGCGGGCTTCTGCCACGCCGATGACCGTGGTCTGATTGTGCTGGTAGAACAGCTTTTCGATGGCAAGCGCCTCGGGCCGGGTGCGCTCGATCACCTCTTTGATGCCTGCATACACCTCGTCCAGACGGCGCTCGAACGGCACGCCCGCGTCGGTGCACACCGCACCGAAGTCCACCGGCGCAAACCGGTTGCCTGCGTAATCCACCACGCCCCAGCCACGATGCGTAGCCGGGGTCGATGCCCAAAACTCTCATGCTGCAAATACCTTCCGATACTATTCCTATTATAACTTTATTATTATATCACAACAAAACAGTGTGAGCAACAGAAAACCTTTCGCCTGCCGCCGCCAAATGTGCGCTGGCGCGTAAAAAGGGCAGTCAGCGCCCCTGCCTTTAAAAAAGTTTTACAATTTTTGAAAAAGCACTTGCTTTTTGGCAGAAGGTATGGTAATATAATCAAGCTGATTTCGGCAAAACAGAATATGGACGGTTAGCTCAGCTGGTAGAGCATCTGCTTGACGTGCAGGAGGTCACAGGTTCGAGTCCTGTACCGTCCACCATACAGTTCGTACTCGAACCCGATTCTTTATGAAAAAGGGTTTGGGTACGTTTTTTGTTTATCGGAAGTTCTGCGGAAGGACTACTCGGAACGGTAACGAGCAAAGGCAGGGTAATCACTATGATAGTGGTATCCTGCCTTTGCTTTGCGGAATCAAGTTGCTTTGTGCG
>ENA-OQEX01000843-OQEX01000843.1-human-gut-metagenome-genome-assembly--contig:-NODE-843-length-13746-cov-3.125119_pt1 | contig 13746 bp, 21 predicted proteins | sample MGYA00242802_ERZ504649 | MGnify/ENA primary metagenome ERZ504649 (study PRJEB26092, sample SAMD00036194) | human gut metagenome | host: Homo sapiens | study: EMG produced TPA metagenomics assembly of... | reverse complement strand
AAATAAAAATATTGTAAAATTAGTGCAAATAAGACAAAGATAAACAGAAAATATTAAAATAAAATGTAAAAATGTATTGACAAATAATAACGAGAGTGTTATTATAACACCATCAAAAGAAACAAGAAAACGAATTAAACAATCAAAGAAATTCATTCAATTCATAGCATATATAAATGTTCCAATGAAAAGGATGAAAATAAAAGAAAGGTTCGGGTGATTCCATTGGGAAAGAATTTATAACTCCATCAATATGAGAGTGACGGGTATCGCATTTCCTGCAAGAAAGACCTGATACGGAGATTATAAAAAAGTATTTTCCTTATATAATATAAGAGCATACGCACAGTCTGATTAATAAGGAAGGAATGTATCAAAGGTATTATAGAAGCGATAACTTATATTGAATATCTGTTGCAGACCTGATACAGGGATTTTGGTAAATATGTAAAGAAATATTTACCGGAAGAGCATAACCCTTATCTCAGTAGTTAGCCTGAAAGCAGAGGTTCAGGTAACAGATAAACTGAAGGTAAGAACGATGTTTTGAGAGGCATATAGAAGTTTAAGTATATGGTTTGAAATCCTGCATCAGAAGAATATCCGGTATATAAAATTACAGGATATTGAGAGAAATATTAAGGTACTTTTTCAGTGATACTTTACATAATTCAGAACATCTGCCATTAATGTTCGATAAATATGAAAAGCACATAAGGAAATTAAACAGTTGTGAATTTAAGAAGTTAGGTTTATGATTGCTTAGCACGAAAAATAATGAAAAAGTGTATCCGATATTTCATAAATGAAAAACAAATTATAATACGTGAAATTATAATTTAAAATCTATAAAACTTTCTAAGTAAGTTCCGATGAACTGAATAACTGATATCATAAAAGCATAAAAGCAGGAATGAATCAGATTATAAACAGTACATATGGATTATGAGCAGGAAACAGAATAGGAATTTTAAATAAACATAGAAAAATTTAATAGTGAACTTATAAAGTAGTTTGTAAATAACATATTATTTTATTATAGAAAGAATACTAAGAGGAAAATAAATTGAATAACGAAGAACATTGAAGCGGTCATCATTTTTGAAATCAGGAAAAGTAAAAAGTGATGACCGTTTTCAAATTGTATTCATATATATTCGTTTATTGCGTGAAATGGAATTTTAGGATATACTCTCCATGAAAAGGAGAGTTTTTTTATGTGGATAAAAGATATCAGAGATTATATTTTATATGAAGATAAAGATATTCTGGTCTGTCACAAACCGGCAGGGCTTGCAGTTCAGAATGCGCGGGTTGGCAGTATGGATATGGAGAGCCTCTTGAAGAATTATATTGCTCAGAAGGTGCCGGGTAAGATGCCGTATCTGGGTATTATCCATCGCTGGATCAGCCGGTGGAGGGGGTTCTTGTATTTGCCCTGAATCCGAAGGCAGCAGCAGATCTCAGCAGACAGATGACAGCGGGAAAAATAAAGAAGACTTATCTTGCAGTTACAGAAGGAACAGTGAAAGTGAAGAGTGCAAAACTGGTGGACTGGCTGAAGAAGGATGGCAGGACCAACAGCTCTGCAGTGGTTGAGGGAGGGACTTCCGGAGCAAAAAAGGCGATATTGTCTTATGAAGTTCTGGAAACCTGGAAAAATAAGGAAGATGCACAGGATTGTGGCGAAAGAAATCTGATTCGGATTGATCTGGATACAGGCAGGCATCATCAGATTCGTGTGCAGATGGCGCATGCCGGAATGCCTTTGGTTGGTGACAGAAGTATAATCCCGGTCAGAATAGTCAGGAACCGCTGGCTCTCTGTTCTGCAAAACTGGGATTTCAGCATCCGGTGACAAAGAAACAGTTGGAGTTTCAGGTGCAGCCTGCAGGTATGGCATTCAAAAGACATTGACATAGCGCAATTTTTGATGTATAAAAGTGAAAAATGTGTAAAATCTCTGGACGAATCTCGTAAAGTGTGTATAATGTAGAAAGTAATATGCAGTTATAAGGTTTATAGCAATTCTCGTAAATAATGCATTTAAGAGGATCGCTACAGGTAATTGTTCGATGTTAATTATTCTGTGAGAGTACTGAGCAGATACCGATTTTTTAGTTGACAGAAATTATACATTATTTTATGAAATTGCTGTAATGTGCAGTATAGCACTGAAAGGAAGAGGAAATTAAAATGAAAAGAGCGGCGGCAGCAGCGATAAGTTTAATGACAGGACTGGCAATGCTGACAGGATGCAGCAGAGCGGAGGTGGAAGAGACAATCCAACCGTTGGTGGCAGACGCTATCGAAGAATCCGATTCAGAGGCAGAAGCAGTGAAGGAAGAGGATGAGAGTCCGCTGATTCCGGAGATTGATACAGATATAAAAATCCATGCCGGTTCAAGGATCGCAGTGGTAAGCAAATGTGTCAAGGGCGAATACTGGAAGATGGTTAAGAAAGGCATGAAGATGCGGTAAAGGAAATTAATAAAGCATATGGTTATAAAAAAGATGACCAGATTACCATACGTTTGAAGGTCCTGATAATGAAGAGGATGTAGAGACTCAGATCAATACAATAGATGCTGTTATCGCAGAGAATCCGGATGTTCTTTGTATTTCGGCAAGTGACATGGATTCCTGTGAGGCACAGCTTGAAGCTGCAAAGGAGAATGGAATTCCGGTTATAGCATTTGATTCTAATGTAGCCGAGAAAAAACTGGTGAAGGCATATCGGGGAACCGATAATGTGCAGGTAGGAAAGATGGCTGCTTATCAGCTTGGCAGTGCACTCGGAAAGATGGGAAAGGTTGCGGTTTTTTCCGCACAGCAGAAGACAAAGAGTGTTCAGGATCGTGTAGAAGGATTTATGAATAATATCGGGAAGTACGGAGACATTGAAGTTGTGGAAACTATTTATTCTGATCAGGTAGATGATATGGAGGCTTCCATGAAGGAAGTTCTGGAAAAATATCCCACACTGGATGGTGTATTCTGCACCAATGCAGATATTACAGAGATGTATCTGAATCTGGAGAAGAGTGATGAGCATGATGCACCGGCTCTGGTAGGGTTGATGCAACTACTAAGCAGCAGGAAGCAATCCGTAATGGAGAAGAGATTGGCTGTGTTTCTCAGCAGCCTTATGCTATGGGATACCAGACGATCTGGGCAGCAGTTGAAACAACGGCACCGAAGAAATCTGTTGTGATCGAGAAAAATGTACTGAGCAATCCGGCATGGATCGATGCAGACTGTCTGGATGATCCGGACTACAGTGGATATTTATATACAGAATAAGAATTAAAGATAAATGCTCCGGGAGGATGTACAGGGTCTCAAATGCATTAATTAAGAGGATTTTCTATAAGAGGAATGTGTCTGCTGGGACAGACCGGTAATACAGAACTTATATATAAAGTAGAATTATATACGAAAGAAGAAGCATGAAAACAGTGATGAGTTGTTTTCGTGCTTTTTTTGTGTTATAGAATATTACTCCGTAATGTTCTATGACACAAAAAGCTCTCCGGGCAGGCTCCTTATTTATATCTCTTCTTCTTTGAAATAAAAATATAAACCAATCAGAAGCTTTGACTGTATAAAAAGATTTATATTGATGATATATCACATACACGATATAAAAATAACAAAAAAATATTGGATGGATAAAAAATATTTGATAAAATTATTTAATGAGATTGTAATTTTAAAGGATATATGATAAAATTTGACTATAAATTCTTGAAAATATATAAAAAAATTAGGCAAAAAGGAGAAGAGGATGAAACAATGGTCAGAGATCATCAGAAATGTCACCATGTTGTCGCAGCTTGGACTGTCTCTCATAACCCCTGTCCTGATATGTCTGGCAGTATGCTGGCTGATTGTTTCTAAGACCGGAGCTGGCGGATGGGTATATATCCCCGGTTTTTTCTTTGGTCTTGGAGGTTCCGGGACAGTGGCATATAAATTTTATCTTTCTATTAACAGACAGCAGAAGAAAGAGAACAAAAAGAAGAAAAATAAAGTATCGTTTAACAGACACCTGTAATGATACAGAAACGAAAGGGAGATTTATATGAGTATTATGGATAATGTTCAGCCTGCCGTAAAGAAGGAAACCGGGAAGGTAGCTGCCATCACCGGAATCGGGCTGATTTTGATGTGGATCGTGTTTGGAGTGCTGCATGCTTTCATGCCGCAGAAGGTGCCGTTTGATTATACGGTGTTTCTTGGAGGGGCAGTGGGAGGATGTGTGGCAGTCCTTAATTTCTTTTTTATGGGACTTGCAGTGCAGAAAGCAGCTGCAGCAACAGATGAGGACACAGCGAGAATGAGGATCAAAGCAAGTTACTCCCAGAGAATGCTGATCCAGATGTTGTGGGTGATTCTAGCAATCGTGGCACCCTGTTTTCATTTTGTGGCAGGAATCGTTCCTCTTTTATTTCCCGGAACAGGAATTAAAATTGCAGGAATTTTTCATACTAACAAATAGGTATTTCTATATCAAACCGGAACAGTACCGGGAGAGACAGGAGGTGAATAAAGAGTATGGAATTGGATATCAGCGGGGCAAGGATATTCTTTACATTACCATTGATGTGCCTGTTCTCGGACCATTAAGGATCAGTGAGACAATGGTGGTAAGCTGGATTGTTATGATACTCATAACAGGTTTGTGTATCTGGCTGACACATGATCTGAAAGAAGAGAACATTTCCAAACGTCAGGCTGTGGCAGAGCTCATTGTAGAGAAGGCCAACAGCTTTGTAATCGGAAATATGGGTGAGAAATTCAGATACCTGATACCATTTGTTGCAGCACTTTTTGCGACCAGTGTGGTTTCCAACCTGATCAGTCTGATCGGACTTCGAAGCCTACAGCAGACCTTTCTACTGAGGCTGCTGGGCAGTTGTGTTTTCATTATGATCACAGCACAGAAGATAAAGACCAGCGGATTTGGCGGCTATCTGAAAGGATTTACAACTCCGATCGCAGTTATGACACCGTTTAATATTCTTTCCGAGCTGGCTACACCTGTCAGTATGGCGTGTCGTCATTTCGGAAATATCCTTTCCGGTGTGGTAATCAATGGCCTGATCTATGGTGCACTGGCAGTCGCAAGTTCCGCGCTTCTGGGCCTGATCCCGGGTGCACTGGGAGATGTACTGTCAAAGATACCGATTCTTGATGTCGGTGTACCTGCGATAACGTCGGTCTATTTTGACTGGTTCTCAGGAGTTATGCAGGCGTTTATCTTCTGTATGCTGACTGTAATGTATATTGCAAATGCAGCAGAAGAGTAGCAGAAACATGATTTGTCGGAGCAAAACGGCAGCGGTGGTAACCGCAAAGAATGCTGAAATACAGCAGAAAAATTAATACCGCAGCAAAGGGGAAAAGCTGCAGATTATTATTTAACAGGAGGGTTTTAATATGGATTTTCAGTTATTGGCAAAAGGTATCGCATTAGCAGGATGTGCAATTGGAGCAGGATGTGCGCTGATCGCAGGTATCGGACCTGGTATTGGTGAAGGTAACGCAGTAGCAAAGGCACTGGAAGCAATCGGACGTCAGCCTGAGTGCAAGGGTGATGTTACTTCTACCATGCTTCTTGGATGTGCCATCGCAGAGACAACAGGTATCTACGGTTTCGTAACCGGTCTGTTACTTATTTTCGTTGCACCTGGTATGTTCATGAACTTCCTGAGCTGATAAAAACAGCTGAGATGCCGTATATCACAGATTAAGCGGCATCTGATACGGAACCTGTGGATAATTCCGGCAGCAGCCGGAGAATGATCCGCATAAGTATAGACAGGAGGTTACAAACATGCAGGTACAGGAATTAGTTGGAATTGTGCCGTGGAATTTTATAGCGACGATTTGCAACCTTTTTATTCAGGTATATCTGATTAAACGTTTCCTCTTCAAGCCCATCAATGAGATGCTGGAAAAGCGCAAAGCAAAAGCGGATGCCCAGATCCAGGATGCAGTGAAGGCAAAGGAAGAAGCCCAGGCAATGAAAGCAGAATATGAAAAGAATATGCAGGAAGCCAAGAATAAGGCAAATGACATTGTGATGACAGCTCAGAAAACAGCCGCTATCCAGAGTGAAGAGATGCTTAAGGAGGCTTCCAGTCAGGTAACTGCCATGAAAGAGAAGGCAGAGAAAGACATTGCACAGGAGAAACGTAAGGCAGTCAATGAGATCAAGGGAGAAATCGGCGGTATGGCTGTTGAGATTGCCGGAAAAGTGATCGAGCGCGAAATTAGTGAAGAGGATCATGCAAAACTGATTGATGAGTTTATTGAGAATGTAGGTGAGGCATCATGACAAAAACTGCCAGAGTTTACGGCGGAAGTCTGTATGACCTTGCCGCTGAAGAAAAGCTGGATGGACAGATCATGGAGCAGATGATCGCGATCAGACAGATTTTTCGAGAAAATCCGGGATATCTGAAATTGCTGGGAGAACCAGCGATTCCTGAAGACGAGAGACTTAAGATGATTGAAGAGGCTTTCGGAGGGCAGGCAGAGAGATATCTGGTGAATTTCCTGAAATTATTGTGTGAACGCAAGATTCTGAGAGAGTTTGCCGGATGCTGCGAAGAGTTTATCAGACGCTACAACAGTGCACATGGAATTGCGGAGGCAGTGGTAACAAGTGCAGTGAAGCTCAGTGAGACTCAGATGGAAGCTCTGAAAGCGAAGCTTGAGAAGCTAAGCGGAAAGAAAGTGTATCTGGTTCAGAAAACAGATGCATCCGTTCTTGGCGGACTTCGCGTAGAACTGGAGGGCGTACAGCTCGACGGTACAGTACAGAGCCGTATTTCCGGTATTTCGAAGAAACTGAATGAATTGGTAGTATAAGGAACTGGATTCCGGATTTGAGAATCGTACTGTATGGGTATTTGACATATGGATATGAAAAATCTTTAAATTTCTGAATTCAGACAGCGCAAAATAATAGAATATAAAAGGATGGAATGGAAACATGCAATTAAAACCTGAGGAAATATCCAAGGTCATCCGAAGCCAGATAAAATATTACGAAAATGCCATTCAACAGAACGAGACAGGTACGATCCTTATGGTTGGTGACGGTATTGCCAGAGCCAGCGGACTGGTAAACTGTATGTCAGGAGAGCTTCTGGAATTTGAGGACGGAAGCTTTGGTATGGCACAGAACCTGGAGGAGAACAGTGTCTCCATCGTAATCTTTGGTTCAGATGAGAACATTGGTGAGGGTCAGACCGTAAAGCGTACAGGCAAGGTCGTGTCTGTACCTGTAGGCGACGCCATGGTTGGACGTGTTGTAAATGCACTGGGACAGCCAATTGACGGAGCAGGCCCGATTGATACAAAAGAATTCCGGCCAATCGAGAGCAAGGCACCAGGAATCTGTGAGAGAAGATCTGTATATCAGCCTCTTCAGACCGGTATCAAAGCCATCGACTCTATGATCCCTGTCGGACGTGGACAGCGAGAACTGATCATTGGTGACCGTCAGACCGGTAAAACTACAATTGCTACAGATACCATTATTAACCAGAAGGGAAAAGATGTGATCTGTATCTATGTAGCCATTGGACAGAAGCGTTCCACAGTAGCTACATTAGTAGAGAACCTGACCAGAAACGGCGCAATGGATTATACTATCGTTGTGGCAGCTACAGCATCTGAGTCAAGCCCGCTGCAGTATATCGCACCCTATTCCGGATGTGCAATGGGTGAATACTTTATGAATAAGGGAAAAGATGTGCTGATCATCTATGATGATTTAAGTAAGCATGCAGTTGCATACCGTGCACTTTCCCTGCTGATCCGTCGTCCGCCTGGACGTGAGGCATATCCGGGTGATGTTTTCTATCTGCATTCCAGACTTCTGGAACGTGCAGCGAAGCTGGACGATGAACATGGCGGCGGTTCCATGACAGCACTGCCGATCATTGAAACACAGGCAGGTGACGTATCTGCCTATATTCCTACTAACGTTATTTCTATTACAGATGGACAGATTTTCCTGGAGACAGAGTTATTCCATTCAGGAATCATGCCTGCTGTAAACCCGGGTATCTCCGTATCACGAGTTGGTGGTGATGCGCAGATCAAGGCAATGAAGAAGGTAGCAGGAACACTGAAACTGATTTATTCCCAGTACCGTGAGCTGCAGAGCTTCGCACAGTTTGGTTCTGATCTGGATGCTGATACAAAGGCACGTCTGGAACAGGGAGCACGTATTGTGGAAGTTCTGAAACAGAACCAGAATGCACCGGTTCCTGTAGAGAAACAGGTTGCGATCCTTTATGCGGTTACAAAGGGTGTTCTGGAATCAGTAAAAGTGGAAGATGTAAATGTATATGAATCAGGATTATATACCTATCTGGATACAGATGCAGCAGGCGTAGAGGTTATGCAGGAGATCCGCTCAACAGGTAAGCTGGAGCAGGAAACAGAGCAGAAGCTTCGCAGCGTACTGGATGCGTATACAGAGAACTTTCTGAATACAAGACCTGAGAAATAAAGTGATTAGGAGGGTATCGTATGGCTTCGAATATGAAAGCGGTAAAGCTGCGTATCAAGAGTGTACAGAGTACCATGCAGATTACCAAGGCCATGGAGCTTGTAGCATCCTCCAAACTGCGTAAGGCAAAGGAACGTGCAGAGGTATGTCGTCCGTACTTTACAGAGCTTCATGAGACATTGAAAGAGATTGCAAGAGAGAATACAGATTTCTCATCTGTTTATGCGAAAGAGTCATCCAACAATAAAACCTGCTATGTAGTGATCGCAGGTGACAGAGGACTTGCAGGTGGTTATAACACCAATCTTTTCAAATGTCTGGAGCGTCTGCTGAGGGTAAGGACTACATGGTTCTGCCGGTTGGAAAGAAAGCAGTGGAATATTTCCGTCAGAGAGGGATAGAAGCCCTGACAGAACAGTTTGCAGAGGCAGGAAGTATTTCTGTAGCGGACTGTTTTGAGATGGCAAATATGCTCTGCACGGAATTTCGAAAAGGAACCTTTGGCCATATTGAATTATGTTATACTGTCTTTAATTCCATGCTTTCCCAGCAGCCGGAGGTATTTTCCATGCTTCCTATGACTGATATCAGAGAGGAAAGCGGCGGTAAGATAGAGACGAAGAATCTGATTCTCTATGAACCGGACGGAGAGACAGTATTTGATGCCATTGTTCCGGAATATCTGGCAGGCCTGGTTTATGGCGGTATCTGCGAAAGCACCGCAAGTGAACTGGCAGCCAGACGTATGGCTATGGATGCAGCCACAAGTAATGCGGAAGAGATGATCGATCAGCTCAATCTGTATTACAACAGAGCGCGTCAGGCCAGCATCACGCAGGAGATCACGGAGATTGTTGCAGGTGCAGAAGGTCTTTAGAAATAGGAGATTATAAACATGAGTGAAAAACACATTGGCGAGGTAGTGCAGGTTATCGGTCCGGTACTGGATATCCGCTTTGCGCACGATGAACTGCCTCCTCTTCTCAATGCCATAGAGATTGATAATGATGGCGCAAAGCTGGTTGCCGAGGTTGCACAGCAGGTTGGTGATGATGTGGTAAGATGTATTGCCATGAATTCTACTGACGGTCTGGTGCGCGGTGCCAAAGCTCTGGATACAGGCGGTCCAATTTCCGTTCCTGTAGGTGAGGAATGCCTGGGACGAGTATTTAACCTTCTGGGTGACCCGGTAGATAATCTTCCGGCACCGGAGGCAAAGGAACGTTGGTCTATTCATCGTCAGGCTCCTTCTTATGAAGAACAGATGCCTGCAACAGAGATCCTGGAGACAGGAATCAAGGTCGTTGACCTGATCTGCCTTATGCAAAGGGTGGTAAGATCGGTCTTTTCGGTGGTGCAGGTGTAGGAAAAACAGTTCTTATCATGGAGCTGATCCACAACGTAGCAACTGCACACGGCGGACTTTCCGTATTTACAGGTGTAGGAGAGCGTACACGTGAGGGAAATGACCTTTACAATGAAATGAAAGAAAGTGGAGTTATCGACAAGACTGCTCTGGTTTACGGTCAGATGAACGAGCCGCCCGGAGCACGTATGAGAGTTGGACTTTCCGGACTTACCATGGCGGAATACTTCCGTGATGAGAAGAACCAGGATGTGCTCCTCTTTATTGACAATATTTTCCGTTTTACACAGGCAGGTTCCGAGGTGTCTGCTCTTCTGGGACGTATGCCTTCAGCCGTAGGTTATCAGCCACACTGGCAACTGAAATGGGTAACCTGCAGGAACGAATTACTTCTACAAGAAAGGGTTCCATCACATCTGTACAGGCTGTATATGTGCCTGCCGATGACCTGACTGACCCGGCTCCTGCAACTACATTCTCACATCTGGATGCAACAACTGTACTTTCCCGTGAGATTTCCAGCCAGGGTATTTATCCGGCTGTTGATCCGTTGGATTCCACAAGCCGTATCCTTTCCCCTGAGATCGTAGGAACAGAGCATTATGAGATTGCCAGATCAGTACAGAGAGTTCTTCAGCGTTACAAAGAGCTTCAGGACATTATTGCCATCATGGGTATGGATGAGTTGTCAGAGGAAGACAAACGTACTGTAAGCCGTGCCCGTAAGGTTCAGAGATTCCTGTCACAGAGCTTCTCTGTAGCAGAACAGTTCACAGGTATGCCTGGTAAATATGTTCCGCTGAAGGAAACGTTGAGAGGATTCAGGATGATCCTGAACGGTGAGTGTGATGACATTCCTGAGAGTTATTTCCTGTTTGTGGGAACCATCGATGAAGTGTTTGAAAAAGCCAAGAATCAGTAAAGGGGGAAATGTCCTATGAGTACTTTCCCATTGAGAATCGGAACACCGGACGGACTGCTCTTTGAAGGCAATGTGGAGCGTGTGATCTGCAGAACTGTCAGCGGTGATCTGGCTATTCTTGCCAGACACTGTAATTACTGTACTGCCCTGGGAATGGGTGAAGCCAGTGTGGTAATGGAAGACGGTAGCAGACGAACCGCAGCCTGTATTGGTGGGATGCTTTCTGTTATGAACGGAAAGTGCCGTGTCCTTGCAACTACCTGGGAGTGGAAAGAGGATATTGATGAGCAGCGTGCGCAGGAAGCTAAGAAAAGAGCTGAGGAGATGATCGCCAAAGGTGGTTTGAGTGATCATGATTATAAGATTGTGGAGGCTAAACTGCAGAGGGCGTTGGTGCGTTTGAGTGTGAAGAGCTGAGAAAATAAGAGTTATTAAGATATTGTGTTAAAGATAAAGACTGACAGGAGATCCGGGAGAGGAGACTGTCGGTCTTTTTTTGCTTGTGATATGGTTTTTTGGAGGATATAGTGGGAAGAATCTGAGGAAGAGATTTGAAGGAGGGACGCATAGAAAAATAATTTATTTCATGTGCGGTTTCGGACATTAAGATATTCTAAGCTGCTAAAAATCTGCTAAAGGCATGAGAAAAATGCCACAAACTCGCTTCGCTCAGACAGTGTGTCATTTTTCTCATAACGCAGATTTTGACCAGCTAAGAATATCTAAATATCCTGCAAATGCACATGAAATAAATTATTTTTCTATGCTGGTGGTTGGCTCTTTTAAATACACTTTAAGCGAATCAGGTAAGTCCCCTGCGGGGAAACCAAAAGGAAAAAATGATGAATAAAGCCGAATGGCAGTGTATTAAAATTAGGTGGATGTAATTGAAGAAAAAATATGATATCATGTGAGTAACAAATCGGAATTTGTAGGAATAGATATTCTGGAAAATATAGTGAAAACTGCGCATTTGCGGGGATGATACGAATCGTGTCACACATGTGAAAGAGCGATTCTTTCGTCATTTTACGTTTTTTGATAAGGTGAAACTGTCGAAAAGACAAACCAATTATAGAAAGGACGTAGAATGATGAAAAAAAGTGGAAAACAGGTTTTATTATTTGGAGGAATACTTATTGTAGCGTTTGCAGTATGGACAGCTTTGATCCAGATGGTAGACGTGCAGCCGCTGGGTCAGAACGGAACAATATTGGATTTGCAACATTCAATTGCTGGTTTCATCGTTTGGCAGGTGTCAATATGACAATTTATACGATTACCGATTGGATGGGACTTATTCCTTTAGTTGTATGCCTGATTTTTGCAGGTATTGGAGTGGTTCAGTTAATAAAGAGAAGAAGTCTCTTCAAAGTGGATCCAGATATCATTATCCTTGGAGTTTACTATGTTGTCGTGATACTGGCATATTTGATTTTTGAAATGATCTCAATCAATTACAGACCGATTTTAATCAATGGAGTTATGGAGGCTTCTTATCCTTCTTCAACGACATTACTGGTATTGTGTGTGATGCCGACTTTGATTGAACAGATTCAGCGTAGACTGTCAAGCATTGCAGTGAAAAGAATCGTTACGATTCTGGCAATCGCTTTTTCGGCATTCATGGTTATCGGCAGATTGATTTCCGGAGTACATTGGTTTACGGATATTGTGGGTGGTGTATTGTTAAGTGCCGGATTATTTACTGTTTATAAGGCAGTAGTTATGCTAACAATAAAAAAGTGAAATAAAAAAGGAGGTGCAGGAGGTGGAATTCCATGAAAAGCTTCAGGAATTAAGAAAGAGCCGAGGTTTGACACAAGAAGAACTAGCCGAGGCATTATTTGTTTCAAGAACTGCAATTTCAAAATGGGAATCCGGAAGAGGATATCCGAGCATAGATTCATTAAAGGAAATATCCAGATATTTCTCTGTGTCCATTGATGAGCTGTTATCCGGAGATCAGTTGGTTTTGATTGCTGAAAAAGAAAACAAGTCAAATCTCAATGGTCTATGTGACTTGTTATTTGGATTTACCGATTTGCTCTCTTTGATGCTTATTTTTCTTCCATTGTATTCCAAACCGGTTGATGGATATATCTATTCAGTAAGTCTTATTGAGTATGTAGATAATGAAATTTGGATTCGTATGACATACTGGGGTCTTTTTATCGCATTAACGATTATTGGAATTGTGAATATTTTAATGGTCAATTTCAAATTTGAAAAGGGAAAAAAGGTGATTACTTTTTTGTCTGTAGGGCTTAGTATTATTACTGTTTTGTATCTGGCGATTGCGCGAGAACCATATGCAGTAACAGTGGCTTTTCTGTTGTTACTTATAAAAGGGGGGCTACTTTATAAACGAGCCGCAGCAGGCCGATAAGGGGTTGGGCCATACAACTTCTAGTTTGACGGAGTAATAGATATGAAAATCCGAGAAGTGAATGAGAATAAAAAGCAATTTATAGCATTATTGTTATTAGCTGATGAGCAGGAAAATATGATTGATCACTATCTTGAAAAAGGTACTATGTATGTACTTGAAGATGGTAATGTAAAAGCTGAATGTGTCGTTACTGATGAAGATAATGGAATACTTGAAATTAAAAATATTGCAGTTGATCCTCAGAATCAAGGACAGGGCTATGGGAAAGCATTGATTGACTTCCTTGTAAGTAAATATGCAGATGAATATTCTATTTTGCAGGTTGGAACAGGTGACAGCCCGTTGACCGTACCGTTTTATGAAAAATGCGGATTTGTCCGATCTCACAATATTCCGAATTTCTTTACGGACAATTATGACCATCCAATTTATGAGTGTGGTGTACAGTTAATAGATATGGTATATTTGCAAAGATGTTTATAACTTCTAATTTGGAAGGGGGGACTGCTATGCTGAGAAAGTTGAATTGTTTT
>ENA-OQEX01000841-OQEX01000841.1-human-gut-metagenome-genome-assembly--contig:-NODE-841-length-13766-cov-3.903365_pt1 | contig 13766 bp, 25 predicted proteins | sample MGYA00242802_ERZ504649 | MGnify/ENA primary metagenome ERZ504649 (study PRJEB26092, sample SAMD00036194) | human gut metagenome | host: Homo sapiens | study: EMG produced TPA metagenomics assembly of... | reverse complement strand
CCGAAACCTGCATAGTATTCAACATTTCCAACAGTGTTGCGAAGTTTTGCTCCTCAACCGGGGCTTCATAATGCAGATAGGCAATCAATGAAACCAGCAAAAGCCGTTCCGCTTTGTCCCAGAATGGTCGCCGCCCTGACCTTCACCTTTGGTGTTGGTCATCAGTGCAGTCACGAGTTTCAGCACATCCTTTTCACTATGGATGTACGCCATGGGGTTATAGCGCATACTCTTGGAAAAGTTGATGGTGTTGAAGAATTTTAGATTGTAGCCGTGCTTTAACAGGCTTCTCCACATTCCACGCCGATACTACCTTTCGGATCTGTAACCACGAATGATACCGGAAAATTCTTGGAATCACATTGCAGCAGATTCGGCTTGATAAAGAACCTTGTCTTACCGCTGCCGGAGCCGCCGACTACCAGCACATTTTTGTTCCGGGCGTTCTTCGGATCAGGTGGGCGGTTGGACATCATCAGCCGTTCTGTTTTGGTCAGGATGATATTGTCCTCAAATTTCGGAGCCATGAACGGCTCGATATCTTTGGGTCCGCCCCACCGGGCAGAGCCGTACTCCATGCCGTGACGGTACTTCTTGGCGTTTTTGCCTTTCAGGTACACCGCCAGCCGCATTCCAGCGCCGCAGCACAGACCAATGAACAAGTCAAATGGGTGCAGGCTGGGCAGCGGATTGGCAAACGCTGCCGGGATAGTTTCCATCAGCGATACGATTTTATCGCCCAGTTCCTTGCCCACGGCCAGCCGCCACGCCTCGCCCAGATTGGTGGCTAGCAAGCCAATTACCACATAGCAGATAGAGCGCCAGCAGCTTGGAAAACTTCTTTTTGTTCATAGGCCGCGCTCCTCCTGCTTGTGTCGCACTTTGTCCGGCAGATTTGCAACGGACTGCGCCAGATCATGCAGCTTTGCCAGCACGGAAGGACGCTTGGTTTTATCCAGCACCGATGCCGAATATTCCTTGAACGCTGCGCTCAAGGCATCCGTGTCCTGTGCCTTGAAGTAGACCAGATACCGGGGCGGCTTGCAGGACAGGTCTTTCTGGATGGAGTAGTCGATGTGATACCGCTTGGCATAACGGTCAAAGTCCTTGATGCCAGTTTTCTGAATCTCCACATTGGTCACGCCACGGTTCTGCCGCACCAGCCGCTTCATGGACTGCTTGCCCTGCGAAGCGTGCTTGTCGTACTGCCGCAGCAGAAACTGCATCCCGCGCAGCAGGGTGCGGGCGGACAGTTTTGTGGTCGAGATGGCAAAGTTGACCGTCTTATGCTCGATTTCTTCCTGCATCGTTACCACCTCCCTGAGAGAAACTCAGCTTAACGGTCATGCTCTGCCGGGGGCTTGGTACGGGGCTTTTCTGTGGGCGATTCATCAGGCACCGGCAGCACCAGCAGACGGTTGGCCAATTTCAGAAAGGCTTCCGGCTGATGGAAAAGCTGCTCGTACTTCTGCGCCAGTTCCGGGGTCAGGGATGCAAAATCTTCCTCGCCCAGCCCCACAACCAGAAAGGTTCCGGCAACGGCATCATACATTTCTCCGTTTTCATTCCGAAGGGCGCGGTTCAGGGGCAGTCCCATGAGCTTGCCGTCATCGTTGTAGACGATGGCAACCGGGTCTGCAAAGGGGTAAACGGCATCAATCGAGCCGCCTACTGCCTCCTGCAAATCTTTGAGTTCTGCGCCGATGCTGATGTTCTGGGGATGTTCATTGGGCTTTACAAGAAGAACGTCCAGCATCTTCTTTTCCGAAAGTTCGTGTTCACCGGTCGTTTTGAAATCGACCCCCACATAATCCTCATCGGTGAGGACGTAATCTCCGTCGCGCCATCCACGGTCAACCATGCGTTCCGCTTCTTCCTGTGAAGCGGCTTCTACGGTCACGGTGCGCTGAAGGGTCTCCGTGATCTCCACATCAAATTTCTTCATAGGTTTCCTCCTGTCCGGCATGGGCGGCGTTCAGCAAAGCCGCCACGAAGAAGCCGAAAATGGCACCAGCTTCAAAAAATGCAAAACCGATAAAAAAGTTCAGCATGGCACACCTCAGTCGATGCAGATGCAGGTCAGCTTCTGGTCGTCTGCCATCAGGGTGATGCTGTGGTTTGCCAGATACTTCTGGAACAGGTAGACCTCATCAATGGTCAGCGAGACGACCTCGCCATCCATGTTGGTGCGAGCCAGAATCACCGGGCCGGTCAGGTAGTGTTTGCCGCCCATCTTCAGCACCTGCGCCGGGTTGTAGCAGAGCAGCAGCGAGGTATTAGGAAGGTTCAGGCAGGCATCGTCCTCCTCAAAGCAGGGCAGAATGCCGGGAGCCTCGTCCAGCGTGATGATGGTCAGCTCCATATCCGGGGCAATGGCTGCGAGGTAGACCTCGCCGCCCCGGTTTGCCGCCAGTGTAGCGCAGATACGCACGTCAATGGTGATCTCCTCGGAGCGGATGGTACGGGTAGTGTTGTTTTTCATAGGCATTTCTCCTTTTGATGCAAAAGAAAAAGACCCCATCGGGTCTTTCGTTACGGTATAAGTCAGCGTTCATTCTGCCGCTGCTGTTTGCGCTGCCACGCATCCAAAAGCTGGATGATCTTCTCCTCCATCTGTTTGGGAGTGTAGCTGCGTGGGAAATACTTCCGCAGGATCTCGTTTTTGATGGTCACGGTATCCAACTCGCTTTTCTTTTCTTCCCCCATAATATCAACTACGGCTTCTGATGTGAAATTGCCTCCTGTGCCAACTTTTTTATGCGCTTTGCTTGTGAGAATGAGGGCGCATTTTGCGTATCGTCCATGGCATTTATCATCTCCTGCTGCTGTTCAGTAGAGAGATAAGACAGTTCCACCGCAGGATTAAATGATACTTTTTTCTCATCTACCATATTCAGCAGTTCAGGAATGAGGTTCGTCAAACGAATAAATCGTTGGACTTGTCTGCCACTTTCACCGCTTTCTTTACCAATAAGATCGGCTGTTTCAAAATTCCCGACAACTTGTCGGGAATTTTCTTTTGATGGCCTACCAGCAGTTCTTTTCATAGCATCCATCTTCATTTTGTACGCAAAAGCCCTTTCGCTAGGCGAAATGTGTTCTCGCTGTAAATTGGAATCGACCATCAAATGGTGGCAGCATCATCGTCCATATTTCTTACAATGACAGGCAGCGTTTCCAGTCCGGCCATCTTTGCGGCGAACTGACGGCGGTGCCCGGAAATGATTTCATAACCATCACCATCTGGGCGCAGCTTGCGATAAGCGGAGCCAGCACACCAAACTGAGCGATACTTTCTACCGTCCGGGTCATGGCTTCATCATCCACGACCTTGAAGGATGGTTAGTGAACGGATGCAGTTCACCGATAGGGATTTGCTGCACCTGCTCACGCTGCTGCTCCTGCCGGGATTCCTCGGTGGAGAAAATGTCATCTGCCCCTTTCAGCGACATGTTTAAGCTGCCTTTCGGCATTCGCCATCACCTCCTTCGTCAGAGATTGGTAGGCTTCTGCCACCTTGCCTTTGGGGTCGTGCTGGAAAATGCTTTTGCCCACGGCACTGATCTCCGCAGCACGGACAGACCGGGGAATGGTCTGGTCGAACACTTTGATTTTGCTGCCGTAGGCACCTCGAATCAAATTGTCGATCTGCTGCCCGTAGTTGGTGCGGTTGTCCGTCATAGTCAGCAGAATGCCCTCAATTTTTAGTTTCGGGTTGATCTGCCGCCGGACTTTTTGGACGGTCTGCAAAAGCTGTTCCAAGCCCTTCGCAGACAGGTACTGCGCCTGCACCGGAATCAGGGTGGTGTCCGCTGCTGCCAAGCATTGACGGTCAGCATCCCAAGGGAAGGGGTGCAGTCCAACAGAATGAAATCGTAGTCGTACTTCGCACCTTCCAGCACTTGTTTGAGCATCTTTTCCCGGTTCATGCAGTTGACGAGAGACACTTCCAGCCCTGCCAGTTCGATGTTCGCCGGAATCAGGTCAACGCCCTCTGCATGGTGCAGAACGCCCTCGCCGGGCTGGATGGGCTGGTCATTCATGCTTTTGCCATCAGGGTAGAAAGGGTGGTGGGCAGTTCATCCGGCTGCTGCCAGCCCATGCTAATGGTCAGGCTGCCCTGCGGGTCGGCATCCACCAACAGAACTTTTTTGCCCTCCATTGCCAGCCCGATGCCCAGATTTTCACAGGTGGTGGTCTTGCCGGTGCCGCCTTTTTGATTGGTGACTGCAATAATCGTAGCTTTCTTTGCGATAACATCACCCCGCCTTCGGTGAACCACGCGCAAAGTCGTGGTTCGTCTTGTTCTGATAGTAGAGGTTCATGGTGGTGGGCGCATTGTAGAGCATCGCCAGCAGATACTGCTTCATGTTCCGAACCGGGGCAGTGTTTTCTGCCAGTGAATCCAGCACAAAGCGGATATGGTCGGCATTCAGTTTTTTCAGCCGACTGCGTACACCTCGGTAGGCTTGTCATCTCCTGCGATCCGCAACATCTTGCGTTTGGTGGAACAGGTGTCCACAAGCATGTCTACGATCTGATAGATGGTGTCCTCATCATCCGGGCAGAGCCGGAGCAGGAGGTCTATCTCCAATGCCTGACAAAAATAATCCTCAAGCTGCTCCCGGATGCCCCCGGAATAGATAGGGTCAGGATCGTTCCACTCTGTTTTATTCTTATCAGTCTTATTTGCTTGCGGTTTTGGCTGTTCCAGAATTGTGCTTTCGGCAGCACCAGAATTGCTGTTTGGGCAATTCTGTACTTGCGCTTTGGGCAAGCCGGAGGAAAAATCCTTGACGTAGATCAGGCTTGGTCTGCCCAGCCCACGACGTTTGCGCTCGATGAGGTCGAGCTGCTCCAATTCCCGGAACAGCTTGACCGCCTTGTGTTCGGCGCAACAGAGGGATTCCTGTACTTCCCGGCCTGTGTAGATGATATACACTCGCCCCTGCTCGTCCAGCCAGCCGTTCTTTGCAGATAGGCTCATGCGGTCCAGCAGAATGCCGTACAGTGTCCGGGCATCGGTGGAGATCTGCCGGAAACGGTGGTCTTGGAACAGTGCTTTGGGGATGCGGAAGTAGGAGAACAATTCGCCCGACTGACCATAGAAATAATCCAGCGTCATTTGGTGTGTCCTCGGATTTTCAACTGTGAGTGCTCCTTCATGTGGAAAACTTCCCTCCTTCTGTTTCAAGTAGTTATTCTACTAAGAATAATTACCGAAAGAATAATCTTTGCATCTAAGCAAAAAGGACTGCCTCACATACATTTCGTTGTGGAGCAGTCCTGTCTGTTTAGTATGTAATGGTCATTGCACCCTCGTGGCAGTCCTGTGCATAAGTGCGGAGCAGGTCAAGGTGCTTTGAGGATTTTCGGACAATACCCGTTGCACGGTCGCCGGACATAAACTCAACGACTGCCAGCCGAGGAATCGTCAATGTACCACGAATTTTGAATCCTACAAGGATCTTCTGATTGCACCATCGCTGGATGCTTTGTGCAGAGTAGCCGGTCAGTTCCGAAACTTCCGGGGTGGTCAGCAGATCATCATATCCAACCGTGAGCTTTTCCCACATGGTATACAGCCCTGTTTTTTCCGGCTCTGTAAAATTGAAGCGTATAATCTCTGCGGCAGACTTGTCCGGGTGCCGTTTGGAGCAGCCGTTCTTTCCGATATAAAAGCCCGTTGGCACTTTATACTTTTCGGGATGATCTTCACGGTCACACAAGTAGGTGATCACATCGTGGGTCGCAATATGGTATTTGCGTGTTTTCTTTCCTGTATTGATACACGGAACGAGACCGAAATCCAGAAGGTACTTTGCGTGTTGCTTGTTGATGCGGGCAACACGGTAGAACTGGTCTTTCGTCATTCCGTTGGGGTATTCTTCGAGAATTTTATAGCACTCTAACAGCGTTCTCATATTCATCCATCCTTTGCTGCTTTGATTTGGTCAGCGTCAGAAGGCAACATATTGTATGGATGGATTTTGGCTCCCGGAATCTCTCTCGCCCGTTCTCTCCAACGGGCATAAAATCTCTCCCAATTCTCTCCAAACGGCTGATTTTTCTGCGTTTTGGAAAGTGGGTTCAAATCCGCACAGAGCCTAGTGATTTGGGATCTTGATGAAATTTTGAGCGTAAATTCGATGGTTCGTATCTTCTGGCAAAGTGGGCTAATTCCCTCTATCTTCCACCAAGTACCATGAAGCAGGAAAAACTCGAAATCGTTTTGTCCTTAATCGGGCACGTGGGTTCGAATCCCACCATCTCCGCCAACAAAAGGCATCAGCTCAGGCTGGTGCCTTTTTTGCGGCTAGATGGTGCGGATGAGAACAGGGCGGCGATTTTCGATGTGCAGCACAAATCCATCAGCCTCCCAAAAGTGCCCATCCAACAGAACTTCGCCCTGAAATGTAATCCGGCGGAGCTTCTGTGCGGCGTCGGTCACCTCAACGGTGCAAAAGCGCTGCAAGTAGCTGCAAATAGCGGCGGCGTGGGAGACGACAAGGGCGTTCTGCCCCTCCGGGAGCGAATCCAGCAGTTCGTGGATGCAGTCTGCCATCCGGGCGCTGACCTCACGGAAGGACTCGCCGTCCGGATTTTTGAAGTCCGGGTCTTCGTATTGGCGTTTCCAGAACGAAGCGTCCTGCCCGGTCGTGTCGCCGGTGCGGCGCTCGGCAAGGCGGGTGTCCTGCCGGACGGGAAGCCCCAGCAGCTGTGCGGTCTGGAGCGCACGCAGCGAAGGGGACGACCAGACGAGCGAGACCGTGCGGAAAGCGTCATTTTGAAAGACTGCGGCGGCCCGCTGAAGGCCTTCGGCAGAAAGGCCGGGGTCGGGGCTGGAACCGCCGCGCTCCGGGATGGAATGGCGCAGGAGAAGAAGGGTTGTCATGAAAGCCTCCGATTAAAAAAGTGACTTCAGTATAGCAGATTCGGGAAAGCAGATGCAAGAAAACGAGCCGAAAGAACGACGGGGCCGATTCACTCCCCCTCAAAACGCAACCAAATTGCAAAAAATGTTACAATTTTCTCATGAAAAAAGAAGGCTGAATTTCTCCAGCCTTCAAAAAGCATGTATCAATGGTTGTAATTCAGGATCTTCTCGAGCGTATCCGCAAACTTGGCATCCTGCTCCTTCGTCCGCTTTGGGCTCCCCTTGGGGTGCTTTCCGGCACGGAGGAGCTTTTTGTTTTCGTATCGCCGCAGCATAAGAGCGTCTATGTTGTCGGCGGTGTATTCCAGACCGTTTTGATTCAGCACTCGTGCGCACTTGGCAAGACACATACTGGCTAGCCCGTAGTCCTGCGTCACGACCACATCCCCCGGTTTTACCCGGTTGACAAGTGCAAAGTCCACGCTGTCAGCCCCTTTATCGAACACCAGCGTCTGCGCACCTTCCCGCTCGATTTGGTGAGAGACGTCGCACAGGATGATGACTGGAACGCTGAATTGCTTTGCGATTTGCAACGTCAAACCCACCACCGGGCAACCATCGGCATCAATCAAAATATTCATCGGTTTTCCTCCATCGCCCACCGAAATGCTTTCGCCGTGCGCAGGTCAGCGTTTTTGAAATGTCCGCCGCTGTTCCATTCAAGGGCGCAGTCTGCGCCACGCTCTATGAGTCGGCTGTGCAGGGTGCGGATGTTATCACCTACCGCAGCCATGACAGCGTTTTTTGTGTGCTCTTCCTTGTCGCCAAGGCTCAGATAAACGTGCTGTTCCTGCATCGGGTGCTGCTGTTCAAACTCCATCCAGCCCGGAAACCAAACAGAGGGCGAGGCGGCGGCGACACCGTAGAACAGCTTTGTCTGAGTGGATGCCCACAGTGCAAACAGTCCGGCCAGTGAGTAGCCACCCAGAATGATTTTGACGTTTTCCGGGAGATGAAACTGTTGTTTCAGCGTTGGCACGACCTGTTCTGTCAGAAAGCGCAGGGTGTCCCCAGCATTTCCACCGAAACCTTGCTTTCCCCAAACAGCAGGAGACTTCCACGGGGAAAGTGCATCGTTCCAGCTTTCCGCTGGGATGGCCGCAAACAGATACTTTCGGTTGCTTTGTGCAATAGCAGCCACTTCGTCATCCATGCTTTGCAGCTCGTGTTCGCCGGTCATTTGGAGCAGCAGGTATTCTGCATGGGCCTCGCCGTAAATGCGGCAAGATCGGTTCCCAATCGGCATTGTCTGTGCGGTCACTTCGACGTCCTCCCGAAAATTTTTGATAAGCCCAGTATAGCAACTGAAAAAGTATTTTGCAATTCAAAAGGCTTTCATAGCCGTAGACCAATTAAGCAAAGTCAATAAGCACAGGTAGCCAATAAGAACGAAATCGAACGGTTTGAGTTCGGCATTCATCGCTTATAGCCCTGCCATCGCTTACACCAAGTAAAGAACAAGGGCAGTGAAAGATGCCAAATTCGAATTTTTCGCATACCAAATAAGGCCCTGTGTTTGTTTCAGGGTTTGAATCTCTCAAAAACTTCAGGCTGCTTTTACAAATCCCTGTTCAACAGCATGCTGCTCTGGCGTTTTCAGTTCGAAGGGCTTCTGGTCACGCAAGACTGCAAAGACTATAAAGACCAGTTTGTGCATTGACGCTGCTTGAGCAACCTTTGCCGGTTTGTTTTTACATTTCTTTTCATAATAACTGAGCAGTACGGGGTTCGCTGCAGAGTCCTTTCCGCGCTTACAAATCGAATTAACCACTCCCATGTGAAGTGCAGCTCTTGCATAGGGAGAGCCACGTTTTGAGAGCTTGTTCTTTGTTCCTCTGAATGATCCGGATTGCCGCTCTGTTGGGTCTAAACCAAAATATGCTGCAAGCTGTTTCGGCTTCTTGAACAACAAGATATCTCCGATTTCTCCTAGTAAAAGGGCTGCCGAATGACTACCAACACCAGGGATGCTTTGCAGCAAAGAAACGTTGTTTCGCATTTCTTTTATCTGAGCCAGCAAATTATCTATTGCGGTTTCTATTTGAAGCACACTTTCGGACAATGTACGAAGCATTTGAATGGTACACACAATGAGTGTTTCATCGGCACATGAATGAATCCCCAATGTCTGCGCTTTTTGCGCTGCGGAGATTAGCAAGCCAGCGTTCTTTTTAGCAAAATTATAACCAGCCTTGCTTGCAGCAGCAATCACGTCAACCAGTTCTGATTCTTCCTCTACAAGCAAAATGGTCGGCGTTGGAAAACGTACAAGCACAGCGCAAGAAGTGACGCTCCCACATCGGAAAAGACCTTATCATAGCCCGGAAAGGTCTGATCCAAAAGGCTGTTAATCGGTTTTTATAACTCGAAACGTCGTTCAACAATTCCGCACGATGTCTGCAGAGCTGGCGCAGCGCACGCGTTGCCGTTTGAGGAATTTGGGAAGGACGCAATGTCTTTGTTCGATACATCATTGCCAGTTTGAAGGCATCCACACGATCGGTTTTCCTCTTTCTGATAGAGAAGTCCTTCATCGAATTGCTTTGAAGTGGATTCACCACGATCACGTCATATCCATGCTCTGAGAAAAATTGAAAGAGGATCAAATGGTAGTGTGAGGTGGACTCCATCACAATAACAGGCTTACTGAAAAAAAGCCGCTCAGCCTTTTGGAGTAGGGCGTTCGCTCGATTTATCGATGTTTCGTCGTGATAAATCTTTTCTTGCGCAAAGATTTTGTTGTCTGGCGACAAAATGCACATATCACTGAATTGTTTGCTGACATCAATTCCAGCTACCGGACAATAACTCATATACACCTCTCCTTCCAGGGCAGTTTCGCTTCTTCGCAAAAGTAACAGGCGCGTTGTTGACACGGGTAACGGTTGTGCCGACCCAACCAATCAAAACATTGAATCTTTTACGAAGCGAACGGACGGTCTACGCTGTTAGTAATTCCTGAATGGAAACCAAGCAAGCAGTTTTGCCACTTTCAGCCCCAGTTAGTACTTCAATATTACTATGTTTTGGAAATCGGCACAACCATATAACCGTCTTTGATGAAACTATTTTTGTTTCATCGATGACATTGTACCGGCAAGCAATGCCGCCGTATATACAACGGCGACTTTTGCGTTGCAAAATGCTTGTTGGGAAATCCCAAGCCCTTTCAGATCTGCACCGTACCGATGCAGCTGCGCGTTTTTGCAAAACGCTTTTTTGATGCGCCGTAGGAGTGCGCAGCCATCACGGAATCGTGATGGTCGCAGGGCTTGGGATTGCATCCCAACAAGCAAATGAACACGGCAGAATTTTAATTCTGCGTGTGAATTTGGCCTTTGTGCACACAGAGGCCCTGCTTGCTGAGGTTATGCTGATTCTGAAATTGAAGGCCAGTAAATTATACAAAAATCCAAATCTACGATACAAAGATAAAGATGAGATATGTTTTTAAACTTAGCAGCCATTTCGATGATATAGGTCGAATTACTGGAAACTTTTATTATTATACGTTTGTGCCACAAAACAAGTTGAGTTGGCAGTCGTCACCATAGATGCGCCCAATATTATATGACTTAATAATCGTGTGCATCTATCATTTTCTTGCTTTTTCTAACCAAAGATGCTATTATTATAAACAACGCTGTCGAGTGTTGGAATATGCCTTGGCAGTATGGCTATAACAGACCGAATGCTCTGCCGGAAGGCGGAGCATTTTTGTATATCGATACGGAGAAGGTATTTTATGGCAATCAGTTATAAAAGACTCTGGAAACTGCTCATCGACAAGGACATGAAAAAGAAGGACTTATGTGTAAGAGCTGGCATTAGCCCGGCTTCAGTTACTAAGATGGGAAGAAACGGTCACGTTACCACGGAGATTCTTCTAAAGATTTGCATAGCACTGAATTGCCAAATCGAGGACATCATGGAAATTGTGCCAGATGAAAAATAAACGCATTATTGTAAATAGATAAAATTCGAAAATAGAACAATCCTGTGTGGATTGAGGTAAGGCGAGTGGAAAATATGTTTCTGACAACAAAAGAGATTGCTCTAAAATGGGGTGTCTCTGCTACTTGGGTTACAGTGCTTTGTAAGAAAGGAAGAATTGAAGGGGTTATACGTAAAGGCAATAGATGGTATATTCCAGAAGATGCAAAGAAGCCCAATGATAGGAGATCTTGTAAAAACACACAGATTAAAGCCCGATTTAGATTTATCGACCTGTTTGCTGGAATTGGTGGTTTTCATCAAGCTATGAGATACCTCGGCGGCGAGTGTGTAATGGCAGCTGAGATTAACGAAGAATGTAAAAAACATATCGACTTAATTACCATACCGAGGAGAAAGAACTACGTGGCGATGTGACAAACATCCAACCCGAGACAATTGCGCCTTTTGATGTTTTGTGTGCGGGATTTCCTTGTCAACCTTTCAGCAAGGCTGGTGCACAAAAAAGGTTTTAAAGATAAGACTAGAGGAAACCTGTTCTATACGATTATGGATATCCTTGATGGACATCCTGAAGCAAAGTTTATTATTCTTGAAAATGTTCGTAATTTAGCTGACAAAACTGAAAACTGGGATATCATCACCTCAGAATTAATGCGGCGCAATTTTTATATCACGGAAGAACCTATTATACTCTCTCCCTCTGATTTTGGGATTCCTCAGATTCGAGAACGAGTATATATTCTTGGAATCCGAAAAGACATTAGAAATGAGAAGATTCTAAGCAATGGCTTCATTCATAAAAATGATCTTCAATTAGAAAAGCATTTCAAAAAATGTAAAATGGGGGATGCGTGGACAATTCTTGAAGATAATGTGGAGGATACGTATGTGATTCCTGAGGAACAGGAGCATATGATTTTAGCTTGGGATGAGTTCCGAATTGAAACTGGAATAAAGGTGATTGGTTTTCCAATTTGGATTGATAGCTTTGGTGTTGGGATAGACGATGACAATGAAGTGTTTCGTGCACAAGGATATGATGATATGCCATCATGGAAGCAAAAATTTTTGAGGCATAACAGAAAGCTTTATCTTGATAATAGAGTTTTTATCGATAAATGGATACGCAAATATGATATGCTCAACAAAATTAAACTCTACAAGAAATTTGAATGGAATTGTGGGACAGATGTTACAGATATTCGTGATTGCTTAATTCAGGTTCGGCAATCTGGTATTCGTGCAAAACGGCCAACATTTTATCCTTCGCTTGTCGCAATAGTCAACACTCCGATAATTTGGGATAAAAATAAAGGACATTTTAGAAGGATTACTCCAAGAGAAGCTGCGAATCTGCAAAGTTTTCATAGTGGATTTAAATTCCAAGGAACAGATGCAATCCAATATAAGCAACTTGGAAACTCTGTAAATGTACGAGTTTTAAAAATTTTGGGTGAAAGTTTATTTGCATTGGCTAATAATGGATGGGATGGTGAATTGGATGGCGAAACGCATTAATATTCGACCAACAACCAGTGTGTATGCTACCTACAAAAATATAAGATATGATCCATGGACTGCCATAGCGGAATTTGTAGACAATTCAACGCAAAGCTATTATGACAATACTGAAAAACTTAATTCAACTAAATATTGGAATGGCCTTGCCGTTGACATTGAATACAAGAGAGACAAAGTAAGCGGCGATCACCTTATCATAAAAGATAATGCGTATGGTATGGATTTTCGAGATTTTCAGCGGGCAATTATGTTGGATAGTCCGCCGAGAAAAAAATCTCGCAGTGAGTTTGGAATGGGACTAAAAACCGCCGCATGTTGGTTTGGAAAATGTTGGAGTGTTGAGTCTGTTGCACTGGGCTCTGGCGTGAAATATAAAACTACTGTAGATGTCGAAGCCTTGAGCAAATACAAAAACGAAGAAATCACCGTGGAAGAAATTCCGTGCAGCACAAAAGATCATGGCACAACTATCACTATTTGGAATTTGAATCGCACACTTTCTGGAACACAAATCGGAAAAACTAAAGACCAGTTGAGGGGAATGTATCGAACAGATTTGCGTTCCGGAAAAATCAAAATTCTATATAATGGTGTTGGACTGGTTTATGAGATGCCTAAAATACTCACCGAGATTTTACCCGACGGAAAAGAGAAAGTATGGGAAAAAGATATAGATCTTTCTTTTGATTTTAATGGTGAAACCAAGCGTGTTTATGGGTTCATTGGTCTTTTGGATGAAGGTAGTACATCAGGTGCAGGTTTTACACTTATTCGATATGGTCGTGTTATCGTAGGTGGTTACGAAAATGGATATCGGCCTGAAGAAATATTTGAAAAGTCCAACTCCTATGTCTATCAAAGACTCTTTGGAGAACTAAATCTTGATGGATGGAGAGTGACGCAAACAAAGGATGCGTTTGATTTATATGGTGGTTTGGAAGATGTATTAATTGAAAAATTAAAAGCCGAATGTGAAGATTATAGAAAAAAGGCTAAGGAATATCGTAAACGCCCTAAGCTTCGATTAACACAGGAATTGAAACCTTAGTAAATACTTCTCCAATGCTGGTATTATTAATGATGTGGTGGTTACACCGATCCCTGAGGATGTTAATGTAGAGAGTTCGAAGACGGCTATTGGTCAGTCAAACATAAAGCCGACTACTAAAGTTGAACTTGTACCAGATCCTACAGACATTGAAGTTGAGGGCGATAGAGGAAAACGTATTGTCTTTTCCTGTAACGGTAAACAGTATATCTTTAATTTTATTTTGAAAAAAGATGATCCTGATAGTCGATGGCTCAATATTGCAATGAGTGGAGATGAGTATATTGTTGAATGGAATATTCG
>ENA-OQEX01000840-OQEX01000840.1-human-gut-metagenome-genome-assembly--contig:-NODE-840-length-13777-cov-1.792308_pt1 | contig 13777 bp, 14 predicted proteins | sample MGYA00242802_ERZ504649 | MGnify/ENA primary metagenome ERZ504649 (study PRJEB26092, sample SAMD00036194) | human gut metagenome | host: Homo sapiens | study: EMG produced TPA metagenomics assembly of... | reverse complement strand
TTCCAGATGATCTTGGCTGTCGTCAAGGCCCAGCTCTTTAGCTGCTTCCTTAACACCGGCGATATGAGCTGCAGAATATCCTTCTGTCTCATCACCTACAAGAATAACTCCCATCTTGAAGTTCGGATCAGCTTCAACGCTGTCCTCGTCAGCGGCATAAACAACAGAAGCGAAGGCGGTCATTGTAAGCACCATCACTGCTGCAAGAAGAAGGCTGACTACTTTTTTACACATTTTTTTCATTTTACTTCCTCCTTGATATTTTTATTTGCCTGAGACTTTCCCCCTCTATGTAAGAAAATCTTAAACGTTACAGTTATTTTATTTTTTTCTAATTAAATGTCAACCATTTATATATAATTCAAAAAATATTTTTGAACAAATGATAATTTTTTTGTAAAAATATTTTTACGCGTTCTTCATAATCTTACTTTATCATTTTTCTTATTAGCCACGCGGAAAGCTCTTGGCGTTACCCCATATCTTTCCTTGAATACACGGTGAAAATAACTGTTGTTCTCATATCCCACTGCTGCAATGATATCGCTGATGGGAAGGTCTGTATCACACATCAGTTCCACAGCCTTGCTAAGACGTTTCCGCTGAAGTAGCTCCTTAAAATTAAAGCATGTTGTTTTTTTATCATTTTGCTTAATACATGCATGGGAAGGTGAAGCATATCGCATAGCTCAGTCAAGGTGGCCGTGCGGTATTTCTGCTCAATATAATCCAGAGTCGTCATGGATATCATGTTCTCGTACTGATTTGGAAGGCGCATTTCCACATACTGTACAGAGTCCATAAGGTAAAGAAAAATAAGTCCCATGGTAGTCTGATTGATTTTATTCTGGTTGCCTCTTCCTGTTACAAGGGAATAAATAATATTTTCCAGAAGATTCTGGATCTGCAGCACCTCAGATACCTTAAAATGAAGATATTCCCCCTGCTGGTTATCCCGGCGCAGTACATTCACCAGAAAATCTGCCAGAACATTATTATTTCCTGCCATTGAATATGCCACATCAAAAAACTCCGGCAATACCATAAAATTTATGGCAATGTCACTCCTGCCAGCTGCAAGAATCTCATGATGGGTAAACTGATTCAGAAAAAGCAGTTCCCCTTTTCGCACAATAACCTGTTTGCCATCTATAATATTCGTAAGAGTTCCCTCGCATACGTAGAGTACTTCCACATAATTATGGCGGTGAAGGGGAAAATGAACAAACCTGGTATGGGTGCGGATTGCGATCAGCTTTCCTTCCTCCAGCATCTTATTGCTGTCAATGGTAAATCGCTTCCAGACGTGTAAAGATCCCTGTCCACTTCTGCGTCTCCGTTCAGGATCCTTCTCTCTTCTTCTGTAATTTCACGAAGCTGCTCCAAGAGTTCTCTCTGCACTGCACATACCTCCTGCTGCATGATTTCTGTTTTTCTAATTATATACACAAAAAGAAGTTAGTGTCAAAACCTCTTTTCACACTAACTTCTTCCGTCTATTTTTAATCTCTATTTTTTCTTTTTCAGGACCTGGTTGCCAGCGGCTGCATAATCTCATCCGCTGCGCCGTAGATCACTTCATATTCTGCTGGAACCGGAACTGCCTTGGTTTCTCTTGCATAGTTCTGGATAAACAGATATTCATTTTCCTGATTTTCACGTAAGGTGACAGAAACCTCTGCCGGTACGAATCCCAGCGGTGCCTGAATGCCAGTTTCCTTTGCTGCCTTTCCGTAGAAATCACTGTAGAAAGCCTGTTCCATATCTGCGCCAACGTAATATACGTGACCTTTTCCATATGCTTTATGTGTCACTACAGGAGCTCCCGCATAGAAGTCATCGCCATAGCGCATAAGCACTTCTGCATCAGAAACCTTTACCAGCTCACAAAGGTTCTTGCAAGTGTAGGTGCCGCTGATTCCCAGATGATTGCCCGGTTCTGAAATTCCATGGTTCTCTTCCCAGTCATAAAGAGCATCGATCTCCGTAGTACGAAGACCGGCTGCCTCCATAAGCCGTATGGTGTTCCTCCAAGGAAGCACTTGTCTGTACCATCCACAAGGCCGGTCCAGTAAGTGATCACCAGGTTCCGCCATTTTCTGCATATGCTCTTAATCTTTCTTCGTAACCATCTTTGAACATATAAGCCATTGGCGCTGCCACGATCTTATAGCTGGAAAGCTCATGCTCCATAGAGATCACATCCACATTCAGTCCCTGTTCCCGCAGGGCGCGGTACTGCTTCTGTACCGCTTCTGTGTAGAACATGTTCTCATTCCGCGGTCCCTGTGCATCCTGGATTGCCCAGTTATTTTCTCTGTCATAAAGGACTGCTGCCGGAGACTTCATCTGGCTGCCGCAGACTTCCTTCAGTGCCTCCAGAGCCTCTCCAACCTCTGTCACTTCTTTAAACACGCGGGTATCCTCTCCGCCATAGTGGTCGATCACTGCGCCGTGGAATTTTTCAGAAGCCCCTGGCCTCTGATGCAGCTGGAAGTATAAAACGCTGTCGGAGCCGTGAGCTACTGCCTGAAGAGAGGCAGCCAGCATCATTCCCGGCTTTTTCAGCTTATTGATGGGCTTCCAGTTTGTGGCAGATGGGCAGGACTCCATGAGAAGAAATGGCTGATTCTTAATGCTCCTCATCAGATCATGCTGCATACCTGCATCAATGGCAGTGAAAAATTCCTCTTTCTTATGCCAGCTTGGATAGTTGTCCCAGGATACCACATCCAGAACATCGCGGAACTTCTTGTAATCAAGACCGTTGTAATCATACATCAGATTGGCTGTTACCGGCAGTTCAGAACCACCTTCACGGATTGCAGCAACCTCTCCTTTGATGAAATCAATGGTGCGATCTGTAACGAACCGGTTCCAGTCAAGCTTCAATGCATGAAGCTCGTTCTCCCCCTTTGGGGAAGGGGCTTCAATCTGATCGAAGCTATTGTAAATATGGCTCCAGAATGTGGTGCACCAACTGGAATTCAGCTTCTCAATGGTTCCATATTTTTCTTTCAGCCATTCCCGGAATTTCTGCTGACAAAGAGGGCAATAGCATTCTCCGCCAAACTCATTGGAAATGTGCCACAGAATCACACCAGGATGACTGCCCAGTCTCTGGGAAAGCAGCTTGTCCATATCGTGAACTTTCTGACGATATACCGGAGATGTATAGCAATGATTATGTCTTCCTCCGAAAAATCTTCTGGTGCGGTCCGGATCCATGCGAAGGACCTCCGGATACTTGTCGGCCATCCACTTTGGCCTTGCGCCTGACGGTGTTGCCAGGATCGTGGAAATTCCCTCTTTATATAAATTGTCAATAATCTCTTCCAGCCAGCCCAGATTGTACTTTCCTTCTTCCGGTTCCAGTACTGCCCAGGAAAAGATTCCTACAGATACTGTATTAATGTGTGCTTTTTTGAAATATTCAATGTCTTTTTTCAAAATGTCCGGGCGGTCAAGCCACTGCTCCGGGTTGTAGTCACCACCATGCAGCATACGGCCATATTCTATTTTTCTTGCCATCTCAATCTCCTTTTTGTTGCCATGATAAGAATATTTTTGTTACTGGTCACGGAGTGAACAGTAATGTATTTTTTCTCAAACTCCCTTAAATACAAATGAAAATTCCATCGGCTTACTTGTATCCAGCAGGTATTCTTCCTGGGTTCTTGCTCCCCAGCTGTCGTCTCCGGCAATTCCCATCTGGCCTTTTGCTACGCGCACTACTGTATAATGAATCTGGGGCAGCTCATATGGATGCATTGCATTTTCCATCTCATGAGGTGTGTATGGCAGGGCAGAGAACATCATCGGGCCGTTTTCTTTATCCATCTCAAAAAGCATTCCTCTGCCTTTCCGGTCTGTGATCTTCGCCCATCTGACCTCTTCCTTGGCACCGCATTCCTGTGGAACCATATATCTTGCCACATTATCTTTTACCATATTATCGTAGATTCCAAGCTTTGCACCTTTCTTACGGTCTGCATAGGTCTCAGCTTCTCCAAGTCCATACCAGGATACATGGTCATAATCTGCATTAAACTTGAAAATCACACCAAATTCCGGCATATCGCCAAGCTCCTTCACCGGATCATAGGAAAGTGTGGTACGAATTCTTCCATCTCCGAAAACTTCATAAGCAAGTGTACACTCAGCTGCCGGAATAGTTGGAAGAAAATAGGTATAGGATACCTTTACGGAATGCTCTTTTTCCTCTACCTTTGGTGCATTTCCAGGTCCATATGCCGCTCCGCGGTAATCCTTATGGTTTACATACATGCTGGCAAGCTTCCACTGTCCGTAGCGCATTGCCATCAGATTTCCACAGTCATTGTCTGTTGGTGCACGCCAGAAATTAGGCTTCGGAATTGCCTCGATCATTTCTTTTCCTGCGTATTTATAGGAAGCAAGACCACCGTTCAATACGGAGAAAAGCACCTCAAATTCCGCTCCGCGCACGCCAATATTATGGGTACTGTGAATTACCTCCAGATGCTCTGTGCAAGGCTTCACAGCTGCTTCCACCTGGTAAACATACTGTCCAAAGGCAACCTCATGACCTGCTTTCGCCCATGGCATATCCTCTTTTAAATGGAAAGAAACAGTTACCGTGTACTCACCTGCTTTCTCCTCCTTCTTAAATGGAAGAGCATATTCCATCTGGCTCAAAGGAGCCACTGCTGTATCCAGTACTTCTGTACGAATTACGTTTCCATCCTTCTGAAGAGTTACTCTGCATTCAAATGTGTCCGTATTTACAAACAGATTTTTGTTGATCACATTCACGGAATCAGCACTTACCTGTGCGGTAATATTCTGATAATTAAATTTCACTTCCTGCATCTTCGGAGACGCATCACGATTTCCACCATATGCAATTCCATTTCCACTGAAATTATAATCAGTAGGACGCTCGCCAAAATCTCCGCCATATGCCTGGAACTCTTTTCCATAACGGTCTTTTTTGTAAATAGACTGATCGATATAATCCCAGATAAAGCCACCCTGATATTTCGGCTCTGTATCTGTCAGATCTGTATATTTATGCATGGCACCGCACGGAATTTCCCATGGCATGGGTATACTCACAACAGAATGAAAGGCTTGGAAGCATCTTTTGCAAGAAACTCTTTAATTGCTTCCACAGATGGATACATCTGGCTTTCCATATCGCTGGTAGCGTTATATCTGCGGTCATGGCAGACACCTTCATAATGTACCAGACGGGTAGGATCTGCATTTCTAAAGAGCTGGGACATTTCAAAAATATCCTTACCACCGAAGGACTCATTTCCACAGGACCAGATCAGGATTGCCGGATGGTTCTTATCTCTCTGATACATGGAATTGGCGCGGTCTAACATCATAGACTGCCATTCCGGCTTATCATGGGGAACCACATAAGTATAGTCCTTCGTAAATTCCGCTGTATCCCAGGAGCCGTGACTTTCCAGGTTGGTCTCATCGATCATGTAAATTCCAAACTCATCACAAAGCTGGTAGATCAGAGAAGCATCCGGATAATGACAGGTGCGGATGGCATTGATGTTATTCTGCTTCATGATGGTCAGATCCTTGCGTAGCTCTGCTTCGGATACACATCTTCCTGTTATGGAACTGAATTCATGACGGTTCACACCTTTAAATACAATTCGTTTTCCATTTAAAGTCATAATTCCATCTTTCATTTCAAATCGGCGGAAACCGACTTCTGAGGGATCACTTCCTGAAGAATACCATTCTCATCGAAAACCTCCATGACCAAATCGTAGAGCTGGGGATCTTCTGCACTCCAGAGAATCGGATTCTCCACCGTCCAGCTAAAAGTATCAGCAACACCTTTCTGAACGGTTCTGCCAGTAGCTTCAGCGGCTACATCTTTTCCGTTCCGGTCACTTCCTGTATTTGCTGCAATTTCGCCTAAGCTCTTATTTTCCTCCAATATGGTCTGTCCTTTTTTGGACAGAACAATATGCACATTTCCCTTTCCCCAGGTGCTGGTCTTGACTTCAAACCGGGCTTTGTTAAGGCTCTCATCCGGGATTGCGCGGATCTGGAGATCATACACATGCACATCCGGTACTGTATAAAGATAAACCTCCCGGTAAATTCCGGAGAAACGATAGAAATCCTGATCCTCGCACCAGCTGCTGGCTGTCCACTTGAACACCTGAGCTGCCAGCTTATTTTCCCCTTCTTTCACATAATCGGTGAGTTCAAATTCTGACGGGGTAAAAGAATCTTCACTATATCCTACAAACTGGCCATTCAGCCAGAGAGCGATTCCACTTTCTGCACCCTGGAAGGAAATAAAAAGACGTTTTCCTTTCATCTGTTCCGGCACTGTGAAATATTTCACATAGCTTGCCACAGGATTGAAATGCTCCGGAATCTCCCCTGGGTGAATATCCTCGTGTCCTTCCCATGGATACTGCACATTGGCATACTGAGGTGCATCGTAGCCCTCCATCTGGATATGGGCCGGCACACGGATGTCATCCCAGTCTTTGCAGGAATAATCTTCTCTCTCGAAGCCTTTTATGGTATTTCCGTAATTGCGGGCATAATGGAATTTCCAGATTCCATTTAAGCTGTGGCGGTAAGAAGTCTCACCTGCGGAAGCCTCTTCCACGTTTGCATAAGTGATATGATCGGAGTGAGCTCCATTCTTCCGTCTTTAAAATATTCGGGATTCTTAACTAATGAATAATCAAATTCCTTCATATGTAGTCCTTTCTCGATACTGTTCACTAGTAACAACAGTAACCCTCTCTCTAAACGTTGCGGGCAATATTTTCCAGATGCCCTGTACTGGTTTTATTATAGTAATATAAACTTTCTATTTCCATGGAATTTTTACAGAACAATATATAAAAATCGTCCATAGATTGCGTATCCGTGTTCAGAAAAAAGGGCGCCGCAAATAAATCGCAGCACCCTTAGATTTTCAAACTTATTTCACCGCACCGGTGATACCTTCTGCAAACTGCTTCTGCAGAACGAAGAATACAACCATGGTCGGAATGGAACAGAATAATACGCCGCACATCAGCATACCGTAATCAGTTACATAGCCTGTGATCAGGTTGGCGATCAGCATTGGCATTGTGATGGCTTTGTTATCTGTCATAATTACCTTCGGCCACAGGTATGCATTCCAGGCATTCATAAAGGTAATAACAGCGGCTGCCGCGTAGGTGGATTTCATGGTTGGAATAAACATCTGGAAAAGATTCTCACTTCGCTTAAGCCGTCAATTCGTGCTGCTTCAATAATATCTACTGGAAAAGCTCTTGCATTCTGTCGGAACATCATGATCATAAATGGCGTGGAAATGATCGGAAGGATAAATCCGATGGATGTATTCAGAAGCTTCGCTTTTGAGAACATCTTAAACAACGGAACCATAGTAGCAACCTGAGGAACCATCATGGCAAGAAGGAGAATGGAAAACAATTTGTCTTTTCCTTTGTCATGATATACTTCGAATCCGTATCCGGCGATGGAACAGATCAGAAGGCAGATCACTGTAGTCAGGATTGCATAGAAGAAGGAGTTTCCAAGTGCTCTCCAAAGTGGCTGCTGGGATGTCAGGTTCTTAAAGTTCTCCATGAAATAGCTTCCCGGAATAATACGTCCGCGTGATACATCCGTGGAAGTATTCGTAGCTGCTGAAATCATCCAGTACAGCGGGAAAACGGAGAAAAATGATACAATGATCAGAAAAATGTATGTAGGAATCAATCTTCTCTGGATTGCGGATTTGTTTTTCTTAGTCACGAGTATCACCTACTTTCAAGTTGATAAATGCCAGAACTGCTACCATAATAAAGATAATAAAGGACATTGCTGCTGCATATCCGAAGTTCGGCACGTTGACAAAACAGGTATTGTAAACATAATGTGACATTGTGATGGTTGAGTTTGCAGGACCACCCTTTGTCAGGTTCATGGACTCATCAAACAGCTGTAAGGTACCGTTGATGGACATGATGAAAGTCATGATAATAGTCGGCTTCAGAAGCGGTACTGTGATCTTCCAGAAGGTTTTCCATCCGTTTGCACCATCGATTTTCGCTGCCTCATAAACAGAATATTCAATATTCTGAAGTCCTGCCAGATAGAATACCATGTTGTATCCGGTCCATCTCCAGATCAGGGCGATGATAATAACAATCTTTGCGCTGGTGGAGTTTCCAAGGAAATTATATCCTGTGGAGAGAATTCCCATTTTCATCAGAACACTGTTGATCAGACCGTCTGTTGCAAACATGGAACGGAAGATCAGAGAATAGGAAACCAGGGAAGTTGCACATGGAAGAAATACACATGTACGGAAAAACCTTTGAACTTCAGGTCTTTGTTGTTCAGAAGCTGTGCCAGAAGAATTGCCAGTATCAGCATGATCGGCACCTGAATGATCAGATACAGGAATGTGTTGCCAATGGACTGCTGGAACACTTTATCTGCAAGGATACGTTTGTAGTTACTGAAGATTGGATCTGCAAAACGCATATTTGCGCCGGCACCTGTCTGCAGGGAAATGATAAATGCCCGGATCATTGGATAAAAGCTCATGATGGCGATCATGATAGAAGCTGGTGCCAGGAATATCCATCCGGCAGCTTTCTGCTTCGCAGCCAGTGTCATACCTTTTTTCTTGGAATTCACAGGAACTCCTCCTTTCAACCCTATATATACTGCAACTTTTCCATCTAACAGCTGTACCAGTGAGCAAAATGTTTTTATGTGACTTCCTTTTGCTCAGCCGTACAACTGTTAGATAGGTGCCTGTATGGAGTAACAGGCATTTTCTTTGAACAGAAAACGGAGGACTACTTAGCAGTCCCCCGCCTCCTAATAATTAATCCCTATTTAATTTCAATTACTTGTCCCGGAAAGGATTACTCAGTCATCTTGAATGCCAGTGTATCCTGTGCTTCCTGAAGAGCGTCTTCCTTAGCTGTTCCGTTTACGATATTAACAACAGCTGTGTTTACGCACTCTCTTGCCTCATAGTGATATGGAGTCTTTGTGAACTCCGGAATATGAGAAGAGTACTCTACGATTGTTGAGAAAATCGCTGTCCGCCAAAGAACTCGTTTGGCTCGTTGTAAACATCAGACTCACCAGCTGGCAGATAGCAGGAAATAGCACCTGTCTCAGAAAGGATTGCATCATAGAAGTCTGTGCTGGAGCCAAATGTGCTTGCAAGGAAGTCCTCAGCAAGCTCTACATTCTTGCAGTTAGAGGTAATATACCAGGAAGATCCACCGTTGTTTGCATAGTTTGTAGCTGTGTCAACACCGTCAACCTTAGGCATTGTGGTGATTCCCCATAAGCCTTTCTGATCTTCTGTGGACATCAGAGTAGCTGTGATCCAGTTACCATTTACAATACCAGCAGCCTCACCGCTTGTGATGGTTGCAATGTACTCATCCAGTTGTTTACAAGTTTCACAACGTCGTTCTGAACCAGCTCTGTGTAAAGATCGATACATTTCTCAGCGGTCTCATTGCCAACAATGTAAGCTTCGCCGTCTTCGTTAACGAAGTTCGCACCACAGGACTGGATCATCATCATAAGGGTATCGCCGCCTGTTGCTTCGCTTGTAAGAAGGTATTTGCCGGTCTTCTCGTGAATATCTTTACCAATCTCTTCGAATTTGGACCATGTGATATCTGTAAGGTCATCCAGTGTATATCCTGCTTCTTCAAGGATATCGGTACGGTAGCAGGCGATAACAGCACCGTTATCAAACGGAACACCGTAATGTGTATCATCTACCATAGAATAGGACTGTTTCAGAGCTCCGAAATCATCCCAGTTAACATTCATATCTTTCAAGTCTGTGAAAGCATCCGGATAAGCTTTCAGGAATTTCTGATAGCTGTTATCCTGCATGAGAACGATATCCGGAAGTGTGCTGTAGTCACCAGCGTTAGCTGCTGTAGTAAGCTTGGTCTGGCAGTCATCAGAAGATGTCTCGATGATATCTACTGAAAAGCCTTCATGATCAGCTGCATACTGATCAGCTGCGATCTGCATGGACTTGATATTGAAGTTCTGGTCCCATGCCCATACGGTTAATGTGTTGTCGTTGTCCTCTGCAGATACAACTGTTGCTCCTGCTGCCATGGAAGCTACCATTGCACCTGTAAGTAATACGGTAAGTACTTTTTTCTTCATAGAAATATCCTCCCTTAAAATTGTTTCTCTGTATTTCTTATGAATGTATTATACCATCCGCATATAGGGTGATGTATGCAATACCGCCCATATAATGTGCATTTTCGACCATTATGCTTGTTTTTTTCTTTTTCATGTTTCGTTCATTTTTTCAATTTTTTCGTCATGCTTACGAAGTATATGGTTTTTTTCACTAAAGCACACATATTTCATTTGTTTTTCTGTACTTTTTCACAAACTTTATATGTATATTTTGTGAACTATTCACATTCTTTTCTTTTGTTTCTATGCAAAAAAGACTTTCTGTGGATACCTGGTTTTCAGGGTATGGAGCATCTCTTCTGTAAGATCCAGAAGTAATTTGATCTTACGTCCGTCTTCCTTAATGATCATTGTGTAATAGGGAGTATCTTCTTCATAGGAAGTATAATCATACTTCTTTAAGTGCTCTGTTCCACCGTTCTTTTTGTACTTTGCCACTGAGCTATGCCAGTGAGGGGCTACCACCTCCAGCTGCCGGAGATCCAGCTCATGGGCTGTCTTACGGTACTTGTTTCCATAAATCACATCTATGGTAAGCTGTTCATTTTCCATTATGTATTCATAATCCCGCTGGCAAAAGGTCCCGTAAATAAAATAAAGACCTGCCAGGCAAAAACCAGCCAGCATAAAGGCCTGAGATATGGTAATTCCCATAACAACAAACACTACGGCAAAAAATACCATGGTCTTTTTTAATACTCCGGAAAGCCTCTTTTTCTTTCTGGTCACCTGTTCTACTATTTTGTAATCGTACATTCTACCATCCCTCCTCTGAATGAATATCAAATTTCAAGAGCTGCTGCTCGTAATTTTCCGGGCGTTTCCGCCACTCTGCCGGCGACATTCCCATCAGCTGGCGGAAGTTCCGGTTAAATGTGGAATTGGTTGTAAAACCGCATTTGTAGGCAATATCTGCGATAGACTCATCTGTCTTTTTCAGGATCTCGCAGGCAGTCTGAATCCTTACTTTGTTAATATATTCCAGAGGCTCATGTGCATATAGGAGGTAAACACCCTGCGAAAATGAGTCTCACTGATATGACAGGCTTTTGCCAGATCACCAATTCGGATATCCTCCATATAACATTGGGAAATATAGTCAATAGACCTGGAAATCATATTGGTGATTTTTCCTTTTTCCTCAATATTTTCTTCCTCAGAGGAACGGTTCATTCTTGCCACTTCCGCAAGTAATGCCAATAATACTCCTTTGGCCTCTTCCAGATAAAACTCATCACTGGCGCGCATAATTTCCAGTATCTTGATTATTTTGTTGGAAAGGCTTTTATATTCTGATTCTTTCAGGCAAGTGCTTTTGAATAAATACGCTGGATCATTTTTTCTGCCCTGAGGGGCGTTCCTGCAGCCACCTGCAAAAAACCTTCCGCATCAATAAACAAATATTCCCATTTGCTGATATTTCCCACATCGCTGGTGGTCGTATGGGGAAAGTTCGGTGGAATAATGGTAAATTCCCGCCCTGCAAAGCGTACAGGCTCTTCTCCTAACACCAGCTCTCCTTCGCCACTGTAGCAGAAACCGATCTCCAGATAGTTATGAAAGTGAAGGTAATCCACATCCCTTCCATAATTCTGCACCCACTTTTCACCAAGAAGTGCCAGAATGGGGATTCCATCCTGCATCTGGTAATAGCGGAATTCCATTTTCATTTTTCGTTTTTTCGCCATGTAGTCTCCTATAACAAAATTAAAAATATAGTTTTTTTTATCATACCACACTTTCCTTGTAAAAAGGAATTTTTCTGTTATTCTCTTTTTAGATAAACGCAAAAAGGAGGATACTTATGTCACAAACCCAGATTTTATTATATAATTTTAAAGATGAGGATCGTCTTCACCAGATCCGTAGATATTTGAACCGACACAGAATCTCTGTCCGCATGGTACAGCAACCAGAGTACCTGGAAAGTCTCGGATTTCTCTTCGAGATTCCTGGGTTTTCTAAGAATCCGGTATTTAATCTTGGAAAAAATTTTCAGGAAGAAATGATGGTGCTGAAGGATTTTTCCAGTGAGCAGCTGGATGAATTTCTGGCTTTCTTTAAGGAAAATGGCCTGCTGCCAGTGAACTTAAAAGCTATGCTTACACCGGTTACGGTTCACTGGGATTCTTTGAAGCTGCATGATGAGCTTATGAAAGAACATACGGAGATGTATTCACACAAATAAGCCAAATCAAGATCTGCTTCCTTGTCTGGATGAAGGCGCCGCAGCGGGCTACGGCAACCGAATTTGGGCAAAATGTACCGCAAAATGTGCGTGCAGATTGCGGGAATAATTTTCAGACACACTTTAGAGCGTATCTGAAAATCCAGGACGCGAAAAGGCCCTGCACTCGGCAGGGCCTTTTCTTTATTAACATCTAATCTTAAACGGTCTGATTAGTACAGTTTAGCCATCTCTTCGATGTTGTCTGGGTTGAACTCAAGTGGAGCACCAAGAACTACTTCTGTACCACCGTCATCAGCTGCTGTGATTGTGTAGTCGCCAAGGTCACCAGCTGTGAAGGTTTCATCAACAGCACCTGTGATTTCATCATTGATCAGAGCGATTGTTGTCAGAGCGGAAAGTTTTCCAAGGCCCTGCATATCCCACAGATAGAAGTATGGGCAGGAATGCTCATCATCAGCACCTGTGTACTCAAGCATCTCAGATGGAAGTCCAAGACCTGTCAGTTTGCAAGCAGATCCATTGTCCTGAAGGTATTTAGCAGCTGCAGCGATACCAACTGTTGTAGGTGCGCAGATAACTTTCAGATCTGGGTATTTTTCAAGAAGAGCTGCTGTCTGGTCTGTGGATTTCTGTGGCTCGTCATCGCCATATGCAACTTCTACAAGCTCAAGCTTGGAATATTTGTCATCCTCTTCCATAATCTTCTTCATAGCGTCGATCCATGCGTTCTGGTTTGCAGCCTGAGAAGTAGCGGAAAGAATTGCGAACTGTCCCTCTCCACCGGAGATATCAAGGCAAGCATCAAGAAGAGCCTGTCCTACAGCAACAGTACCAGCCTGGTTGATGAAGATCTGACGGCTGTCTGGGTTTGTAGCAGAGTCGAAGCAGGAGATCTTGATTCCTTCATCCATAGCTTCCTGTAATTTTGCCTGAAGTGCGTTAACATCGTTTGCAGAGATGCAGATTGCATCGTAGTCCTGAGAGATCAGGTTGTCAAGAACTTTGATCTGAGCATCTGCTGTAGCTGCCTCTGGGTAAACAGTATCAACAGTAGCACCCTCTGCTTCAGCTGTCTCTACGAAAGATTTTGCAGCGATTTCGAAGAATGCGTTACCAGCGGATTTACCAACCAGTGCGATTTTCTTTCCGTCAGCTGAACCAGCCATAGCCGGAACTGCGGATCCAAGGATCATTGCACCACAAAGAAGTGCGCTTACGATTTTTTTGTTCATGTTTTTTTCCTCCCATGGAATAATATAGTTTTTGTATTTGTAACTGCCCTGCCTTCTGCAAGGCAGTTTACAAGCTTTATAAGGTTACATATGAGTTAGTTAAGGATTTTTTATT
>ENA-OQEX01000838-OQEX01000838.1-human-gut-metagenome-genome-assembly--contig:-NODE-838-length-13798-cov-2.840904_pt1 | contig 13798 bp, 17 predicted proteins | sample MGYA00242802_ERZ504649 | MGnify/ENA primary metagenome ERZ504649 (study PRJEB26092, sample SAMD00036194) | human gut metagenome | host: Homo sapiens | study: EMG produced TPA metagenomics assembly of... | reverse complement strand
CATTTATGTAGGTTACCGTTACTTTGAAACCTTTGCGAAGGACAAGGTGCTTTATCCCTTTGGATATGGATTATCCTATACAAGTTTCGGAATAAAAGCAGAGATCCTGAAGAATAGTGAAGAGGAACTTACAGTGGCAGCAGAGGTTGTCAATACCGGAGCTGTGAAGGGAAAAGAGGTAGTACAGGTTTATGCAAAAGTGCCCCAGGGTAAGCTTGGAAATCCGGCCAGAAGGCTGATCGGATTTGCGAAGACAGGGGAACTGAAGCCTGGAGAAAAGGAAGAAGTTGTTATTGTAATTCCTAAATATGACCTCGCCTCTTATGATGACAGCGGCGTGACCGGTCATAAATCCTGTTATGTGTTGGAAGAAGGCACTTATGAGATTTTTGTGGGCAGTGATGTGAGAAGTGCAGAGTCTGCAGGATGTTACGAGGAGAAATTCCGTGTAGTTGAAAAACTGCAGGAGGCCTGTGCTCCGGTGGAAAAGTTCAGCAGAATGAAGGCTGTGCTGATGCCGGACGGAAGCTATCAGGCAGTGACAGAGGAAGTGCCTGTCCGTACTGTAGATCCTCAGGAGCGGAGAAAACAGAATCTTCCGGAAACTCTGGCTTACACGGGGGACAAAGGATATAAGCTGGTGGATGTGCTGGATGGCAAGGTATCTATGGAGAATTTTGTGGCACAGATCAGAGAGGAAGATCTGATCGCTATGTTCCGTGGAGAGGGAATGTGCAGTCCAAAGGTAACGCCGGGAACAGCGGCTGCATTTGGGGGTGTGACAGAGTCCATGAAAGCACTGGGAATTCCAGTGGGCTGCTGTGCAGATGGTCCCTCCGGTATTCGCATGGATTGTGGCACAAAGGCTTTTTCCCTTCCAAACGGAACTGCACTGGGATGTACTTTTAATACAGAGCTTGTAAGTGACTTATATGAGATGACGGGGAAGGAACTGCGTCTGAATAAGATCGATTCTCTTCTGGGTCTGGTATGAATATTCACAGAAATCCGCTGAACGGACGAAATTTTGAGTATATTTCGGAGGATCCTCTTCTGACAGGAAGGATTTGCGCAGCGCAGGTGAAGGCAATGGCCAAATACGGAATTGGCAGCACCATCAAGCATTTCTGCGGCAATAATCAGGAAGTAGGAAGAAGTACTTCAGATTCTGTAATATCTGAGAGATGCCTCCGGGAAATTTACCTGAAGGGCTTTGAGATGGCAGTGAGGGAAGGTGGTGCCCGTTCTGTTATGACTACCTATGGAAGCGTAAATGGACTTTGGACTGCGGGAAGCTATGATCTGTGTACAACGATCCTTCGTAAAGAGTGGGGATTTGAAGGAATTGTTATGACTGACTGGTGGGCAAAATCCAACTACGAAGGTCATCAGGCAGAAGTGCAGGTAAAGGCTCCCATGGTAGCAGCCCAGAATGATATTTATATGGTAGTAAGTGATGCCAAAGCAAATCCAGAGAAAGATGATGTGGAAGAAATGCTTCATGCAGGAAAACTGACACTGGGAGAACTGCAGAGAAATGGGGCTAATATTCTGGGATTCCTGTTAAAAAGCCCCTCTATTCTTCTTTTGACAGACAGAATCTGTGCAGAAGAGCTGGAAGCTATGAATACAAAGGAAGCAGATGATGTGGATGCCGGTGATCTGATCGCCATTACCAGTGATCCTGAAACACAGGAGATGGTGGTGGATGGCAGTCTTCTTCATCCTGCAAAGGGAAATACTGATATTTTGGCAGTGACCAATGATTATATGGGAGAATTCACTGTGAAATTTGTATTGAGATCAGAGCTTGGTGAACTGGCGCAGCTTCCAATTTCTGTATTTATGGATAATATTCATAAAATGACAGTTTCTGTCCAGGGAACAAATGGAAAATGGGTAGAGGAAAGCCGGCCTTTTGACATGTCTTTTGGACACAATCACTATATTAAATTGTACTATGGAGCAGATAATCTGGAAATAAAAGAAATTTTATTCATTCCAAATAGGTAAGACCAATTACCGGAAAGCTTGCAATTCACTTTAATTTGTGGCATAATTATACTAATGCTCAGGACCCGTTGGAAGATCATGGGATGCATGATATTTTCAGAGTGCGGAACGGCTGTTCAGAGAAGAGTGACAATTGACGGAATTAGAACAGTATGATGAGGAAAAGGTATATGTCTGGTTTTACAAAAGAGATAATTGCAAAGACTTTTACGGAAATATTGGACGAGAAACCGATGTCCAAGGTTACAGTCAGGGATATTGTGGAGCGGTGTGGAGTGAACCGGAATACGTTTTATTATCATTTCCGTGATATTCCGGATGTAGTAGAGTTTGTTTTGAAAAGGAAATGGGACGAAATCCAGGAAGCACCTCAGGAAAAAAACTCTATTCTGGAATGTATGGAGGAATGGTATCTTTGGTCAGAGATAACCGTAAGCTGATGCTGAATGTATATAAATCGGTGAAGCGGGACACCTTTTTGATTTATATGAATGATGTTATCCTATATATTATCACGGAGTACTTTAAAAAGAACAGAAATAAATTCCAGCTGGAGGAAAATGAAATCCAGATACTGGTCAGGTATTATAAATGCCTTTTTGTGGGAATATTGATAGAATGGCTGGATCATGGATTGAAAGAGGATCTGGGGACAGAAATGCGCCAGGCTGCTGAAGTGATGGAGAAGCACCGGGAACTGCATACAGTTATGAATGGATTTTAACTTATACAAAATAAAGCTCATGTCTGATTTTTGGACAGGAGCTTTTTTGTCTATTTATTGTTAATTTTATCACAGCTATAATAACAGACATAAAAGGAATGGCTGTAAAATAATATGGAAGGAGGAGAGAAAGATGGATGCATTGAAACAGTTAAAGCTGGCAAAAAACGGATATATTGTTATGTCAATTTTATTTATGATCCTGGGAATTTGCCTGATCATCTGGCCTGATTGTTCTATGGCAGTATTCTGTACAGCAGTGGGAATCATGCTCATAGCATATGGATGTATCAAAATCATAGGATACTTTTCCAGGGATTTTTACTGTTTGGCATTTCAGTTTGATCTGGCATTCGGAGTGTTGATGGCAGCTGTGGGCGTGATCATTATTGTACGGAGAAATCTGGTGGTGAACCTGATCTTTGGAATTTTTGGTGTTCTCATACTTGCGGATGCGCTTTTCAAAATCCAGATGTCCATAGATGCCAAGAAATTCGGATTAAGTCTCTGGTGGAGAATCTTACTGATGGCGATTCTCACTGGTGTTCTGGGAGTATTACTTCTGATCCGGCCTTTTGAGGCAGCAGAGGTTATGATGATCCTGGTGGGAGTTTCTGTTCTGTTTGAGGGAATCCTGAATCTGTGTGTTGTTATTTATACAGTGAAAATTATCAAAAATCAGAGACAGGATATCATAGATATGGACGAGTATTAAATAAATACTACAAATACTACATTACAACAAGGAGGAGTAATATTATGAATATCATGGATAAAGCAAAACAGGCGGCCCTGATCGCTGCCGTTAAAACAGGATTAAGCTATCTTGAGAAGGATCCTGAAGTAAATATACCCAAATTAATGGAGCTGATTGATAAGGTAGTTCCGGATGGCTGGTATGAAAGCCAGAGAAACGCGATCAGAAATGCAATCCAGGATAAAAATAGTAACTGGTACAAATTGATCCTGAGAATCTATGAACTGGATCCGGGTGTACGTGAGTCATTTTTCACCAACTTTATCATTAATGCAAGCCTGAAGGGCAGTGCCATTCAGGAAGAGGTATCTGAGAAAAATAACTGTAATGTACCATGGGCGATCCTGTTGGATCCTACCAGTGCCTGTAATCTGCACTGCACAGGATGCTGGGCAGCAGAATATGGACATAAGCTGAATCTTGATTTTGACACCATCTGTTCTATTGTAGAGCAGGGCAGAAAGCTTGGTACATACATGTATATTTATACAGGCGGTGAACCTTTGGTCCGCAAAAAAGACCTGATTCGTATTTGTGAGAAATATCCGGATTGTGAGTTCCTTTCCTTTACAAACGGAACTTTGATTGATGAGGAATTCTGCCAGGAAATGCTCCGCGTAAAGAACTTTGTTCCGGCTATTAGTCTGGAAGGTTCTGAGGAAGCAAATGACGGACGCCGTGGAGAGGGAGTATATGGCAAGGTTATGCATGCTATGGAATTACTGAAAGCTCACAAGCTTCCCTTTGGTATTTCTACATGCTATACTTCTGCCAATGTGGACAGTGTAAGCAGTGAAGAATATTTTGATAAAATTATTGACTGTGGGGCTCTGTTTGTATGGTTCTTCCATTATATGCCAACCGGAAACGATGCAGTAGTAGAGCTGATGCCAAATCCACAGCAGCGTGAGAAAATGTATCATCAGATCCGTAAATTCCGTCAGACCAAGTCTATTTTCAGTATGGATTTCCAGAATGATGCAGAATATGTAGGTGGATGTATTGCTGGTGGAAGACGTTATCTCCATATCAATGCAAACGGTGACGTAGACCCTTGCGTATTTATCCATTATTCCAATTCCAACATTTATGATAACACACTGCTGGAAGCACTGAAGAGCCCGATCTTTATGGCATATCATGACGGTCAGCCCTTCAATGAAAATATGCTCCGTCCGTGTCCGATGCTGGAGAATCCCAAGCTGCTTCGCCAGATGGTAGAGAAGTCCGGCGCTAAATCAACAGACCTTCAGTCTCCGGAAACAGCAGAACATCTCTGCGCAAAGTGTGATGCCTATGCAGAGCATTGGGCTCCGAAGGCAGAGGAGTTATTTCATACCAAATAAGACTAAAAAGTAATTTTCATATATAAAAATGTTAACTCAAATTTAGCTAAATAGTCAGAAAGAGTCTTTTGTTCGGTTGTTGCAGGCCGGACAGAAGACTCTTTCTGCATTGAACGGAGGAGATGAGATGCTACGCCGGATACTGCTGAAGCTGGGATAAATGTGAAAAATAACTTGTCTGGAAGGACAATAAGTATTAAAGTTATATAATTGAGAGTGTACTGTGAGCGAATGAGTGACTTATCATATTGGCAGGAGGAATAAAATGTTAAAGACATTTTGGTAGAGGATGAAGTGGTGATCAGAGAGATGATCAAAAAGATGATTCCCTGGGAGCAGTACGGGTTTGAATTAGCTGGGGAAGCGGCAGATGGAGAGATGCTTTGCCGCTAATTTTGAAGAGTAAGCCGGATCTTCTGATCACAGATATTAAGATGCCGTTTATGGATGGTCTGACTCTTTGCAGATTAGTGAAGAAAGAGCTTCCGGATATCCGGATCGTTATACTTAGCGGGTATGATGATTTTAATTATGCAAAACAGGCTATCAGCATAGGGTAGAAGACTATCTTCTGAAACCTATCACGAAAAATGCTTTTATAGAACGGCTGGAAGAAATACATAATCGTTATGAACATGAGAAAACACAGAGGGAATACTATGAGAAATTTCGCCTGGAAATGCAGGAATATGAGAAAAATGCCAGCAGGGACTTTTTTGAGACTCTTGTCCGGGCAGATTCTGACCTGGCAGAGCTTTACAGGAGAGCAGATAAGCTAAATCTGGATATTGTAGCAGAAGCATATAATATTTTGATTTTTACTCCGGATACTTCAGAGGGAAACTATAATTCCTATGAAGCATGTTCTGATTGGGAAGCAGAGGTGCAGGATAAAATTAATACTTATTTCCTAAATCATCCGGTGGCAATTCTTTTTAGGCATCAGGTATTCAGCTATGCGATCCTGGTCAAAGGACAGAAAGATACAATAGAGAAAAATACAGAGGAATGTGTGAAAGCAATACAGGATATTATGGATCAGACAGAGAGAAGGACAGACTGGTTTATTGCAGTGGGAAAGTCGGCAGATCGTCTGAGCATGCTTGGACATAGCTATCGTACAGCTGTCAGAGCCAATTCCTTCCGTTATCTGTATGATGGACATATTCTGGATTATCAGTCACTGGAAGCTCAAAAGGAAAATCCATCCGATTCACGCAGAGAGGATTCTGTACAATTAAGGAATGTGAATATCAATGCCCTGAATCCGGCAATTCTCCAGAAGTTTTTGAGCAGTGGACTGGCAGAAGAAGTGGATGATTTTATCAGGGATTATTTCAATGCAATTGGTCAGGAACCGATGGGTTCTTTGGTTTTCCGCAATTATGTAGTGCTGAATGTCCGGTTTTCTGTATTGTCCTTCCTGAAAAGCTGGGCTGTGATGACAGTGAAATATCCGGGCAAGAGATGGAAAATATTATGGATGAGACTGGAAAAACTATAGAAGCAGCAGTGGCTTACTGTGGAAAGATACTGAAAAAGGCTATTGCACTCCGAGATGAAAATGCGGGAGATCAGAATCGCAGTGTATTAAACTGGCTGTTGATTTTATTGATCATAATTATATGGATGAGGAAATTTCACTGAATAAGGCTGCACATGTGGCAAATGTCAGTGCCAATCATTTCAGTGCCCTGTTCAGTCAGAATATGGGACAGACTTTTACAGAATATCTTACAGATCTCCGGATGAGTAAGGCAAAAGAGCTCTTGCGTTGTACAGCTATGCGTTCCAGTGAGATTGCAGGAGAGGTGGGATATAAGGATGCCCATTATTTCAGTTATCTGTTCAAGAAAACCCAGGGAATGACTCCCAGCGAATACCGTAAAATGAGAGGAGAGGCCTGACCTATGTCTAAGCATAAAAAAGGGCCGGAGAAAAAGAAAGCAGAACCTGGAAAACTGGAGTTTAAAATGAGGTGGATGCTTTTCAGCACTATGATCCCTATGGCAGTTCTGATCATAGTGCTGCTTGTTGTTTTCTGGCAGTATACCAATGAATATAATAAATTATCCAATAATCTGGCTGTAAGCAGTGAGTACAATGCCAACTATAAAAACTCAAGTAATGATATGAGTTTTAAGGCGGAAGTAGATATGGACATCTACTATGTGACGATCGGACGTAAAGGGAAAGATGATCTTCCTGTGAAGCAGGTGAATAAAGCAATTGAAACGGTGGAACGACTGAAAACCACAACTACAAAGGAGGAAAGTCTTCGTTCACTGAAATATCTCACCAATTATCTGGAAAATCTAAAAACCGCATGAATCAGCTGTTGGAGATCCATGATTACCAGAAACGTCAAGAATTTATGGAAAATAATACGGTGATCCTGACTACTTTATTTGAAAAGGAAATGCAGAACTATATTTATCAGGAGGCCACTCAGCTGGTGCAGGTGGAGTCTCAGCTGGCAGGAAATGTACGTCTGACCTTGATGGCAATGTGTGGGGTACTTCTGGTTACCATGTTATTGCTTTTTAATCGCTCTTTCCGGTTAACCTATAGTATTACGAAGCCAATTTCTGAGATCCTTCATAACATTAAAAAGGTTGGAAAAGGGGAGTACAAGAATATTGCTCCGGTAATTGCGGACTGCATTGAGATCCAGGAGTTGGATGAAGGAACGCGAAAGATGGCAGGAAGGATCGAAGGCCTGCTGGAAAATGTGCGAAAAGAACAGGATGCCCAGCATCTTACAGAGCTGCAGCTGCTTCAGGCGCAGGTCAATCCCCATTTTCTCTACAATACGCTGGATACCATTGTCTGGCTGGTAGAAGGAGGCATGGAACAGGATGCGGTGGATATGATCACCAGCCTTTCGGTTTTTTTTCGTACTTCCTTGTCAAAGGGAAAAGATATCATTCCACTGGCCGAAGAGGAGCGCCATACTTTAAGTTATCTGGAAATCCAGCAGTCCAGATACAGGGACATTATGGAATTTGAAATCAGAATTCCCAAAGAACTGGAAGGAGTTATGGTGCCTAAACTGACCCTTCAGCCGCTGGCAGAAAATGCACTTTATCATGGAATCAAAAATAAGAGAGGTAAGGGTAAAATCCTCATTGAGGGATTTGATCTGGGTGAAGATATGATGCTCAGGGTTACTGATAACGGGCAGGGAATGACACCGGAGCGATTGAAAGAGGTTCAGGATGCTATCTGTACAGGAGAACGGGCCGGATTTGGACTGGCAGCAGTATCTGAACGAATTGCACTATATTATGGGGCCGGATATGGACTTCGAATCTCATCTATAGAAGGAGAGGGAACTGTGATAGAAGTGTATCTGGCAAAACAGATAAAAGAAAAATAAATCCCATTTATATTTTATACACTATGCATAGTAAAATAATTAACCTCTATCATAAAAAACAAACTTTGTATAAACTGTGAACAAAATATGATAGAAGAACAAACTTTTTGAAGAAGATAATCTATGGAATATTTTATGGATTTTACTATAATAAAAACATCTTAAATGAATCGGGAGGATTTACAAAATGAAGAAAAAAATTGTATCAGCTTTATTAACAGCAACAATGGTATGCGGTATGTGTGTAGTTCCTACAGTAGGGGTGGCAGCAGCGGACGACACAATCACAGTTGGTTTCTCACAGGTTGGTGCTGAATCTGACTGGCGTACAGCTAACACAGAATCCATGAAATCTACTTTTAGTGAAGAAAACGGATACAACCTGATTTTTGATGATGCACAGCAGAAACAGGAAAACCAGTTAACAGCAATCCGTAACTTCATCCAGCAGGAAGTTGACTATATTGTACTTGCTCCTGTAACAGAGACAGGTTGGGATACAGTTCTCCAGGAAGCAAAAGATGCAGGAATCCCAGTAATCATCGTAGACCGTATGGTTGATGTATCTGATGACAGCCTTTACACAGCGTGGGTTGGCTCAAACTTCAAACTTGAAGGTCAGAAAGCTATGGCATGGCTGGATGCATATCTGGAAGCAAAGGGACGTGGAGATGAAGAAATAAATCTTGTTGATATCCAGGGAACCATCGGTGCATCTGCTCAGATCGGACGTACACAGGGATTTGACGATGCAGTAGAGGCTCATGACAACTGGACAACACTTGCACAGCAGTCAGGTGAATTTACACAGGCCAAAGGTCAGGAAGTTATGGAATCTATCCTGAAACAGAGCGGTGATGACATTGATGTTGTTTACTGTGAGAATTGATAACGAAGCATTTGGCGCAATTGATGCCATCGAAGCAGCTGGTTATGAAGTTGGTGGAGAAGAAGGCCAGATCCTTGTAATGTCCTTCGATACAACAAACGCTGGTCTTACAGATACATTAAGCGGAAAGATCACACTGGATACAGAGTGTAACCCATTACACGGACCACGTGTACAGGAAATCATTGAGAAACTTGAAGCTGGCGAAGAGGTTGACAAACAGGCTTATGTAGATGAAGAAATGTTTGCAGCTGATGATACAGTTACATCTATCAAAGTTGATGACGCTGACTATGAAGTAACAACTATTACACAGGACATCATTGATGGACGTGCATACTAATTATTAGTGTAAATCCGGAGCGTGGTTCATAATTCGGAGAAACCCGGGTTGCGGACCACGCTACCTTTATGCCATGAATTAACCCGCTTTGCTGAAAAAAATTCAGCGATGAGGGGTAAAAACCAGTATAGAAAGCAGGTGGAAAGATTATGGAACAAAATGTAGTATTGGAGATGCGCGATATTTCCAAAAATTTCACTGGCGTTCGTGCCCTTTCCCATGTGGACTTTACCCTTCGTAAAGGTGAGATCCACGCACTGATGGGTGAGAACGGTGCAGGTAAATCAACACTGATCAAGGTGCTGACCGGTGTTCACGAATTTGAAAGCGGTTCTATTCATATGGCCGGAAACAGCAATACAATTTTAAATCATTCTCCGCAGGAGGCACAGGCAAACGGTATCAGTACAGTGTACCAGGAAGTAAACCTTTGCCCGAACCTGACTGTAGCCGAGAATTTATTTATCGGTAGAGAGCCGAGAAAGATGGGAATGATTGATTGGAAGCAGATGAATGAGCGCTCAGGAAAGCTTCTTGAGAGCCTGGACATTCATGTGCCGCCAACACAGATGCTGGAAGAATGTTCCATCGCTATCCAGCAGATGATCGCAATTGCACGTGCAGTTGATATGAAATGCCGTGTGCTGATCCTGGATGAGCCAACCTCATCACTGGATGACGATGAAGTTGAGAAGCTGTTTGTACTTATGAGAAGACTTCGTGACGAAGGAGTAGGTATTATCTTTGTCACCCATTTCCTTGAACAGGTATATGCATCTGCGACAGAATTACAGTTCTTCGTAACGGCGAACTGGTAGGAGAATATGAGACAAAGGATCTTCCGAGAGTTATGCTGGTTGCCAAGATGATGGGTAAAGATTTTGATGATCTTGCTGATATTAAAAGCGAGCACAAAGATAAGAAACAGGGAAAACCTGAACCTGTTATTGAAGCAAAAGGAATTTCCCATAAAGAACCATTAAACCCTTCGACATTACTATTAACAAGGGAGAAGTTATTGGTCTTACAGGACTTCTTGGTTCCGGACGTTCTGAACTGGTTCGTGCAATCTATGGTGCAGATAAGGCTGAGACAGGAACCCTTAAGGTAAAGGGAAAAGAAGCAAAGATCAACAGTCCTCTGGATGCCATGAAACTTGGTATGGCATATCTTCCGGAAGACAGAAAAGCAGAAGGTATCATTGCAGATCTTTCTGTAAGAGAAAATATTATTATAGCGCTCCAGGCTAAACGGGGTATGTTCCATCCATTAAGCAGAAAAGAAATGGATGAAGCAGCCGATAAGTATATTAAATTACTGCAGATCAAGACTGCAAGCCGTGAAACACCGATCAAGAGTCTGTCAGGCGGTAACCAGCAGAAGGTTATCCTTGGAAGATGGCTTCTGACAAATCCGGATTATCTGATTCTGGATGAGCCACCAGAGGTATTGATATCGGTACAAAGACTGAAATCCAGAAACTGGTTCTTGATCTTGCAGATCAGGGAATGGCAGTTACATTTATCTCCTCAGAGGTTGAGGAAATGCTCCGTACTTGTTCCCGTATGGCAGTTCTTCGTGACGGTCAGAAGGTAGGCGAGCTGGAAGAGAATGAACTTTCCCAGAGCGGAGTTATGAAAGCTATTGCCGGAGGTGACGATAAATAATGAATAAGAGTAAATTAAAGAAAATAACAAGTGCGCGTCTGTTTCTTCCTATCGTGTGTCTCATCGCCGTACTTTTGCTCAATGTGATCAAGACACCGGACTTCTTTAATGTATCTATTCGAAACGGTGTACTTTACGGTTATATCATTGATGTTATCAATCGTGCTTCAGAGCTGGTTATCCTTGCAATCGGTATGACACTGGTAACAGCGGCATCCGGTGGACAGGATATCAGTGTTGGTGCGGTCATGGCTGTAGCAGCTGCAGTTTGCTGCCAGATTCTTTCCGGCGGACAGGTTTCTGTAAATGAGTATCAGAATTCTATTATTATTGCAGTGATTGCAGCACTTCTTGCATCTGCATTATGTGGTGCATTCAATGGATTTCTGGTAGCTAAGCTGAATATTCAGCCGATGGTTGCAACTCTGATCCTTTATACAGCCGGACGTGGTATTGCACAGCTTGTAACAAATGGACAGATTACTTATATTCGTGTGGATTCTTTCAAGATGGCAGGTGGTTACATTGGAAAGTGTCCAATCCCAACTCCTATTTTCTTTGCAATCATCACAGTTTTAATTGTTTATCTGATCCTGAAGAAAACAGCACTTGGTCTTTACATTGAAAGTGTTGGTATTAATGGAAAGGCAGCCCGCCTTGTTGGATTAAATTCCACAATGATCAAATTCCTTACTTATGTCATTTGCGGTGTGCTGGCTGGTATTGCCGGAATCGTGGCATCCAGCCGTATCTATTCCGCAGATGCAAACAACATTGGTCTTAACCTGGAAATGGATGCTATCCTTGCAGTAGCACTTGGCGGAAACTTCCTTGGCGGTGGTAAATTCAGTCTGATCGGTTCCGTAATTGGCGCTTATACCATTCAGGCTCTGACCACAACACTCTATGCAATGAACGTAAAGGCTGACCAGCTTCCTGTTTATAAGGCAATCGTGGTAGTCATTATCGTTACTCTGCAGAGTGATGTATTTAAAAAATATATTGCCGGCTTAAAAGCTAAAAAGAGTGTGGCAGTAGAAGGAGGTCAGAAGTAATGAAAGCAAATGGAATGCAGAAAAAGAAAATGACAGGAAACGGCTTCCTGCTTCTGATAACAATCGCTTTATTTGCAGTAATGTATATTGCAGGTATGATCATCTTTGCTGACAAAGGTTTTGCAAAACCGCAGATGTTTCTGAATCTGTTTGTATCTAATGCAGGACTTCTGGTTATTGCATGCGGACTTACCATTGTAATGATCACCGGCGGTATTGATATTTCCGTAGGTTCTGTAACAGCTCTTGTTTGTATGGTTCTTGCAGATCTGATGGAAAACAAGGGTGTAAATACATATGTGGCAGTTTTAGTTGCACTGCTTATTGGTGTTGCTTTTGGTGTTGTGCAGGGCTTTCTGGTAGCATACCTGGATATCCAGCCATTTATCGTAACCCTGGCAGGTATGTTCTTTGGACGTGGTATGACAGCTATTATCAGCACAGATATGATTTCCATTAAGAATGAGTTATTCCTGAAATGGGCAAACTTCCGTTTCTATATGCCTTTTGGTTCTACCAATAAGAAAGGAAAATTCATTCCGGCTTATATTCCTCCTACAGTAGTGATCGCAGTGATCGTTGTTATTATCATTGCAGTTCTTCTGAAATACCGTAAATTCGGACGTAAGCTGTATGCCATCGGTGGCAACCGCCAGAGTGCATTAATGATGGGCCTGAATGTTAAGAGAACAATGTTCCAGGCCTATGTGCTGGATGGGTTCCTTGCAGGTCTTGGTGGATTTCTGTTCTGCTTAAACAGCTGTGCTGGTTTTGTTGAGCAGGCGAAAGGTCTTGAGATGGATGCGATTTCTTCAGCGGTTATCGGTGGTACGCTTCTTTCAGGTGGTGTTGGTACACCGATTGGTACTTTGTTTGGTGTATTGATTAAAGGTACAATTTCCAGTCTGATTACTACTCAGGGTACTTTATCAAGCTGGTGGGTAAGAATTATTCTTTCTGTACTGCTTTGCTTCTTTATTGTTATTCAGTCTGTGATTGCTTCTATGAAGAAGAAAAGTAAATAAGGCGTGATTATGCAAGCTGGGACTCGTGGAGAGTTCTGGCTTGTTTTTTGCTATAGCAGGAGGGACGTGCGAAGCAGTATCTCTCTGTGGGTTCAGTTCCGGGGTCTAAGTAACTCTAAGGTGGAGAAAATTCGCTAAAAGCATGAAGAAAAACGCAAAACTCGCTCCGTCTCCGACTTCGCTCAGACAGGTTGCTGTTTTTCTTCATAACGCGGATTTTCTCCGCCTAAGAGTTACTAAGCCCCCTCCAGATTCACCCACAGAGAGATGCTGCTTCGCGCTGGGAATTGGCTGTGGAAAGTGAGAATTGTATTTTATACATAATTTAAATAGTGACTGTTTTATCTATGCGATTAAAATAAGCAATAGCGAAGCGTATTGCGTTTTTATAAAAGTTTCACTATGAATTACCAGCGCAGAAAATATTATAGTTCAGGTGCATTTGCAGGGGTCTTAGATATTCTTAGTCTAAAAATCTGCGTTATGAGCGGCTGCATCACGTGTCTGAGCGAAGTTTGCAACGGAGCGAGTTTGACAAGCCGGCTCATGCTTTTAGCAGATTTTTTCAGACTTAGAAGATCTTAGACCCGAAACCGCACC
>ENA-OQEX01000833-OQEX01000833.1-human-gut-metagenome-genome-assembly--contig:-NODE-833-length-13879-cov-6.969386_pt1 | contig 13879 bp, 15 predicted proteins | sample MGYA00242802_ERZ504649 | MGnify/ENA primary metagenome ERZ504649 (study PRJEB26092, sample SAMD00036194) | human gut metagenome | host: Homo sapiens | study: EMG produced TPA metagenomics assembly of... | reverse complement strand
TCCCTTCATTGGGATAAGTGCTTGCGAGCACTATATCTTCGGTATGAGGCGTATTCTCATTTAGCTTTTATTCTTTTACCAATTGTTTTTTCATGGTTCCGTCTTGTCGGTGATGGCGAGATGTGACCTTGGTATGAATTATTGTCTTTTTAATTAGTAAAGAATAAAATTTAAATTATTATGAGTAATACAGTTTCTACTGAAGCGACCTTATTTTCAACAACACATCCTGATGTCGTAAAACGTACTAGTATTTCTTCTGTTATCATATCCGCTATCCTTTGCGTGATAGGTGCAGGTGCATTTGCAACCTCTTTAAAGATGGGGGATTCCTCATCCACCATGAGTATGGTGTTTATGGCTGGTGGAACCATTTTGTTTCTGTGGGCCGTATTCCGCCTTTTCTGGCGAAGCAAGGAATGGGTATATGCACCTACCGGCAGTGTAGCTAAAGAAGGAGCCTGCTTCTTTGATGTATGCGATTTACAGGCTTTAACGGAAACGTTGGAGAAAAAAGGTTTTGAAACCAAGAATGACGTGAAAGTAAAGACAAACGGAAACGTACGTATGGACTATATGATTTCTCAGGATAAGAAATTCGTTGCGGCCCAGTTGTTCCGTTTCATCCCCTATACATACGAGCCTGCATCTTCTGTGTTTTATTTCACGGGAGACGATGCAAGTGCGTTTGTACATTGCTTGGAAACAAGTGAATTTTGATTTTCTATGACTCTTTATGTTATGAAATAAGGTGTGCCTGTGAAGGTCTGCTTTATTTGCTTAAGACGTTAATGTGATAAATTGTTGGGTGGGGTTAGTCGTTGATGATTAGCCCCATCTTTTTCATCAGGAAGCAAGCGTTCATATTTTGTGCGATACCTTCACGGAGTTTGTATGAAAAAGTCAGTTCATCGTTGGTGATATCAGCTTCAAAGCAATAATTCCGTATCTCTTTGGGGAAATATTCTATTAATTTCCCTAATAGCAGGTCGTGTGTGGCAATGATACCGTTCGTTTTCAGTTCCATCAGTTGGCGTACCAGGCGAATGAGCTTTCTGCTTGTCCATCGAGTTGGTTCCTTTTAAAATCTCATCCAGAATGATGAACAACTCCTCTCCCTTATTCAGGCGGTCTATAATTTGTTTCAATTGTTTTAGTTCGGCAAAGAAGTAAGATTCGTTGTCTGTCAACGAATCGGAAGTCCGCAAGCTTGTCACTAGTTTGGCAGGATATATTTCAAGGGAGGAACAGCATACAGGCAGCCGGTACATGCCAATACATAATTCACTCCGATCGTACGCAGATAAGTACTTTTCCCTGCCATGTTGGCTCCTGTGATGATGACAAAGAACGGTCTTGAGGGGATATCGGCATCATTGGTCACACATTGCCGTGCAGGCATCAGGGGATGTCCCATATCCTTTGCAAGGAAAACAAAAGGCTTGCCGGCAATGGCCGGATAGGCGTATGCGGGATGGTTGCCGGCAAATGTCGCCAGCGAACAAAGAGCATCAATGTCACCCAGGACGTCCAGCCAGTGAAGCAGATATTTTCCATATTTGTGCCTCCATTGTTCAATGCGCATTACCTGCCGGAGTTGCCAGAACATGGAACCTTCCAGCAAGACATATAACAATTGGTTGTTGCGCAAGTCCAGTTTGTCCAGTTCCCGTGAAAGCTCTTTCAAAATATGGGTGGTGGATTTCCCGTCCATGCCGAATTCAGCTTTCAGGTGTCTGAGTAGCGGAGCGTTCATTTCCCGGTTCTCTATCAGGCTGATCAGTTCGGCGTAGATAGACAGGATACGTAATTTCTTGTCATAAACTCTTTGCAGATTGCTGACAGGCTTTATCAGTCCGAAACTACCTATCACGAACAGTCCGAAGGCCAGTCCGAACCATGTCATCGGAATGACCCCGGCCACTCCCAGCATAGCCAGTACGATGTTGACTCCGGGAACTATTCCCAATAACGGGCGGCTCCACCATTTCTTGCTGAAATAAGCAGGTGCTTCCGTCCACTCTTTAATTTCTTCGCGGTCGCTTGTCGCTCCTTTGTAGAGCAGACCGGTAATCCGGAATGTTTCCCGGAAATCGGAATAAGCAGCCAGTTCCTTTGTCGCCTCCTGCCGTTGGATTATCTCTTCCTTTATCTCCAGATGATTTTGTAACCATTCTGCCAGTTTTTCCTTTCCGAATGAAGTGCAGGTACGGTTCAAGGCCTGAAACAAAGAGTGCCTTCCGAACAAGTCCAGGTCAAAAGAATACCTGTGGGCCGGGTTTGTAAATTCCTTTCCGTCCTCAAAAGGCTCATAGTTGTCCGCCAGTGCGGAAAGCTCGTCACTATTCACCCGTATGCAGGTTTCCAGCCAGTCTTTGCGGAAAAACAACCGGTTGTGATACTTCACCAATGCCAGAAAAGGAACGAAAGTGACCGCTATAGTGAGACATATAGTGGTTGTTCCTGCCTGATAGAAGTAGATTGTTCCTATAATCCCTGCTGCAAATAACAAGACCCTCAGCGTGCTGATGCGGAGAATTTTATTTTTTACCTGGCGGAGTTCTGCCTCAGCCTGTTCAATGCGCTGTTCGTATTTTGCTTTCAATTCCATAATGATAGGTTGTAAATATTTCCTTGCCATACCGGGTGCGGTTTTGCTGCGGAGAGGGGGGAAGCCTTCTGCGGCGATGCAAGGGTATGGCGAAGAACTTTTCATTTGTTTCCCGGCAAATATATAGAAAAAAAAACGTCTCCTTCTGTTTCTTGTGTTATTTAGACTTATCTTTTCATTTTAGGAAGAAGAGCCTTCCATCCGGAATGATGGCGGTTAGACCGATGAGGATGAATGACAAGAAATGAAATTTTAACATAGCCGATGAATCCATTGTCAATAGGAAAAAGTATATTTGTCTGTCTGATAAAGATTATAAACTACTTGGGGTATGAGAAAAATGATATTCATTTTATGCATTCCGACCGCTTTGCTTTCGGCTTGCTCACCATCCGGAATGCAAGGTAATCCGGCGGCAGTACAAGCCGGTGCGGCCATCGGCGGAGTATTAGGCGCTATTGTGGTGACCGGACCGGCGGATATAACGGTTCGCAATTCGGCGCCCTGCTGGGAACTGTAACGGGGGCTGCTGTGGGAAATGCCATAACTACGCCTCGGGAGAAAACTTATCAGGTGGAGGAGTATTACGTGAAGACTTATCCTTCTTCTTCGCAGTATGAGCATACTTCCTCTTATGAGCCTTCGTCAGGATTGAGGATCATCAACCTGCGTTTTATCGATGATAACCGTAACCATGTTATTGATGCGGAAGAAGACAGCAAACTGGTGTTCGATGTGGTGAATGATGGGGATGTGCCCGCTTACAATGTTACTCCGGTGATAGAGGAAATGAGCGGCATGAAACATATTTTGATTTCACCTTCGGCTCAGATAGCTATATGCCTGTCGGGAATCAGATAAGGTATACGGCCACCATTCGCGGAGGCAGGAAGTTGAAAACAGGCCAGGCGCAATTCCGTGTTTTTGCAACAGAGAGCAACGGGGCGGTGACCGAAGCGCATGAGTTTACTTTGCCTACCCAAAAACGGATAAAGAAATAAGTTCCTTGACTGGCAGGGTCTCTGCGGCGGATAACCCTTTGCCGGAGACAACGTAAGCGTTCGCAGCCCTATTGTTAAGCCTTTCAGGCCGTCCGGTTACTATCTCCAAAACCTGCGGAGTTATCTCCATAGCCTTTGGAGTTAACTCCGCAAGCTTTGGAGATAACTCCATAGTGCTATGGAGATAGTATATATCCTTTCTTCAGACCTTAGCAGGCGGGAGAAAAGGCCTTAGGGTGGGGTATGTGTGGAGTTACTCCTTGTTGATGATCCCTTGTATCTCTTGCAGAGTCAGATTTCCTGTGATGGCGATGATGGTAAATTCATTTTTTTCCTGACTCATCAATACAAATTCCTTTTCTTTGTTTTTGTTCCGTTTCAGATAAATGATGGTTTTCTCGCCTTCATCGTTTATGCGCATCAACTCCTCGTAGCCGTTCTTGGGGCTGATGAAAGCTGTCTCCTTTTTCAGCTTGGCGATAATGTCGGGTTTTTCACAACTTAGAATCTGGATGTTATCCAGTTTGGAGGCTACTTCGCCTATATTTACCCCTTCCGTTTTCATGTTGGGCATCAGGCTGAGCATGGCTTTTGAGATATAGACAGAGGTTACCCCTTCCATATCAGCGAACTTGTCGAAAAAACTGTCCTGTGCGTAGGTGAACAGTGAGCACAGAGAGAGCAATAAAGTAATGATATATGTACGTTTCATTGTTTTATGTTATTTAATCGGTTTAATTGTTCGTTTACGTTCTCTTGAATTTTTCCGGTAGCTTCCTGCACCGATTCCACCTTTTCTATTCCTTTATTCAGGCTGCTGGAAAGCATGATAAGTGCCTTCTGGGCCTGTGCGTATGCCTCTTCGGGCGTGGCGCAGGTGTCTTGTGGTGCCGGGGAGGAATAGGGCTGGTATAGATACCATCCTACGGAGAACAAGATGAGCAGGCTGGCGGCTATACTTCCTATCCATTGCATACGTAAGAGGCGTGTGTGCTTTTTTACTTTCCGCGTACGCCTTTCGCGCGTGTCCCATTCGTCTATTTTGTTGTCCAGTCTGCGTTCCAGGTCCTCCGGTATTTCCGGATCAGGATATGCAGCCAGTTGCATGAAGATTTCTTTCTCGGCAAGTAAATGAGCCGGAACATCTTCTTCGGCAAAGAAGCGTTTCAGTTCCTTTTCTTCGGCTTCGTTGGTTTCCCCGTCGTAGTATCGGGCCAATAGTTTTTCTATTTCATTTACTTTCATAGTTCATTATTTCATTATATTGTTCACGTATCTTTTTGCGGGCGCGGCTCAGCAACACACGTATGTTGATGGCATTCAGTCCGGTGGCTTGCTCTATTTCCTCAAAGGAACAATCATTGACATCACGAAGCAGAATCACCCGTTTTTGTTGCTCGGGCAGTCTGCCGATGAGCCGTTTTACCTGGTTCACTTCATCCCGCTGTTCTATTTCCCGGGCTATGTTGGTGTCCATGGGGAGGTTCAGCTCTTCGGGAGGGCGTCCGTCTTCATCCGGCTGACTCCGGCGCAGGACGTCATAGCACAGATTCTTGATGAGGGTGACACAATAGGCTTCGGTGTTCAGTACGTCCGCCAGTTCATCGCGTTTGTTCCACAATTTCAGATACGCTTCCTGCACCATATCTTCCGCATCCTGAGGGTTGCCCGTCAGCCGGAAGGCTACCCGGTAGAGTTTCCGGTGGTAAGGTAGAAATTGTTGCTTAAACTCAGCGGTGTCCATGCTTCTTTCCTGTTTCCTGATTTACTAATTTGTCTATATCATCCTTTGTGAATTTTCCGTTTATCTGTACCAGTGTACAGTCTTCTTTTCCGGTGCATACAAACAGCAGTTCACGGATAGTTTCCTTTTTTGTTTTCATCAGCACGCGGACTTTCTCGCCTTCATCGTTTACACGCATCAGCTCATCATATCCTTTCAGATTCAGTTTGTTCACTTTTTTGTTGAACCGTTCTTTTACGCTTGCCGTACAAGATTCCAGGTCCAGTACTTTTATTGACTTTATTTTTCTTATTATCTTAGCATCTTCATCGTGTCCGGCAAACATTTTTCCAAGAGACATCATGAAAGAAGATACTTTAACACAATCGGCATTTTTTTCGCTGCCGAATTCATTGAAAAGACCGTTGATGCCTTGGGCGTAGCCCAGATGGCAGACGAAGACTAGCAATAGAGTAAATACAAACTTTTTCATGGTTCTATTTTGTTTTTGTTCATACTGAAATTGTTTTTTGAAAGCGCTTTCAATCAGATAGACGGGGGAAGTGGGAAAGTTGTTACAAAGGGAAAAGAATTTTTTTAAGTTTCTATGTTTGTAAAGAGGTTCAGCTTTACAAAGAAAGCATCATTCAATAGCCTGTTTGATCTTTCATCAGCATGATCACAGGCTTTGCCGGTCCCTTTAACCAATTCCTTTCATTCAGGTAATTTCGGGGAGTAGAATGAAGAAGCCCTCGCCTTGTTTACAAATCTTTCACAAGTTCAAGATGAGAACAAGGGGTTTTTCTTATGAAATGATATTGGTTGGGGATTATTGGTTCCGCACAGGCAGCCTCACCCATAACCATCCGGGAATCAATTTCCAGAAGAATACGATAAACTGATAGCGCCAGTCTATGATGGCTACTCTTTTCCTTCGGGAGATGGCTTTTACAATTTGAGATGCCACTTGGGAAGTATGCATCAGCAGCGGATATTTATCATCTTTCAGCAAAGGAGTGGCGACAAATCCGGGACGGATATCGGTGAAGGAGATGTTTAGTTTCTTCATGTGTGCCAATTGGTCCAATGCATCTATGTACGTGTTCTGAAACCGCTTGGTAGCTGAATAAGCTGGGGCGGATCCCAGCCCTTTGGTGCCTGCTATGGAGCTGATTACGGCTATATGCCCTTTCCCGTGTTGCTCAAAATAGTGATAGGCGGCATTGACCATCCGTATGAATCCCGAAACATTGGTGGCGGCGGTTTGTAATTCTATATCGGGTTGAAGTGAAAGATTTTGTTTGCCTATGCCCGAGCTGAGCAGGAACACATCCATACCTCCCATTTTAGTAATCAGTTGCTCCAATGAGAAAGGGGCGTCCTCACGGGTGACATCTATTGTCTGAGTACATACCTGTCCGGGCGCGGATAACCGGATTTTTTCCAGTTCTTCTTCTCTACGTCCTGCCACGCCTACTTGCCAGCCGTCTTTCAGATAGCATCGCGCCACTTCCAGTCCGATGCCGGAAGTGGCGCCAATGATAATGATTCTTTTCATCCGCTTCGTCTTATTGTAAAGCTTGCTCAATGTCGGCTATGATGTCGTTTACATTCTCGATGCCCACTGAAAGACGAATCAAGTCCGGAGCGACTCCCGCTTCGCGCAACTGTTCGTCGGTGAGCTGGCGGTGAGTATGGCTGGCGGGATGCAGTACGCAGGTCCGTGCGTCGGCCACATGGGTTACGATGCAGATGAATTTCAGCCTGTCCATAAATTCTATCGCTTCCTCACGGGTTCCGTTCAAGCCGAAAGCGATGACACCGCACGAGCCGTTTGGCATATATTTCTGTGCCAGATCATAGTATTTGCTGCTTTTCAGTCCGCAATAGTTCACCCATTTCACTTTTGGGTTGGCTTCCAGCCATTCGGCCACCTTCTGTGCGTTTTCGCAATGACGGGGAACACGCAGATGCAAGGTTTCCAATCCCAGATTCAGTAAGAAGGAATTCTGTGGAGACTGGATGGAGCCCAGGTCACGCATCAGTTGGGCGGTTGCTTTCGTCATGTAAGCCATTTTGCCGAACGCTTTGGTATAAGTCAGTCCGTGATAAGACTCGTCGGGCTGGGTCAGACCGGGGAATTTGTCCGCATGGGCTTCCCAGTCAAAGTTGCCGCTGTCCACAATGGCGCCTCCTACACTGGTGGCATGACCGTCCATGTATTTGGTTGTAGAATGGGTGACGATATCCGCTCCCCATTCAAACGGGCGGCAGTTGATGGGAGTGGCGAAGGTGTTGTCCACAATCAAAGGCACACCGTGCTTGTGTGCGATGCGTGCGAACTTTTCGATGTCCAGCACATCGATGCTCGGATTGGAGATGGTTTCGCCGAATAACGCTTTGGTATTCGGGCGGAAAGCTTGGTCTATTTCCTCTTCGGATGCATTGGCGTCAATGAAGGTACACTCGATGCCCAGTTTTTTCAGCGTAACGCCGAACAGGTTGAATGTACCTCCGTAGATGGTAGACGAGCATACGAAGTGGTCGCCTGCCTGACAGATATTGAAAATGGCATAGAAGTTGGCAGCCTGGCCGGACGAGGTCAGCATAGCACCCACACCACCTTCCAATGCTGCGATTTTTGCGGCGACGGCGTCATTGGTGGGGTTTTGCAAGCGTGTATAGAAATATCCCGAATCTTCCAGATCGAACAGACGCGCCATCTGTTCGCTGGTGTCATACTTGAATGTGGTACTTTGATAAATAGGCAAAACGCGCGGTTCGCCTTTTTTCGGAGTCCAGCCTGCCTGTACGCATAAGGTCTCCTTGCTATACTTCTTATCCATGTTTATATTGTTATTAAAATTACATATTCATTTATTTCGCAGCAAAATTAAGAATAATCTGTCATTTAGGGTTCAATTATTGAGAAAAGTGTTATATTTGAACGATTTTAATAAGCTTAACTATGGCAGAGGATATAAAATTCAGGCATACTATGCCGGTGCAGATACGATTCAGCGATGTGGACCAGTTTGGTCATATGAACAATTCGGTTTACTTTTCTTTGTATGATTTGGCAAAGACTACTTATATAAAAGATGTATTTGGCAGTGCCGACTGGAGTAAGCTGGCTATTGTGGTGGCCAATATCAATGCAAACTTCTTTATGCCGGTATTTTTCTCGGATCATCTGGTGATAGAAACGGCTGTGGTACATTTGGGGCATAAGAGTTTTACTTTGTTGCAGCGTGCCGTGACTACGGATACCCATGAGGTGAAGTGTGAGTGCCGCACGGTGATGGTAGGTTATGACCTGGCTACCAAAGAACCGAAATTGATTTCCGAGGATTATAAGAAGGCCATTTGCAGGTACGAGGAAAAAACATTGGAGGAGCTGTCAAAAGAACGGAAATAGTTATTGATTTTCTGTGTTGTTGATGTTTTATCAACTATATGCATAATGAATAAAGGTGTATCTCACGACACACCTTTATTTTTCTATGTTAAAACATCTGTCCTGAAAAATAAACAGGAGGATTTGGCTTATTTTTTCCCGTATCCCGGAGTTTGAGTTAATAACGGATTCACATTCAAAGTACCGATATTAACCGGCCAAAGCATTTTATATGCTTCTTCTGTACCGAGGATAGGATTTGTGCCCGGATAGTTGGCATCGGCAGAAAAGACCAAAGAACGTCCGGATGCATCGTGCATACGCAATACGTCAAACCAGCGCTTGCCTTCACTGACAAACTCTTTGTCCCGTTCCTGCAAAATGGCTAGTTCATTTTCCGCATAGCTGCCTTCCGTGTATTTGTTTTCTTCAAAGGTGTCTCCGTATGCACGTTTGCGTACTTCGTTGATATACGAAGCACAAGGGTTGTTCAATCCGTTTTCAATTTCCGCCATCATTAGTAACGCATCGGCATAGCGGTAAACAGGGATGTCCGAAATATAAATGCGGTTGTCATTGGAATTGATTGTACCTATACGTTTTTTCATTACGCATCCGAATTCGCTGAGCGTACCATTATCATTTTTCATGTAATACTCCATGAATGTGGCATCACGACGGCTGTCTCCTTCTTTGAACGTTTTCCAGAAATCTTCTGTGTACTCGTCACGGAATACCCCACCGGTACCTTTCAAATTTAAGGTGTCTTTTTCAATTACTTTACCGTCACGACCATGTGCCTGCCCCAGAAATACAGCATCCTGATAAAGGAATCTGCTTCCGTCATTGCTGGCCTCACCCTCTACAAACGGCATGGCGAAGATAATCTCAGCGTTCTTTTTATTGTCGCATGAGAAGATGGAGGCAAAGTTGTCCATTAATTCAAAATGTCCTATGATTCCGGATAAGGCGGTCTTGGCAGTCTGTAAATCGGTTGCCCCGGTTGCTGTGAATCCGGTGATGGATACTTTCGCTGCCCACATATAGATTTCTGCTTTAAGCATTAAAGTGGCATAGCGTGACCAGTCGTATGCATCAAAGGAGGTGTTATTTCCGAAATAGTTTTCGGATTTATTAATATCTGCTTTGATAAATTCCATCGTGGCTTCGGGTGTGGCGCGTTCTACATAGAATTTGTCTGCCGATGGCTTGCCGTCCAATATATCTACTTTGGTGATGAGAGGTACTCCCCCGAAAGTTCTGTATAGCATGAAGTAATACAGGGCTCTCATGCCATACGCTTGTCCCAAATACCGGCTCCGGGTCGCATCATCCAGAAACGTACACCCATTTTCTACTTCTTGGATAAAATGGTTTACTTGCATGATAGGAGAGTATAGTCCGTTCCAATTGGATATGCCGGGAATATCTTCCGAGATATTCTGTGACCGGATATCGGCATAGTTCAAGCTGGTGTTCAGCGAGGAGGTGCCCACACGTTGTGTGCCGCCGCGGAGTTCGCCCAAGGTGTAGAACATGTCATAGTAACTTCTTAATTGGGCGTGCAGACCCAACATGAATGCTTTGGGCTGGGAAGCTTCTTTCCAGAAATTTCCGGCTCCATAATAATCTTCCGGTGCCAGATCCAGTGCATCACAGGACGGCTGGAGAATGGTCATCACACATATTGAAAGGATATAGAATATTTTTTTCATAATCTGTTAGAGTTTATAAGTTTAGAAAGAAACGTTTACGCCGAGAATGACAGTGCGAGGCAATGGGTATCCACCATTGTTGTCCGTCTTTTCCGGAGAGAATAAATGTTTGGCTTCTGTCAGGTAACCCAGGTTCTGACCGGTTAACGAGAGCATGACTGAACCTAGTCCTGCTTTGCGTACCCAGTTGCTTGGCAGATTATATGACAAGGCTATTTCACGGAAAGATAGATAGTCACCGTTGTAGGCAAACATGGAGGATTGACGGCAATAATTGCGCTTACCCAACTGGTCGGCCCATACATAAGTAGGATATTGTGCACCGGGATTTTCGGGTGACCAGGTGTCGTGGGTTTCTGCAATGGTATTATAAGTACCTTGTGCGCAAGACATGATCCACATGGTTTTCCAGTCTACCGCTTTGAAACCGAGCGCATAGTCAAAACGTGCTGATAAAGTAAGGTCTTTCCAGGTGACTGAAGTATTGATACCTCCTGTCCATTTGGGTACAGTGTTGCCCACTTTCACCATGTCGTAATTGTCGATGATGCCGTCGCCGTTTACATCCTTCCATTTCACATCACCCGGCTGGATGCGGAGGGAGTTCGCTTTTTGATTGGCTGTCAGTTTGTTATATCCTTCCTCACCTCCGTAAAGGGGACGGTTGCTTGAGCCGTTGTTACCACTTGACAAGTCGATCAGCCTCCTGGTATTTCATCTTCGGAACGATAGATTCCTTCGGCTACGAACATGTACAAATCACCTGGACGTTGTCCTTCCTGATAACCGCCTACCCATGCTTTTTCATAGCTTCCGTCCTCCAGCTGGCGTCCGGTATATACTTGAAATGCATTTTGACGGTTTCTTTCCAGACCGTTGTCGGGCAATGCCACTACTTTGTTTTTATTTAATGCGCCGTTCCAGTTCAGATTCCATTTCCAGTCTTTGGAGTCGATAACTTTGAATGCCAGTTCGAATTCAAAGCCTTGGTTCTGGAACTTACCATTGTTGGAGGTAAAGGAAGAAACACCCGAAGTAGACGGGATGGTGATGTTGGCATACTTGTCACTGGTCAGTCGGTTGTAGTAAGTCAAATTGGCATTGATACGGTTGGCCAGAAAGCCTAGATCCAGACCGATTTCGAAAGTTCTTGACTTCTCCCATTTCAAGTAGGGATTAGGAAGGTTGTTCAACAGGAAGTAAGCGTTGCCGTTGTATTTGCTGCCTGCATAAGCACCTTGTACTGTGTAGTTTCCTACAAAATCTTTGTTTACATTACCATTCAGACCGAAGCTGGCACGCAATTTACCGAATGAGATGATATCGGCCCATTCACTGGCAAATTTTTCTTTGGAGAACACCCATCCGGTAGATACTCCGGGGAAGACACCCCAGCGATTGTCTTTGGCCAGTTTGGAGTAGCCGTCCCGTCTTAGAACAAAAGACAGCAAGTATTTTGACTGGTAGTCATAATTTACACGACCGAAGAATGACATGATACGCTGGCGGCTGTGTGAGGAGTCTATGCTGCGTTTGCCTTTGTCATCACTGGTATATTCCAAATCACCGAAAGCGTCACTGGGAGCTCCCGATCCTGAGGCACTGAAACCTTTATAATATGAGTCGTAGTACTCGAAGCCGGCCATGGCATCCAGATAGTGGTCTTTGTTTATTTGATAGTTGTAGTTTAACACTGCATTATAAGTTTGATCCAATGTGCGCCCGTAGGAAGCCGAGGTGCTGTGTGAGGTTACCCAGTTTCCGGGAGAAGATAAATAATCTTTGTTGAAAGCTTCATATTTTTCTTCTGAATAGAACCAGATGGCGTTCACTTTTAATGAGAGTCCTTTCATGATATCTGCGGTAAAAGATTGGTTCATGGTGAACTTGTCTGTATTGTTGTCACGGACAAACTTGTCAAAATTGATTTGTTGGTTTCCGTCGCCTGAATTGGGTCCCAAAAGCATTTCACCGTCAGCATTATATCCACGGAAAGTGGGAGGTAATGATAAAACGCGTGAGAAGTAGTTGGCTTCTGCGCTTTGGGTAGGAGGAAGGTCGTTCCAGGTTGCATCTGCAAAGTTGAAGCTGGAGTTGGAGGTTAACCATGGTTTCAGCTTGTAATCGGCATTGAATGTGAAGTGATACGTTGGTACTTGTTTCCTACGGCTGTACCTTCACTATGGTTGTATCCCAAACCTGCATAGTAGTTTCCCTTTTCATTTCCTCCGCTTACACTCAGGTTGTAGTCTTGTGAGAAAGATGGGGAATTGATATTGAAATCCGCTATATCTGTATTCTTGAAAATCAGTTGGTCTCCATAAATAGGATCAGTCATGGTTTCCCATCCTTGGTTGAGCAGGAAAGCCAGATCGTCCGAATATTTCATGGTACTCCATATAGCCTGGCTGTTTTCGTTTCCATTCAGCGGGATTGTCTTGTCATCATCTGCCCAATATTTGTTGCCTGTTCCATAAGGAGTGGCACCAGTCAGACCGGTCAGTGAAGACCATCCTTGTACGGCCGATCCGTCTGGATGTTTCATGTCTCCCGTGTAAGCATTCATGTAACCAGTGCGCATCCAGTAAATGTAATCACGCGCATTCATAAAGTTATAAGAGTTGTGGAAGTAGTTCCAGCCTAGTTTGGCCGAAAGTTCTACACGTGTACTTCCCTCTTTGCCTCGTTTGGTAGTGACTAGTACTACACCGTCATTGGCTCGGGCGCCATAGATGGCGGTGGCGCCGGCATCTTTTAATACTTCCATGGATTCAATATCGGCCGGGTTAATGTCACTTAAAGAACCGCGTACTTGGCCGTCTACCAGGATTAGAGGTGAACCTGAACCGTCAAAATTAGTACCTCCTCGAAGTACCAAGGTAGGAGCTGCTCCCGGATTACCGGAAGTCTGGCTGACGGATAGACCTGCTACGGCTCCTGATAAGGCTTGTGCCGGATTGGAATAAAGTCCTTGTTTTAATGTTTCTTCTTTTACTTTGGAAATGGAGTTGGTTACTTTTGTGCGCAACTGTTTGCCGCCATATCCGGTTACAACAACTTCTTGGAGCATTTCTGAGTCTTCTTTCAATGCTATTTTAAAAGTTGACTTTCCCTTTACGCTTAAAGTTTGTGTCTGATAACCGACAAATGATACTCTGATACTGCCATCATTGGCTACGGAAAGTGTAAAATTACCATCTAAGTCGGTAACTGTACCATTCGTGGTGCCTGTTTCTACAATACTGGCGCCAATAACCGCTTCACCTGTGGCGTCTGTGACCACACCCGTGATTGTTTTCTTTTGTGCCATGGCTCCTATGGAGCATAACAGGCAAAAAAGCATGAATAAGGTTTTCTTCATAGATTTGTTTTTAAAGTTACTGTTTGAAGTTCTATCAGAACTATTCCGTGTCCATAAAGGGAAAATAGATT
>ENA-OQEX01000832-OQEX01000832.1-human-gut-metagenome-genome-assembly--contig:-NODE-832-length-13926-cov-1.918182_pt1 | contig 13926 bp, 17 predicted proteins | sample MGYA00242802_ERZ504649 | MGnify/ENA primary metagenome ERZ504649 (study PRJEB26092, sample SAMD00036194) | human gut metagenome | host: Homo sapiens | study: EMG produced TPA metagenomics assembly of... | reverse complement strand
ACCGCGCCGGGCATTTGCCTTTGTTGAACTTTATGCTTTAAAAAACGATTTCCGGTCTCATCTTCGATATACACAACATAAGTCCATTCCTTGTAATAACGGCTCCACATATAATTAATCGAATAGCTTTTTCCACTTTCCATTCTTTGAAAACGGTCTTCACTTAACCGAATCCTCTGCTCTCCGACCATGACATAATATTTCCCATCCTCTGCAATTTTTCGTGATCCGTCCGGAATCTCTTTCGTAGAATGGAACCCCTGTGAAAACGCAAAAACAGAGAAGCAGGTGAACGAAACGGCCAGCACAGTTCCGATAGAAAGCACCTTCTTCAATGCACCTTTGGTTTGATATCGTTTATGCCGCATAAATAGAGCAGCCGTATCCAGAGCAACACCTCGATCGGGATTACGATAAGACCAAGATTGGCTATCACCGCAATGATTTCCGTTAGGTAAAAAGCGGTTTCCTCAAACACGCCGAAAGCGACGCCGAGCAGGGCGAGTACTTCCACGGCGCAGGAAGCGATCAGTGCGATCGACATCTTTTGTTTTTCCTTGAGATAATTCATTTCCTCGTTCACTAAACCATTCCTCCATCCCCAACAAGCCTATCAAATAGCCGCTCATTTAGCCTGCCGCAGAACACTTAAAACTGATTGCCCTCTTTATCTTCAATAAATTGAACATCCGACCAGCCAGTGAAGAAACGATTCCAATTGTAGTCAATCACATATAACTCGCCTTCCTTGATCCGGTTATACTGTTCTTCCGTCACCTTAAGCTTTTGTTTTTGACTACCTGCAATAATATAATATTTTCCATTCGTCTCAAGCTTTTTTACACCATTCACAAATTCCATATTAGAATGTACGCTCTGTGAAAACACAAAACCAGAAAAAATCGTAAACAGGAGCGAAAATACGACAAATACTGATAACGCTTTGGAGAATTTCGACTTCGCTTGCAAGCCTTCTTTTTTGCACAGGCGGATCAGCCGCAGCCAGATAAACAACTCAAGGGGAATGATCAGCATGCCAATCCACACGATAACTGCCAAACACTCATGCAGATAAAACGCCGTCTCCTGAAACAATCCGCCCGCGACCCCCAGCAGGGACAGCACTACTGCGGCACAGGAAACGATCAGCGCGATCGACATCTTTTGTTTTTCTTTGAGATAATTCATTTCCATCTAGAAATCTCCTCCCAACGCTCGGCTTTTTTAACGCATTCATACGCGTCGATAATTCCTCCCGACATCACTTGATTTTGTAGTGCATTCAGCTTTTTCGTACCCGCTTTCAGCACGGTTGCGATCTCCGCCGCATTCAATGCGGGGTTGGCGCTTTTCACCAAGGCCGCAATCCCGGTGACACAGGCGGCGGCAGCGGAGGAGCCGCCGCTGTAGATAACGCTGCCGTCCGGCGTTAAGCCCAAGATATCCTTGCCTGGCGCGGCGACGTCGGCCTCCCGCCCGTAACCTGAGAGTTCACAGATATTTCCCCGGTTGTCTGCCGCCGCAACGCACAGCACATTCTCCAGAGGGAAACAGGCCGGGTAGACGGGCGTTCGCGCCAAATCAGCGTCATATTTTCCGGCGGAACAGACAAACAGGATATCGCCGTATCGTTTCATAACCGCTTCCAATTTTGCATTGTAGTTCGTTGAATCCCAACTGCAATTGATGATCCGAACGCCGAGCGCATGCGCGTATTCGATTGCCGCGATCGCATCGTTGAGGTCGCCCGAAGAGCCGCTCATGAATTTCAGCGGCACGATGGTCACGCCGGGCGCAATGCCGGCCATAGGGGAACCCTCCGCGTGGGAGGCCGCAATGATGCTCGCAAGATAGGTGCCGTGATGGTCGTGGAGATAGCTGTCAAAAACAGATGCGCTGCCGCCGAAGAAATCCCAGCCATGGAGGTCGTCGATATAACCGTTCTGGTCGTCGTCGCGCCCATTTTGCTTTTCAACGGGGTTTTTATAAATGCTGGCTGAAAGCGCCGGGCTTTCAATCTGGAGCCCGGTATCCAGAATGCCTACGAGCACTTCCGGCGAGCCTTTGGTTATTTCCCACGCTTTCAGAATATTGAGGTCCACTTCGCTGCGGCCCTTGATCCCTTCGATTGCCTGCCCGTGATTCCGAAGCGCCCATTGCTGCTCAAAGGAAGCGGGTAAATTGGATAGGGCATTTTTCTGATGCTGCATTATCAAAACCAATATGGCAATGATGCCTAACATGCACAACACGGCAATGGCCGATGATATGATGTATTTTCTACGTTTTGTCATGGAAAACCAGCCGCCTATCTCCCCTCAATCACTTTATAATCTACACATTTAAAGCATCTTGAAGCTGGATTGACTCACGAAATCCGAAACCAAAATCTATACCTACCCCGCCTTCCCCTACTCCGATTGATACGCCTCCGCCTGTTACCGTAAACACGCCATGCCCATATTTTGATTCTATGCGGGCCGAGAGATCTCTTCTGGAATTTTGAAAAACCGTACAGGCGGCGTAGCCGGATGAAATCAGATCAAAAAACAAGCCGTGGGACGCCCTTTGCCAAAAGGTGAAGACCAGCCTTTGTTTGGAACAACCTCCATCTGCGCGGTCCGGACGGAGCTTTGATTTGGCCCTCTCAATTCCACTTCACACATTTCATTCATAGAATCCATATCGCAGCCCCAGGAGATCGCAATTTTATCTTTCAATACGGACACAATGGGATCTGACATCCATTGAAAACCAATATGCACAAAATAAGAAAACCGGTTTTTTGGTTTCCGCCCGGTTATCGTAGATTACCCAGGCATATTTTAATGTGGAAGTGCTGATGAGGGAGGCTGAAGTTGTGACTTGGTCCTCCTGCTTCACCTGTTCCGGGCTTTGATAATCTGATTGCTGCTCCATCGCCATTCTCAACAGCTTGATTTCTTCATCATTTTTTCCATAATATTCTGCCAGTTCCTCATTTGTCATAGCCCGCATGCTTGTAATCATCTGCCGGTTCATCATTATATCCTCTTCACGGAAGCCGACGCATCGCAACTGCTCATCCGTAGCATTTACCAGCAATTCCATCATGCTCAATTCATCAATTGGGCTGACAACTGTTTGGAGCGATACCGATTCGGGGCAAGTTTTGATTTTAGAGGCTAACTCCAATTTCTGCGCATCCTTCATCGTATGCAATAAATTTTGGGGATATCCGAAATCAACCATTATCCGCTCCGCGTCCTTCACCGCTAAAACCGCATAGCATCGTTCTGCATCGAAGCCATAAGCCGCCAGCAGAGATGATGCGAGCACAAGGAGCGAACATCCGACACATGCAATTGCTTTCCACCATTTTTTATGCCTTCCCAACCCAATCTCTCTATTTTTAAATATTTATTTACCTAGAAATCCATCTCTTTCCCCAAATCCATATGATTTTTACCCTGTATTTGATGATAATGTATGATTATAGTATATGAAACTGGATTGTTTTGTCAATGCTATTTTCCTTCCATCCTCCTTTTTCCATTTGAGCCTAGGCGGCGAACGCTTGCATTCCCAACACAATTGCGATAAACTAAACAAGCAACCAGAGCGGTTCCAAAAGAGAAACTGAAAACGAAAAACAATGAGGTGACGATTTGAACCCCGGAGACTGTAAAAACAAAACCTGCAACCACTATGAAACCTATCTGCAAATTTTGCGCGCGGAGCTCGTGCCAGCATTGGGCTGCACGGAGCCAATTGCAATCGCCTATGCCGCTGCCGTGGCGCGCAGGGTGCTGGGCGAAATGCCCAAGCGCATCATCGCCGCTTGCAGCAGCAACATCATCAAAAACGTGAAGAGCGTGATCGTGCCCACCACCGGCGACCTGCGCGGCATTGAGGCAAGCGCGATCCTGGGCGCGGTTGCGGGCCGCGCGGACCGTGAACTGGAGGTGCTCTCCTGCGTGCAGCCGGAGGATGTGGAGCAGACGCGCCGCCTGCTGGAAAGCGGTATGTGCAAAACAGAATTGCTGCGCAGCGATTCCTGCCTGCATATCCGTATCACAGCGGAGAGTGAAGCGCACACGGCGATGGTTGAAATCCGGGATGAGCACACCCGCATCATCCGCGTAGAGCGCGACAGCGAGCCGCTCTATACGGCACAGCCCGATGAGCAGAAAGACGAGCCCTGTGCGGACTATCAATCGCTCAACGTGGCGGATATTTATGCGTTTGCATGCACGGTGCAAATCGAAGAAGTCCAGGAAATCCTGGATCGCCAGATCACTTACAATCTCAAAATCGCTGAGGAGGGGCTTGCGCATTGTTACGGTGCGAGCGTGGGTGTGACACTGCTGAAAAGCTACGGCGATGATATTAAAAATGTGGCGCGCGCCTTCCCGCCGCCGGGAGCGACGCGCGCATGAGCGGCTGCGTGCTGCCGGTGGTGATCAATTCCGGCAGCGGCAATCAGGCATGACGGCCTCGCTGCCCGTGATTAAATATGCCCAGCACATCGGCGCAACGCGGGAGCAGCTTTACCGCGCGCTTGTGCTAAGCAACTTGATTGCCATTCACCAAAAAACGGGCCTCGGCCGCCTCTCCGCCTACTGCGGGGCGGTCAGCGCGGCAGTGGGCAGCGGGGCAGCAATCACCTACCTCTACGGCGGCTCCTACGAGGCCGTTTGCGATACGATCACCAACACGATCGCCAATGTTTCCGGCATTGTGTGCGACGGCGCGAAACCCTCCTGCGCGGCCAAAATTGCCTCCGCAGTGGATGCGGCGATCCTAGGCCACTGCATGGCGCTGCAAAACCGCAGCTTCCGGCCCGGAGACGGAATTGTCCGCGGAGATGTGGAGGATACCATCCGGGGCGTTGGCCGGATTGGGCGCGATGGAATGCGCGAAACGGACGAGGAAATTTTGAATATTATGCTGGAGAAGATTAGCTGACTGCAACCTTCTCTTCTCTAACAAAATCATACGATTGCAACAAGGAGGCTGCTTCTATGCTCTTTCTCTGGTACCCTAAATGCACCACCTGCCAAAAAGCAAAACAGTGGCTAGACGAACACGAAATCCCCTATGAAACGCGGGATATTAAGCTACAAAATCCCACGGAAGCCGAGCTACGGGAATGGTTGCAAACAAGCAATCTTCCCCTCAAGCGCTTTTTCAACACGAGCGGACTTGCCTACAGGCGCTCGCCTTGAAAGATAAGCTGCCGGACATGGCGCAGGATGAGCAGCTGGAGTTGCTTGCAGCGGATGGCATGCTCGTCAAGCGCCCCATTCTAATAGGAAAGATTTTGTGCTCGCCGGCTTCCGGCCGGCCGAGTGGGAAACGGCGTTCCAACACAGCAAGGAATAGATGCGGCTTAGGGCTTGCTGAACTATCCCAAAACATAGAAAAACGCACCTGCGAATGGAGCCTTAAAGGCCCCTTCAAGGTGCGTTTTTGGTATGACTATGTGGCGCAGCCTATAAAGCGCTCTGCCAAACCTTTCTATTCTCCCAGCTTCATCGCGCTTTCCTGCACACGCATTTCCCGCAGGACGCTCAGGCCCATCGGTATGGCCAGCAGAAAAGTGGCAATATCGGCGACCGGCTGGCTGCACTCAATTCCTCGCAGGCCGAAAACCGGCGTGAGAATCAGCAGAGCAGGCAGCATGAAAAGGCCTTGACGCGCCATTGCGAGCACTGTAGCCTTCGCGGCCTTGCCAATCGTTTGCAGCATCATATTATTAAGGATGATCCAACCGTTAAGCGGGAAGGTCAAGCATTGAAAGCGAAGCGCCGCAGCGCCAATTTCGATCACCGCAGGATCATCGCGAAAAAGCGCAATAATCTGCGGCGCATAAACAAGGCCTATTCCGGCGATCAAAAGGAGCACAGCAGTCGCCACACGGATGCAAAACCAAAAGGCTCTGCGAACGCGCCCATAAAGCTGCGCGCCATAGTTAAAGCCGCACACCGGCTGGAAGCCCTGCCCGAATCCAATCAACGCGGAGCCTGCGAACATCCCGACGCGCGACACAATCGACATCGCTGCAATCGCCGCATCGCCAAACGGGCCCGCCGCCAAATTCAGGCACATCGTTGCCACGCTCGCCAATCCCTGCCGCCAGAAAGAAGGCAGCCGCCGCGCAGGATCTCCCGGTAAAAGGCCCATTTCGGTGTAAAATCCCTCCAGCGGATGCGGATATTCCCGCGCCTTGAGGAAGCATAAAGCAGAATGCAAAAGCTGATAAACTGGCTGATGATTGTAGCAATTGCAGCGCCGCTCACACCGAGGCGGAAGGTGAAGATGAATAACGGATCCAGCGCAATATTAAGCACCGCTCCGCTGATGACCCCTACCATCGCATACATGGCACTGCCTTGGAAACGCAGTTGGTTATTGAGCACAAAGGTGGCTGTCATATAAGCGCGCCAAGAAGGATATAAGCCGCGTAACCACGTGCATAGGGCAAGATCGTCGGAGTGGCGCCCAAGATCCGCACCAGCGGGTCAAGGAAGATCAGCCCAGCACGCTCACGCCCGCACCAAAAACAGCGCTGAGAAAAAGCCGGTGGATACCATGCGCGAGGCGTTTTCCATATCCTGCCGCCCCAACGCGCGTGAAACATAGTTGCCCGACCCATGGCCGAAGGTAAAGCCAATCGCCTGAATCACCGCCATTAGGGAAAACACCACGCCCACCGCACCCGTGGCGCTCGTGCCGATGCGGCCGACGAAAAAGGTATCCGCCATATTATAAAAAGAGGTCACCAACATGCTGATGATCGTAGGCACCGCAAGCGTGCAGACGAGCTTTTTCACCGGTGTCTGCGTCATACGGTTAAATCTTTCCTGTGTGGTTTCTTCTCGTTTCACGCGTTTACACATCCCCATCATTTCTGAAGAATATAGTATAATGCAGGTTAAAGAGGATGTCAAACCATGCAGCGCTACTGGCTGCCGGCTATTTTTTGTGCCCTATCGCAGATTAACCGCCAGATAAATAGATTCCCTATTTCATCGGCAGCGTTTTATGATAGGAATCTCCCCCTCCCCATTGAGCTCCGTCATATGCTTCCAGAACCGCTTCTGCATATGGGTCATCCGGCATTTCGGGTTATATCGCCCTTCGATGGCAATCGTATCGTAAAATAGCTTCCACAGCGCACGGAACCTGCGTTCCTCCTCTCCCGCTTTCGGCTGTTCATAACCGTCTACCGGAACAATTGCGTACCGCCCCTGCGTAGAAACCAACGCAGCACCGTGCGTTTCGTCAAAAATCAAAAAGGATTCACATGGATACCGGTCGCAAAATGCGGCGCGATCAGCGGCAAGATGAAATTCTTCGGCTCAATCACAGCGGACATCGCGCCATTGTCCCCAATCGAGAAGCGCACAAACTGTTTGAACTGGTGCGCCTCGTTCGTCAGCTTCTGCACAGCGCGGGTCAGCTCGTTTACCGTATCATCCGCGAGCATGGAGAGCGCTCTTCTTCCATAGCGCATCGCAAGGCGCGTAAAATCAAGCAGTAAAAGCTCCTTTTGCTCGTGGCAGGAGTAATAACCGAGCTCCACCAATCGGTAGGATTCATCGGAGGCTTTCCGGCGAAGCCCCGCTTCCACGCGACGCGCCTTCGAAAGCTCTGTCTGCACCGCGCGCGGCGGGTAGAGTGTTAATTGCCCCATACCTTCCGGTTGAATGGAACAGGGCGTTCCTTTTCTCGAAACTCTCAAAAATGCAGCACAGCAGTCCTTCAAAGGAACCATCATAGCAGTAGCTACATTTGCCCGGTCAGGCATTTCATCACATCCTCCTTGTGACCTCGTGTTGAAACAGGCTCAACTGCTCCGGCTCATCCGAAAGCGTCGGTAGCATTTGCCGGGAGCGCTCCGACAGCATCGATTGCAGCACCCGATCGGTGTTACTTTGAGTCCCTCCGCCATGCGCCCATTGCAGGTCACAAAAAACTGCGCGCGCTTTAACACAACGCCGATCTTTTTCAGCCCCGCAAAATCGAGCCTGCCAACGCGGCGGGCGGCAACAATCCGCTTGGCGCTTTTGACGCCGATGCCGGGCACGCGCAGCAGCATTTCCTGCGGCGCGGTGTTAATCTCTACCGGGAAAAGCGCCATGTGGTTGAGCGCCCAATTGCATTTGGGATCAATATAAGGGTTAAAATTTGGATGTGCTTCGTCGAGCAGCTCCCCGGCCGAAAAGCCATAAAACCGCAGCAACCAATCTGCCTGATAAAGCCGGTGCTCACGCAGAAGCGGCGGCTTGGTATCCACCGCGGCAAAAGCGGGTTGCTGGAAACCGGCATATAAGCGGAATAGAACACACGCTTGAGGCCATATTTTTTGTAGAGCGCGGCGGAAAGGTTCAGGATTGTATAATCCGTTTCCGGCGTCGCGCCCACGATCATCTGCGTGCTCTGCCCTGCGGGCGCAAATTTTGGCGCGTGACGGTAGCGCACGAGGTCCGTCGTGTTTTCCGCAATGCGCGTGCTGATGAGGCCCATCGGGCGGAGAATATCTGTTTTTGATTTGTTGGGTGCGAGCAGCTTTAAACTTTTTTGTGAGGGCAGCTCGATGTTGACGCTCATGCGGTCCGCCAATTGGCCAAGGCGGGAGAGCAGCGCGTCATCCGCACCGGGGATCGCCTTGGCGTGGATATAGCCGCCAAAGCCATATTCCTCCCGCAGGATGCGCAGCGTTTCGATCATGCGCTCACAGGTGTAATCCGGATTTTTGATCACACCGGAGCTCAAAAACAGCCCCTCAATATAGTTGCGTTTATAAAAATGGATCGTCAGCTCCGCAAGTTCTTTGGGCGTGAAGGTTGCACGAGGCACATCATTGGAGCAACGGTTAACGCAATACTGGCAGTCATAAACGCAGGCATTGCTCATAAGCACTTTCAAAAGAGAGATGCACCGACCATCCGCCGCGAAACTGTGGCAAAGCCGCAGGAGGCCGCGTTGCCGATACGGAAGCCGCCCCCCTCGGAGGAGGAGCGATCTACCCCGCTGCTCGTGCAGGCGACGTCATATTTCGCGGAGTCGGCAAGGATACGCAGTTTATCAAAAAGATCCATCGTCATTACATCCCTGAAAGCGTATTAGAACATTTGTTCACAGCTAGTATACGCGCAAATGTTCTGGATGTCAACAGAAAATGATTGGCAAAACAAACGCCGCCTTCGTGGATAAAGAAATGGAATATCCGCTATTGATAGATAGTATAAAAGCGCCCCGCGCAGGCGGGGCGCTTTCCAATGAATATGGGCTAATACCGGAAGTTTGTTATCTTCAGGGTATTGCGCAGCGTTGCTCCTCCGTCAATATCCATAAACAAAACCTTGATACGCCCTTTTGCCGTAATGTCACAATACATGATCTGCTCCAGCGATACGATTTGATTTGTCTTGGGGTTGCAAATCAGGGTTGCCGTACAATCGCGGTACTTCACGGCGTAATGATCCACCCGGATTAAAATTGATAATTTATCCAATTCATTATCAATATCTTTTTTCGACAGCGGCGAGAACATCTTCCCATGGTAACTTGCCAAAGGCTCAGGGTTTGTTTCCGGCCTCAGCTTAATAACGAGTTTATAGTTGCCGTTATCAAGCTTTGTGCAACTCGCGCTTTGAATCGCTTTATCTGCATCACCCTGCGCGATCAAACAACCAGCACTTCCATTATATACCGGGAACCATGTCATATCCCCGCCCTTTTGATTGATTGCCGGATTGGCATTGGCCTTTTCGGGGCTTGTCATATAATTCCCCGCTTGATCTAAAACCCAGTTAACAGCATTACTGTCAAATTCTTTTTTGGTGATTTCCTGATACTCCACCTTTTTAAAGCCGGGTTTTCCCGCCTTAGCCTTGTTCATCACAGTCGTATACAGCGCAAGAATTTCCGCTTTTGTGGACGGCAGCCTTTCAGCCTGCGGCGCCCCGGTCGGTTCCGCCTGAGAGGCGCCGGGTCGCTCTTCCTGCTTTGCGGAGCCCTCCTCCGAAGGCACAGTAGCTGTGGATGGATCGGACACAGAGGCGCTCTCCTCTGCCGACCCGCTTTCCACCTCGCCCAGTGTTTCGCCTTGGCCCGCCGCTGAGGCCACAGGCTGACCGCTCTCCCCGGATGACGTGTCTGTTTCCCCGCCGCCACCACAGGCTGCCATTGAGAGCACCATGAAAATAGCCATGCAGAAGGAAAGCCATCGAAACCCATGTTTTTTCATTTTCTCAACCCCATTTCTATTATTTGATAACGCCAAATTTAAGCACAATAAAATATATTATTCTTAATAATTCATATGCAATATGCTGTATTTTTATAATACCAAACAAATTGAAAGAAGTCAATGTTCTAATATGCAGATTTTAACGTTGCAATAAAAAACAGGATAAAAATTGGAAGAACCCGCCGCTGCATGTGCACCGGCCGGTTCTTCCCGGATTAGCGTATGGTTGCGTTTGAAACAGAGGCTGTTAAAATCAATGGTTAAAACTGATTTTCATTTTCCTGCCGCTGGTTCTGGAAGTTCTGATTCTGGCGATTCTGCTGGTTCTGTTGGTTGCGGCTGTTGCTCGCCTGCTGCTTCGCCTTGTTGTTCTTCAGATTTTGCTGGTTATTCTGGTTGTTAAACTGATTGTTCTGGTTCTGCTGGTTGTTGAACTGATTGTTCTGGTTGTTCTGGTTCTGCTGGGACATTCCGTTCACCTCCCTTCATGGACAACGGGCAGGCTGGCAATTGCGGCCTATGCACCGATTGATGTCCACTCCTAGTTTGAGCAAAACAGAGGAATTTATGAATGGAAGCAATTGAAAAATCTCTTCTGGCGAATGCTTTCCGCGCTCCGCCGCTTGCACCTGCCACAAATCATTGCTATAATGGTATAAAATAAAGTTTTTGAGGGTGGCTTAACGAATGATGCATATCATCCCTGAACCAAAGGATATAACGATCCACCAAGGCGCAGGCTGCTTTCCATTTTCCGCCGAAACCGCACTGGTCAATTCTGTGCTTGCGCAAGCTGCGCTGGAAGACTTCCAATCTTTTTTAAAGAAAATTTTACATTTCGGATTGACTCAGTCCGAGGGAGCAACACGCTTGTGCTCGCCCGAATGGAAGAAGGGGATCCTGAGGCATACCGGATAGAGGTTTCCGAGCAGGAGATCTGCATCTCTTCCGCCGGGGAGGCCGGTCTCTTTTACGCGCTGCAAACGTGAAGCAAATCTTGCTGACCAATGGCTGCAAAATTCCAAGCCTCAGCATCAATGACGCTCCCCTCTATCATTACCGCGGCTTTATGCTCGACGTCGGCCGGTATTTCTATCCGGTTGAGGAGGTAAAGCACTTCCTAGATCTCATGGCGGTACATAAGCTCAACATTTTTCACTGGCATCTAACAGAGGATCAAGGATGCGCGTGGAAATTAAAAAATATCCGCGCCTGACGGAGTTGGCTCCAAACGCTCCCACACGAATTTTGCTTTCGCCCCCATTCCGGTTTTTATACACAGGAGGACATCCGCGAAGTAGTCGCCTACGCGCACTCCAAATACATCAAGGTGATCCCGGAGATTGACATGCCCGGCCACATGCAGTCCGCCATCGCCTGTTATCCGGAGCTGAGTTGCTTTAACCGCTCACTGCCCGTGGCAACACATTGGGGCGTGAAGCATGATATTCTATGCGCTGGAAAGGAAAGCACCTATCAATTTATTTTTGACGTGCTTGATGAGTTAATTCCGCTGTTCCCGGATGGGTATTTCCATCTCGGAGGCGACGAAGTTGTCAAAATGCGATGGCAGCTCTGCCCCCACTGCCAAGCCTTCATGAAAAAGACCGGATTGAAGGATGAGGAGGAGCTTCAGCAATTCTTCATGAGCCGCGTCAGCCGGTATTTAAAAGAAAAAGGCGTTGCTTCCATGATGTGGAACTGGGATTCTGTGGAGGCCACGCAGTGGCTCGACCGCGATATCATATGGCAGATGTGTGGCATGCCGAAAAACACCCAGGCAGAAATCACAGCGGGCCGCCGCATGGTAAACTCCGTATCTTTCCCCTACTATCTTGATTTGCCTTACGGCTGGTTCAACCTGCGAGCAACCTATGAAAACACGCCGGAAATTCCCCACATCGATGCAGCATCGGCCAAAAATTTGCTTGGCTTGGAAGCGCCGCTCTGGACGGAATATGTGCCTAATATGAAAAAGGCTGATTACTGCACATATCCACGTTTAGGCGCCATTGCAGAAATTGCCTGGACAGCGCCGGAGAACAGAAGCTGGGCGCACTTTCAGCAAAAGCTTGAGGATTATTACCGCCTGCTGTCCGTATACGGCGTGGAACACCCCGCAACGCTCAAGCAGGCAATGCCGGGCGCCCTGCGCGCAAAGGGCTATTCCCTCTGGTTTAACCGCCGGCACCTACACTGGGCAGGCCTGCATAATTTGATTGACGACGCTAAGGTTAAAAAATCAGTGGCAAAGCAACAACGCTAATTTTGAGTATAAAATTCAATCCAGTAGTTTTGAGGAGGACTTATGATCCAGTTGATTCCCCTGCCCAAAAAAGTATCCCAGTTGACCGGCACATTCAGGCTCACACAGGATACCTCCTGCTATTTTGCGCCGGAGTTACAAGAAACATTCCATTTTTTTAAGGATCTCGTTGAAAAAGCCGCCCGCTTTCCCCTCCAAAAGGGCAATGAAATGGCCGACATCCGCTTCTTATATGACACTCGTATCCCGGAAGAAGGCTATCAGCTCGACTGCACGCAAAGCGGCATCGCGGTTTTCTCCTCCACACCCGCCGGCGCATTTTACGCCGTCCAAACCCTACGCCAACTTTTGAAGCTAGACGTCTCCAAAAACGCGGAAACACTCTCCATGGCCTGTGTCAAAATCGAAGATGCGCCTCGCTTCCGTTGGCGCGGCATGATGCTGGATTCCAGCCGCTACTTTTGGAGCGTGGACTATGTGAAGCGCTATCTCGATTTTATGGCTATGCACAAGCTCAACGTTTTTCACTGGCATTTGACGGACGATGCGGGTTGGCGCATTGAAATCAAAAATATCCGCTGCTCACGGAGATCGGCTCTAAACGCAAGGATACACAGCTGTACGGCTGGAAAAGCAAACGGCTGGAGGGAAAGCCCTACGCACCCGGCTTTTACACGCAGGAGCAGATCCGTGAAATCGTGGCCTATGCTGCCGAGCGATTTATCATGGTTGTGCCGGAAGTCGATATGCCCGCACACTTTGCCGCCGCAATCGCCGCTTACCCCTATCTCGCCTGCCGTGAAATCCCAAGCGAGGTGCATTGGTTCTACGGGAGCACCATCCCGGAAAAAACGACTGGCTGGAAGGATTGGAACCGCCCCGCCTGCGCAGGCAAGGAGAGCACCTACGAATTCATCTTCGATGTTTTGGATGAAATTCTGCCCCTCTTTCCCGCCCCCTATTTCCACATTGGCGGCGATGAAGCGCCGAAGGACGAGTGGAAAACCTGCCCGCACTGCCAAAAGGCCATCAAAGCGCATGGCCTCAAGGATGTGGAGGAGTTACAGGGTTATTCAACAACCGTATTGCAGCTCATCTCAAGGAGAAGGACAAACGGCTAATCGTATGGAACGAAGCGCTCCAGGCCGAAAATCTCGACAAATCCGTCATCGGCCAGTATTGGACGCCGCAGCGCGACAAATTTGCGGAAAAATACATCAATGAGGCGGCGAAATGATTATGAGCCGCCACCAAGCCTTTTACTTTGACATGACCTATGCGCAGCGGCCTTTACAGAATACATACAAATTCGAACCCGTACAGGGCGGCATCCACCCGGAAAGCGTAAAAATGTGCTGGGTGTGGAGGCGGAGATGTGGACGGAGTTCATTCCTTCGGTCCGTCGTCTCGAGCTTTTCCT
>ENA-OQEX01000831-OQEX01000831.1-human-gut-metagenome-genome-assembly--contig:-NODE-831-length-13938-cov-7.979799_pt1 | contig 13938 bp, 13 predicted proteins | sample MGYA00242802_ERZ504649 | MGnify/ENA primary metagenome ERZ504649 (study PRJEB26092, sample SAMD00036194) | human gut metagenome | host: Homo sapiens | study: EMG produced TPA metagenomics assembly of... | reverse complement strand
ATTTTTTTATTTTCTAAAATGAAATTTAAAATTTTCTTTTGATTTTAAAAACAGCAGCAAATTATTTTTCTTTATCGGTAAATACAATATATTGCAACACAGAATTTAACACACACTATATATCCGAATTATTGTAAAATTTGCACCCTGTTTGCGCACTTTAATAATAATAAAGTATAAATTACAATAAATTACAAATGGCTTTTTGTAATTGCAATTTTAAATTTGTTGCGTTATAATAAAGCAGAATGGTATTTTATCAAAATGGGATAATTATGGAAAATGGGTGCAGTGTGTTGCACCGTGGAAGGGAAAGATTAAATTAATGGACTCCTTTGAAGACGCATGGAAAGTTATAAGCGATTACTGTAAATCTAAAATCACCGACATCGCTACAATACATGGATCAGCAGAATTCAGCCCGTTGACCTTGACTTTGACAACGGAACCGCTTATCTGCTCGTGCCAAATGACTTTCACGCCCAAACATTGAGGAGATGCTATATGTCGCTTCTCAACGAGGGATTTGAAGAGATTTTCGGAACAAAGTTCAATATTGAGTTCCGCACACCGGCAAATGCGCCGAAAAAATCAAAGCCGTCTGCGGCGGCATCAATCACAACATCGGCGGCAACCGCTCCTCTTTTGCAAAGCCCCGACAGCAGTTCTTACGAATACACCTTTGACACATTTATTGTCGGCTCGTCAAATAAGTTTGCTCATGCAGCCTGTCTTGCAGTTGCAACAAATCCGTCACATGCCTACAACCCCCTCTTTCTTTACGGAAACTCGGGACTCGGCAAGACTCACCTTTTGTATGCAATCGGCAATGAAATCAAGAAGAACGATCCGTCAAAGGTTATCTGTTACATAAAAGGCGACGATTTTACCGTTGAGCTTGTTGAGTCGCTCCGTCTTGCCAAGATGAATGAATTCAGACAAAAATACAGACAGGCGGATATTCTGCTTGTGGACGATGTTCAGTTTATCGGCGGTAAAGAAAGTACACAGGAAGAATTTTTCCATACCTTTAACGCACTTTATGACGCAAGAAAACAGATTGTTCTCACATCGGACCGTCCTCCTAAGGAAATCAAAACTCTTGAGGATCGTTTGCGTTCAAGATTTGAGCAGGATCTTATTGCAGATATCCAGCCTCCGGATCTTGAAACAAGAATTGCCATTATAAAAAGAAAGGCAGAACTTGACGGAGTTGAAATTTCGGATGAAGTCTGCGAGTATGTTGCATCTAAAATCAAGGCAAATATTCGTCAGCTTGAGGGAACAGTTAAAAAAATCAAAGCCAAATACTACCTTGACGGTGAAAAACCGACAATTAATTCGGTTCAGGGCATAATTTCCGACATTCTCAACAATGACGCTCCGCCCGAGGTTACCGTTGAACGCATTATTGACGAGGTTGCAAGAACCTACGGCGTTTCTGCAGACGAAATTCGTTCACAGAAAAACCGCAGTGCCAATATCAGCAACGCAAGACATATTGCGATATATGTTACACGAGAGCTTACAACGCTTTCAATGGTTGCAATCGGTGAAGAATTCGGCAACCGTCATTATTCTACCATTATATATACAATTCAGAAGGTTCAGAAGATGATGGAAAAGGACAGAAAGGTCAAAGAAATCATTGACGATACCATCAAAAATATCCGTGACAGATAGATTGAATTATTTAACATATTTTTCAACATTCCATAAACATTCTTCAACCCGATGTTGAAAAATTTACTAAAAAATATTTTTGTCAACAAAAGCAAACAAATCGAAAAAATCTTTTGTTTATGCTTTTTTTCAGTGTCAATGCGGAATTTCACCGCTTTTTGACATTTTGACATCCCCTACTACTACTACAATAAAAATATTAATAAAAAGACAGGAGAGAATGCACCCGATGAAAATTTCATGTTTGCGCTCCGATTTGGCAACAGCCATATCCAATGTGTCAAGAGCTGTGTCAACAAAGGCATCAATTCCTGCACTTGAAGGCGTTCTTATAAAAGCATACGGTAACACACTGAATATTTCAGGTTATAACCTCGAAATCGGTATAACAACCGATATTGAGGCAACAATCAAAGAAGAAGGCGAAATTGTCGTAAGTGCAAAGCTGTTTCTTGATATTGTACGCCGACTTCCCGAAGAGATTGTCTTTATCGAAACCGATGAGCGTATGGTTACATACATTGCCTGCGGAAAGGTTAATTACCAGATTGTCGGTATGTCATCTGTTGAATATCCCGACCTTCCGTCATTTGAACAGACTGACAGAATCACTCTCAACGCAAAAATTCTGCGTGATATGATCAGACAGACAGTCTACGCAGTAAGCGAAAACACGGCAAAGTATTTACACAGGTTCACTTTACGAAATTGAGGACGGTGTATTCAAAATTATTGCCATTGACGGTTACAGAATGGCAATTCGCAGTGAAAATGTAGACAGCGAAAGCAAAAACCGTTTTGTTGTTCCGGGAAAAACTCAGCATGAGGTGCTTAAACTCCTCACCGATGACGAAGAAAATACGGAAATTATCATCGGTCAGCGACATATCACATTCAAAATCAAAAATTACAGAATTATCTCCCGTCTTATCGAGGGCACATTCATAGAATACAAGTCTGCAATTCCGAAAGAGACAAAAACTGAGGTAGTTATCAATACAAGAACAATTATTGATGCAGTTGAAAGAATGTCGCTTTTGAACAACGATAGAATCCAAAGCCCGGTAAGATGCATTTTTTCGGATGATGAAATTAAACTTTCATGCACATCCGCAGTAGGCAGAGCCAATGATGTAATCTCTGTTCCTATCATCGGAGAGTCGGTAGAAATCGGCTTTAACAACAGATACCTTCTTGACGCTTTGAAAAATGCCGATACCGATGAGATTAAGCTTATTCTCAACGGTTCACTTACGGCGATGATTGTAAAACCCGTTAAGAGTGACAGCTATCTGAGCATAGTTGTTCCGATGAGGTTGGCAAATGAAAACTGAGAAAATTAAAATTGACAGCGAATACATAAAATTGCAGGATTTACTTAAACTCGGCGGTGCGGTTGAAACCGGCGGACAGGCAAAAGTTGTAATTCAGAACGGAGATGTTACCGTAAACGGTGAGATCTGCACAATGAGAGGCAAAAAAATGCGTGTCGGCGACACGGCTGTGTTTGACGGTCTTGAAATAATCGTTGAATAACTTTGGGATTGATGAAGTAAGTGAAGGTAATTGCTCTTAAATTTGAAAATTACAGAAATTTAAAGGACAATATAATCACTCCTTGTGACGGAGTAAATATAATTTACGGTGACAATGCTCAGGGAAAGACAAATTTGCTTGAGGCACTGTGGTTTTTTTGCGGAGGTCACAGCTTCAGAGGTTCAAAGGACAGCGAAATTATCAATTGGGATGAGAGTTTTGCGAGGATTGAGATGCGTTTTCTCGGTCAGGAGCGTGAGCAAACAGCAAAAATTCTTTTCAGGGGCGGAAAAAAGTCCGTAGAAATCAACGGTGTGCAGAAAAATTCAGCCGCCGCACTGATTGAACGGTTTTGCGCCGTTGTATTTTCTCCCGAACACCTCAGCCTTATAAAAAGAGGTCCGGGTGAGCGGAGAAAATTTATTGACAGCGCAATCTGTCGTGAAAAGCTCAAAAATGCGGTTGTTCTCTCAAAATACAACAGGATTCTCAATCAACGAAATTCCCTTTTGAAAGACATTTACAGGCGGCCGTCACTTGCGGACACACTTCCCGTATGGGATGAACCGCTTTTGAAAAGCGGCGCAGTGCTTGTAAAAAACAGAATCGACTATGTAAAAATGCTTTCCGACCGTGCCGTTGAATATCATAACGGAATTTCAAAAGGCAAAGAAGAGCTGAAAATCCGTTATATGTCGGGATACGAAGCCTCCGAGAATGATACGGTCGGTGAAATTTATGAAAAACTCAAGTGTAAACTTGAAAAACACAAGAGTGACGATATAAGGACGGGTTTTACAAATTACGGTCCTCATCGTGATGATATTGAAATTATAATAAACGGTAAAAATGCCAGAGCTTTTGCATCTCAGGGACAACAGCGAAGTGCGGTTCTGTCGCTGAAGCTTGCCGAGGCGTCTGTATTGCGTGAAAGAATGGGCGAAGAACCCGTTATTCTGCTTGACGATGTGCTTTCTGAGCTTGATGCAAAAAGACAGGATTTTTTACTCAACGAACTTCACGGATGTCAGGTGTTTATTACCTGCTGTGAAAAGTCGAATAAAGAACAGCTTAAAGACGGAAAAATCTTTCTGCTGAACAACGGAGAGGTGAGCTGATGTATCTTCATCTCGGACAGGACACCGTTATCACAACCGAAACGGTTATCGGAATTTTTGATATGGACGAGTGTACAGTGTCAAAAAAGACAAGGGATTATCTTACTGCCGCCGAAAAAAGAGGCAGAGTTGTAAATGTTTCGTTTGAATTGCCGAAATCCTTTGTTGTCTGTGAAAAGAACGGCAAAATTACCGTTTATATCAGCCAGCTTTCATCAAAAACACTCATAAAAAGAAGTCAATCTCCCTATAAGGAGCTTATGTACGTTGATACGGATATAAAAAGGAGTTCTGTGTATGAAAATGAGAAAATGCCCCTACTGCGGAAGAAGAATTTCATATACCTCATCATTTGCAAGCAGAAGAAAAGCAGAATATATCTGCCAAAAGTGCGGAAAAGAGAGCAAGGTTGCAGTTGATAAGAAGATAATTTTGTTTTTTATTGTTGCTGTGGTAATTTCTCTTGCAATAATGGCAGGTTGGATTCTTGCAGGCCTTGTGAGCAATCCTCTCGGAATTTTACTCGTTGCGATTCCGCTTATAATTTTTACGGCAGCTTCACCGAACTTCGTTCACTATGAGCCGTACAAAAAATACCGTAAGTCTATGGAGGCAAAAAAAGCAGGCATCGCTTATTCAGACAATCTTCTTACCTCGGAACTTGACGAGGATGAAAACTATACTTTTCCGAGTATCACTCCTCAGCAGAATGATACCGATGATAATTTTGAAATTAACACGGATGTATTTAACAAAATCAGAGCCGAAAGAAATGCCGCAAGACAAAGACTTGATTCAAATGAGATTTCTTCCGATTCGTCATCCTTTGAAAAGCAGGAATATGTTTCCGTGATTAACAATACAAGCGAGAATCATGCATCAAGCGGAGCAACACTCAAAAAGATTCACTCCGAAATGCCCCAGCACCATACGGTGAACAGAAGCAGACACTACATAAATTCCGAGGAAGCTTCGGAAAATAAAAAAACGGATGACGGCAACCGTTATTCCGTGAACAGAAAGTTTTAACGGGTGATATTGTGTTCAGACTGCCCGTATGCCCGCATTGTCACGCAATTTATCGTTACGGTGATGCAAGGAAGAGCTTAAATACAAAAATTCACACCTGCTATCACTGCAAAAAGCAGTTCAAAACCTCATTTTCGGGACTTTGGATTTTATTTTTGATTGCAGTTGTGATAGGAATTTTCGTCAATATCTTTGAAATGACGGCTTTTTCAGGCACAAATGTGATAGCGTTGATGATTACAAATATCGTACTTATACTGTTTTTTCTGCTTTTTGTGCCGTTTTTTACAAAATTCAGAAAATTCGGAGCAGACGCTCAAAAAAGCGAAAATATTCAAATATCAAAAAAGCAGCAGAAAAAACAAACGAACAAAAACGCTGTTCGTTCATCGAATAAACGGAGGTAAGTGTTTTGGATAATCTTGAAAACAACGAAAATATGAATGAAAATATTGATGAAACCAACGAAAATATAAATGAGGAAGCCATTGATGAAGCCTACGAAAAAGAGATTGAGGCTGAAAAATTGGTTGAATTTGACGGCGAATCCGAGGGTATGGAGCTTTCAAAGGTTGAACAGGAATACGGCGCAGATGAAATTCAGGTTCTTGAAGGACTTGAGGCTGTAAGAAAGCGCCCCGGTATGTACATCGGTTCAACAGGACCGAGAGGACTTCACCACCTTGTTTACGAAATTGTAGATAACTCAATCGACGAAGCACTTGCAGGTTATTGTACAAAAATTGATGTAGTCATCGAAAAGGGCGATATAATCAGAGTAACCGATAACGGCCGTGGTATTCCTGTCGGTGTCAACAGTAAAACAGGACTCCCTGCCGTAACGGTTGTATTCACAGTTCTCCACGCCGGCGGAAAATTCGGCGGAGGCGGTTACAAGGTTTCAGGCGGTTTGCACGGCGTAGGTGCGTCTGTTGTAAACGCACTTTCCGAGTGGCTCGAAGTCAAAGTTTGTGACGGCGAGGATGTTTACTTCCAGCGTTATGAAAGAGGAAAAATTGTAACCGACCTTCAAAAAATCGGCAAGTCTGATGTTAAGGGTACGGAAGTACGCTTTAAAGCCGACCCTGAAATTTTTAAAGAAACCACGGTTTACGATTACAGCGTTTTGGAAAGAAGACTTCGTGAACAGGCATTTCTCAATGCAGGTGTTCACATTGAGCTTCGTGACGAGCGTGACCTTGAAAATATTATTCAGAATAACTTTGTCTATGAGGGCGGTATCAAGAGCTTTGTTGAGTATATTCACAAAAAGCGTTCTCTTGAAGTTATTCATCCAGATGTAATTTACTTTGCGTCAAGAAACGCAGATGACACGATTGCGGTTGAAATTGCACTCCAGTACAACGAAAGCTACAACGAAAATCTGCTCACTTTTGCAAACAACATTCATACAACCGACGGCGGTACTCATGAAGAAGGCTTCAAAAGAGCACTCACCTATGTTATGAATGACTATGCAAGAAAGTTCGGAAAATTGAAGGACAATGATAAGAATCTCAGCGGTGAAGATGTCCGTGAAGGACTTACCGCAATTGTCAGTGTAAAGCTCAAAGAGGCTCAGTTTGAAGGACAGACCAAGGCAAAACTCGGTAATACCGAGGTAAGAGCAATGGTTGACCGCCTTATGAGGGATAAGCTTTCGGTTTATCTCGAAGAAAATCCTGCTGTTGCAAAGGTAATTTTTGAAAAGGCGCTTGCGTCGTCAAGAGCAAGAGAGGCTGCAAGAAAAGCAAGGGAAAATGCAAGAAGAAAATCTCCGCTTGACTCTGCACAGCTTCCGGGTAAGCTTGCCGACTGCCAGTCAAAGGACAGCAGCGAAACAGAAATCTTCATAGTCGAGGGTGATTCTGCGGGCGGTTCAGCAAAGGGCGGCCGTGACAGAAGAATTCAGGCTATCCTCCCTCTTTGGGGTAAAATGCTCAATGTTGAAAAAGCAAGAATTGACAGAGTTTACGGAAATGACAAGCTTATGCCCGTTATCACTGCACTCGGCACAGGCATAGGTGATGAATTTGATATTGCAAAGCTCAGATACGACAAGGTTATCATTATGGCGGATGCCGATGTTGACGGTTCGCATATCAGAACCCTTCTTTTAACTTTCTTTTTCAGATATATGCGTCCGCTTATCGAAGAGGGCCATGTTTACATTGCTCAGCCGCCTCTCTTTAGGGTTTCAAAGGGCAAAGAGCATAAATATGCGTATTCGGACCTTGAGCGTGACCAAATTCTGGCTCAAACTGAGGGTAAAACCGAAGTTCAGCGATACAAAGGTCTTGGTGAGATGGACTCCGAACAGCTTTGGGAAACAACAATGAATCCCGAAACAAGACTTATGCTCCGTGTTGATCTCAGCGATGCAGAACAGGCAGACGAAACCTTCACAATTCTTATGGGTGATAAGGTTGAGCCGAGAAGAGATTTCATTGAGAAAAATGCAAAGTATGTACAGAATCTCGATGTCTGATATATTACGATAAACCAAAATTTTAAAAACGGGGTGATTTTATGCACGCAAGAACAAAAGTTACAGTTCGTTACGCAGAAACGGATAGAATGGGAATTGTACACCACTCAAATTATCCGATTTGGTACGAAATAGCAAGAAATGACTATATCAAAATGTTCGGAATCAGCTACACAGACATGGAAAATGCAGGTGTAATGACTCCCCTTTTGAACCTGAGTTGTCATTTCGGAATCCCTGCTCTTTATGAGGACGAGCTGATTATCCGCACTTGGGTGCAGACTATCACAGCCGCAAGAATTATTTTTACATACACGGTAAAGCGTATTGAAAAGGACGGTTCGGAAACCGAACTTGGCTACGGTACAACCGAACACGGTTTTGTAGATTCCAAAACATTCCGTCCCACAAGCATCAAAAAACGCTTTCCGAAACTCTACGAAGATATTTCAGCCGCAGTAAAACACTTTTGATATTAAATTTTATAAATGCCGCAAATGTATTGCCATACTGTAGCGGCGATCAGTGATTGCCAATCAATTCGTGTGTAAACACGAATTGAATAAAGGCACAAAATCAAAACAATTGCAAAACCTACTTGGCGATACAAATGATTTGTTTAAATCGGTAATGATGTTAAATAAAAAATGTTGTTTAATCATTTTGCTTTTTCAAGCAAAATGAATGGCGAACACGGTTTGCCGCCGCAAAATTCATACACACTTTTCATCACATCAAAAAATATGTGTAAAACAAATCGTTTCATCAAGGCGGGCGTCCAATGAACGCCCCTAATGAAACAAAATCACACACTAAACCACCCCCAAAAAACGCAAAATAACATTATTATAAATTATTGAACAGACAGTAACAAGAGCTTGAAAAGCGAGGAAAGAATATGGATAACGAACAGAATCAGAACAAGAATTCGAGAATTATTGATGTCGATCTGCAAAATGAAATGAGAAAAAGCTTTTTGGACTACTCCATGAGCGTTATTGTTTCCCGTGCGTTGCCCGATGTCAGAGACGGTTTGAAACCTGTTCACAGAAGAATACTCTATACAATGAATCAAATCGGTCTTGATCCGTCAAAGCCGTACCACAAGTGTGCCGACACGGTAGGTCAGGTGCTTGGTTCGTATCACCCTCACGGTGACGCCTCGGTTTATGACGCAATGGTTCGTCTTGCACAGGATTTTTCCATGAGATATATGCTTGTTGACGGTCACGGTAACTTCGGTTCGGTGGACGGTGATCCTCCTGCCGCTTACCGTTATACAGAGGCAAGAATGAGTAAAATTTCTCTTGAAATGCTCACGGATATCGAGAAAAACACGGTTGACTTTATGTCGAACTACGATGACCGTCTTAAAGAACCGACTGTTCTTCCAAGCCGTTTTCCAAACCTTCTCGTAAACGGTTCAAGCGGTATTGCCGTTGGTATGGCAACCGAAATTCCGCCGCATAACCTCGGTGAAACAATTGACGCAGTTTGTACTCTCATTGACAATCCCGATGCCGAGCTTGCAGAGATTATGGAGTGTATGCCCGGACCCGACTTCCCGACAGGCGGTATTATCATGGGCAGAAGCGGTATTCGTGCCGCCTATGCAACAGGTCGAGGAAAAATTACCGTAAGAGCCAAGACTGAAATTATCGAAGCTAAAAACGGCAGATATAAAATTATCGTTACGGAGCTTCCGTACAAGGTCAACAAAGCAAGACTTATTGAAAACATTGCCGACCTCGTAAAGGATAAGAGAATTGAGGGTATTTCAAATATCGAGGATCATTCCGACCGTAAGGGTATGCACATTGAAATTGACATCAAGAGAGATGCCTCACTCAGATTGTTCTTAACCAGCTGTTCTCATACACACAGTTGCAGACAACCTTCGGTGCAATTATGCTTTCTATCGTTGACGGCGAGCTAAAATTCTTTCACTCAAGGAAATGCTCCAATGCTATATTGAATTTCAGGCTGAGGTTATTCGTCGCCGTACTGATTTTGACCTCAAAAAAGCCCGTGACAGAGCTCACATTCTTGAGGGCTTAAAGATTGCTCTTGACTTCATTGACGAGGTAATCAAAATTATCAGAAACAGCAAGGATACTGCAAGTGCAAAAACAGGTCTTATGGAGCGTTTCGGTCTTGATGATGTTCAGGCTCAGGCTATCGTTCAGATGCGTCTCGGACAGCTCACAAATATGGAGCAGACTAAGATTGAGGATGAAATTGCAGCCCTCCACGCAAAAATTGAAGAATATCTCGAAATTCTTGCAAGCGAGCCAAGACAGCTTGAAATCGTAAAAGAAGAAATTATGCAGATTCGTAATAAATATGCCGACCCGAGAAGAACAGAAATTTGTGCTGTCAGCGGTGAGGTTGATATTGAGGATCTTATTCCGCAGGAGGAGTGCGTTCTTACACTTACACAGTTTGGATATGTAAAGCGTCTTTCTGCCGATACCTACAAAATTCAGCGCAGAGGAGGTCGTGGTGTATCGGGTATGTCACGCCGTGAAGAAGATATTGCGGCTGAAATGTTCGTAATCAATTCACACGATTATGTTCTGTTCTTTACCGACAAGGGCAGAGTTTATCGCCTTAAATGCTATGAAGTTCCCGAGGGAAGCCGTCAGTCAAAGGGTGTGAATATTGCAAATCTGATCCCGATTTCACCCGATGAAAAGGTAACTTCAATGATAAGAGTGCCTGAGTTTGACGAGGAAAAATACCTTGTTATGGTTACCCGTCAGCATTATCAAGCGTATTGAACTCAATGCATACAATACCGCAAGAAAGGGCGGTCTTATCGCTCTTGAACTTAACGAGGGTGACGAACTTGCGTGGGTAAGAATGACCGACGGCAACAGTCAGGTTATTATCGCCACCAAGAAGGGTATGGCTATCCGCTTTAACGAAACCGACATTCGTGCAATGGGCAGACAGGCTCGAGGTGTTAAGGCAATGGCTCTCAAAGAGGGCGACTGCGTAGTCGGAATGAGTGTTGTCCGTGAGGGCGGTCTTGTTCTTACAGTTTCCGAAACAGGCTACGGCAGACTTTCAAGTCCCGATGATTACCGTGTTCAGAGCCGTGGCGGTAAAGGTCTTACAAACTACCACACGGAAAAATACGGCGATGTTGCCGCTATCAAGGTGGTTAACCTTGACGATGATATTATTATCATCTCGGAAGAAGGCATTATTATCAGAATTGCCGCCGAATCAATTCGTGTTTGCGCCCGTCCTTCAAAGGGTGTAACCGTAATGAAAGTAAACGGTGACGACAGGGTTGTAACAATTGCCCGTGTTCCCCACATTGACGGTGAAGATGATGAATCAGCCGAGGGTGAAGATAACGCAGAAAATAGCGAAAACGGCGAATCGGCAGAAACAGTTGCAGAAGAAGTTTCCGAAAATAACGAGGGTGAAACTTCTGAATCAACCGAAGAAAATGCGGAAGAATAATTGATAATAAAAAAACTCCACTTTTAAGTGGAGTTTTTGACACATACGAAAATCCGGTGATTTGATGAAAAAAACTTTAATTCTGATTGTAACGGCAATCCTCATGCTTTCACTTTTCGGCTGTTCTGACAAAAAGAATGTCGATGTTTCGGGTGCAGTAGATGCGCCTGATAAATTTTCTACTCTTGATGAGGCAAAGGTAACAGAAAATCCGAACATTCGCAAAGAAAGTGAAAATGTAAACGGAATGTGCTACGCAATCACGCTTGAAGAATTTACAAATAATTACAACGAAATGCTCAAAGAGGCGGGTAATCTTGATATGATTAATTCAAAGGGCTGGAAAATGCTCGGCAGTCCTCAGAATGATGCAAACGGAACGGAGTATCAGAATTATTACTACAATGCCGATAAAATCAACTTCACAGCCTCTGTTGAAACAAAGACAAATTATATTATGAATATCGGTCTGGGAACAACAATGAGCAACTTTGTTTCGATTGAAAACGAGAAAAATAACAGCGATACAATCCTGATGAAAAGTGCTGTAATGGCTGCCGCAGTAAGCGGAATGGGCATTAATAGGGTTGACACAATTCAGAATATTTTCTATCTTACAACCTTTGAAAACACAAATGAGCTGTGGTACAACGGCAATGTCTATGCCCTCAGCACCAATGAGGATAAGGCAGACAGTGAACGCAGTACAATGCTGTTTCGTACCTTTCCTATCTCTGATGAAGTAAAAGAAAACTGGGGTATTGACGAGTATGAAAGCTATGCGGCAAACGCAACCCAGGTAACAACAAACGCAAATTAAAAATGAATTTTGCAAAAAGTCAAGGCGACTATCGTTTTCGATAGCCGCCTTATAGTTTAATCTCTTCTGTTATCCGTCTTACTTTTTCTTTCTGTCAACAGCCGTTGCGGTAATAAATACACCGCCGGCAATCAGCAGGACAATCCATAAAATCATATAATCGGTATTGCCTGTTTTCGGTGAAGCAGTATTTGCCGTGTTGTTTGGCTGGTCAGCAGAACTGCTTTCGGAAGAAACGGTGTTTGTCGGCTTATTTGCTTCGTCATCCGAACTGCTTCCAAAACCGATTGCAGGAATGTCAACGGCAGCTTTTTTGTAACCGCAGACGGTACATTCTTCATGCTTTGAGCCTTTTTCGGTAGCTGTGGCTTCCTTGTCAATAATCTGCTTAAAGGTGTGAGCCGTTATGTCAGCCTTGTTGCCGCACTCACATTCGTGCCAATGATTCGTTTCATCATACTTCCATTCCGTACCGTACTTGTGTGTATGTCCGTCTGCGGCAGGAGTCATAGTAAGGTCAGTTTCAACCCAGAAACTCTGGGTGTCACTTTCATCGCCTATGCGAGTGTACTTCACTTCCCGACCGTTAATCTTTAGTTTGGCATCGGGAGAGATGTCGGCAGTATATGCAGTCACATATACACCATAGTGATAGGTCTTTCCTGCCTCAAAAGCGGTGATCTTGTTTTTATAAATGTCGCCGCCCCACTCCGGCTCTGTGGAAACTATGCCGGTATTCTCGTCTAAGCTCCACCACTCGCAACGGAATGCATACTGATCGTTTTCAGGCACCGTTCCGGTAAAGACAGGTTTATCGCCGTCCTTAAAGGTCAAGGTTGCGTTATTGATTTCAATCACGGAGATTTCCTTGGTTGCTTCCGGCAAATTGTTTCAACATTCATAATAAACAAGCCATCCACGGTTTTAACTGCATTGGCGGTTGCCGATATCGGGTTCCCGTTTATCGTAACGGAGCAATTATCCGCAAAGGTATATCCGTTTTTCTCTCTCAGCTCGATGGAGTACATATAGGTTTTACCCTCTTCAAACTGAGTAATCTTTTTCATGGAAGGCGTATATTTGCTTTCATCAGAATACCAGAACGCAACCGGCTCTCCGTTCTCCATTTCCTCCCAGCATTCATAAGCGATTTCATATTTATCGGCATCGGCATTATATACCTCGGCGGTTGCCTGCGGAGCGTCACCCGAACGATAAGCGAATTTTACATTCTCAATGTAGGCGTTATTTATAGTTGCTTCGTCCTGAGAACCTCCATCAATAGCTTGCACAATCAGGTCATAGGTTGTCTGATACACTTGATATTCATGAACAACAATATTCCTATTCACACTTCCGGAAGCTGCGTTTTCGAGAGCATCCTGATCGCCGACGAGTATATCGCCATCTGGTGCAATTATATTACCACTCTCAAAATGATCAAACATAAATGTGCTATTACGGTTTTCAGTGGTAATATTTCCTCGTGAAGAAAATTGTGCAATGATTTCATCATCAATTCTTTTGATTTCTGCCTGCACCGCATCACTGTTAACATTGCCTTCAACGAAATCCCCTGATTTGGTCACTTCTGTTGTTTCTGCCACATTGCCGTCTGCATCTTTAATGATGACCTGCGCAGTTGTTTCAACCTTTGTGTGATAGAAATGGCTATAGGGGTTAGTGGTATTGTCTCCGATCACATCTGTTACACCGGCATATGCTGTAATCGGCACAATGGATAGTGCCAAGTACAAGGTCAGCAGAACAGTTCAACAGTTTTTTTGGTT